>Ga0196964_10000430_pt1 | contig 26374 bp, 46 predicted proteins | sample S1_10metaG_FD_148615 | JGI IMG/M metagenome (GOLD analysis project Ga0196964, IMG submission 148615) | Soil microbial communities from Anza Borrego desert, Southern California, United States - S1_10 | ecosystem: Environmental > Terrestrial > Soil > Desert | place: USA: California | collected... | reverse complement strand
ATCCTGCCGTGGCCCATGTGCCCATGGGCCCCTTCCCAGATCCAGCACCCCTCCGTCTTTCTGACCTTCGCCCAGAACCGCACGGCCAGCGGAGTTGGCGGTCGACCATTTCGCATCAGAGCCCCCTTGGTTTGAGCAGCAGCAGCCGCCCGGCACGTTCGACGATCTCCAGGTACCCGAAGCCGCCCTCCTCGGGCGTCCGCCAGATCGGCTCGTACTCCTCGCGGTCGGCGTTGTGCAGCAGCACGCGCAGGTCCGGGCTCGGCCCGAACTCCGCCCCGTCCGTCACCTGCCGCGCACACGCCACGCGCGCCCGGCCGTCGATCAGCACCACGTCCACGCCGCGCCCCGAGAACGCGGTCACGTAGCGGCGGAACGTGTCGTAATCGCCATCGCCGAACGACGCCGTGTGCCATGGGCCGTCGGGCGGCACGTACAGCACCGAGGCGTTGCGCCGCTCGAACGCCGACAGCAGGCTGACCGTGGTCTGCGCCCAGCCGGCGTCGTGCTCGACGCTGGTCACGTAGCGGCAGCGGCGCGCCAGCCACACCGTCGAGTGCCCGGAGCCCCACTCCCACACGCGGTCGGACGGGCGCAGCACGGCCTCGAGCAGCGCGATCTCGACGTCCGTCATGTGGGGGCGCACCACGATCGGGTCGACGGCGATCATCCGAGCAGCCCCCGCAGGTCCCGCCGCTCCTGCGCCTTCGCAGCGTGGTACGCCGCCAGTCGCTTCCGCCAGCGCGCGAGCTGCGCCGCCGTCAGCGGCCCCTTGCGCGGCGGCGGGCGGCGCGCCGTGCAGTCGTCGCAGCGGCACAGTTTCGGGTCCACGCCATGCCCGTAGTTCGAGCCCACGGGGCGGCTCATGGCGCCACCTCGGCGCGGGCCAGCGCGATGGCCCGGTCGTACAGCGCCAGCACGTCGGACTGCGTGCGCTCGGGCGCGTCGTTCCACTGGTCAATCCCGACGCCAGGCATCCCTAGCGCTTGGCGCAGCGCCGCGCAGCAGTCGGCTGCGACGCCTGCGCTGGTGCCCGCTGCGCGGTGTGTCGCTCCGAGGGCGCAGAACCGACACGCCTGTGGCGACATGGTCGCGGCCATCAACCCGTCGGCATCGAGCGCGAACCACCCCTGACACCACCCGCGCTCCACCAGCCCCCGGGCGCGGACCAGCGCGTCTATAACCTGTTCCCGTACCATCGTCGTCTCCTTGCGTTAATTGCGGTGGTTAGACCCGGGGCGTTCTTCTCAGGTCGTGTCCGGTTAAGACAGCCCTGAGGCGGTGAGTCGCTAGCGCCACCTGGCCGGCGTCGAGGTGCGCGACGCGGTGGCTATGTCGAGAGAGCCCGTCGACGTTCGCGCCATGCCCCCAGCCCCGGTCTCCAGGCAATGGCCCCCGATGGTCCGGTTGGATCCGGTACGCATCCGCCCACTGGCGTTTGGGTTCGCGGTCAGACGTATTCATTGGCCCTCAGCTCATGCCCGCCCTCCCGGGCTTCCTGCCGTCGGCGCTCGCGCGCATCTTCCGCGGGAGGTAGTTCCACCCCGCTGCCACGTCGTCCTCTGGGCAGGCGTCGCGGAGTTGTCCCGCGATCCGCTCGGCGTCCTCGGCGCGCAGACCCGTCCGCAGCACCTCCTCCCGCCCGTCGTCGTTCACGCGCGCCACCACCCAGCCACCGGGGCGGGCATCGCGCATCAGCAGCGGGCGGCGCCACTGCTCGCGGCGCTCCTGGGCCCAGATCTCCGCCCGAGCCGCCGCGCTCACGGCCGCCCCCTGGACGGTATCGCCCAGAAGCTCTCAGGCAGCGCGCGCAGCTCGGCTGCTAGCGCCATGCCCTCCGGCGACCGATTCCACTTGCGCTGCTTCCACTCGCAGATCCGACACAGCCAGCCGTCCCTACGGCGGCCCGGCTCCCCGGTTGGCGGCATCGCCATCCGGCCACAGCCGTGCAGGCACGTGCCGCTCACGCCGCCTGCCTCCACGTTATCCGCCGCGGGCGCCGGGCGTTGATCTCGCGCTGGATGCGCCGCGCGTCCTCCCGGCTGACCCGCAGCCCGTAGGCTTGCGGCTCATCGCCGCGCTGGCGCGCCTCCTCGATCAGCGTCCGGTTGATCGCGACCAGCACCGGCCGCAGTTGCCGCAGCCAGTCCGGCACCCCCGCCACGCACAGATCGCACCAGGCGCGCCCGTCGCCCATCCTCCAGCCCGCCTCCCGGAGCGTGGCGACGACATACGGCAGCTCGTGCGCGTACACCGTGCCTTGCTCCTCCTGGCTCGCCGTGTTCGCCGGGGTGCCGCACACGTCGCAGCAGAGCAGGAAGGCGCGGCCGCGCCCCTGACGCGGCGCTGGACGCGGCGGCGGGGCCAGCATCAGCGCTCCGTAGTCCTCTCGGAGCCGGCGGATTGCCTGGCCCATCGGGATGCGCTCCATTCGCGCCAGCCAGTCGATCACGTCGCCACCCTCGCCGCACCCGAAGCACCGCCAGCGCCACGCGCCATCGCGCCCGCGACGCACCGACAGCGACGGCGTGCTGTCCTCGTGGAAGGGGCACCGGCCCTGGTAGCGGTCGCCGCAGCGGCGGAGTTGGGCGACGTCCTGGATCATCTCCGGGAACGGCACGCCCGCGCGCAGTGGCGTCAGGTCGTCGGCGAGTGACCTCATCCCTCCTCGCCTGTCTCGCGGCCCCGGTCGAGGATCGCGCCCATCTGCGCAGGCGACAGCGACCGCCAGCCGTTGCGCGCGATGGCGTCGATGATCCGATTCGCCGTCTGAAAGTAGATATTCGCGTTGGTGACGCCGTACCTACGCAGCGTCTTCAACTGGCGGAAGTTCGCCAGGCCACGGACGCGCCGCATGTGCGCGATGCGGATCAGTTTGTTCGCCTGCGCCTCCGTGCAGCCGTCCGGCGGGTCCACCCGCAGCTTGCGCAGCGTCTCCAGCTTCTGCGGCGACGCGGGCACAGCCAGCGGCCCCGTCGCGCCCGGGTCGGTCGTGCGGAACACGCCGAACGGCGATGCGTCGCTAACCCGGTACTTCACCTGCACCGCGATGCGCGCCCGCGCCGCCTCGCGCTTGCGCCGGTCCGCCGCCTCCTGCTGCTTCTGCGCCTCCCTGAGCGCGTCGTCCACGCGCCCGCCGTCCTTGGCGAGGATCTTCTTGGCCCGCTTCCGGACCGCCTCGTCGTAACGCCCGCCCAGGATGTCGACGGGCGTCATCAGCGCGTCCCGGTGCCGGCCGGCGTTGCCCGTGAAGTCCAAGATCAGGCAGTCGGGCTTCGCCGAGGTCGCGATCTCGTCGCGCCGCCCCTCCGCCGTCGCCTGCTGCGGCGGCAAGATCGGACGCCCCCCGCGGCCGACGATCTGCGTGTAGAGGTTCGCGGACTTCGTCGGGCGGGCGCAGGCGATGCAGCGGACGCCGGGGTCGTCGTACCCCTCGGTGAAAACGCCGACGTTGCACAGAAACTGGTACTCGCCGCCCTTATGGGCCCGGATGGACCGCTTGCGCTCGTCGTCGTCGGTCTTGCCGTGGACGAGGCGCGCAGAGCCGGCGCGGTAGGTGTTCAGAATCTCGGTCAGGCGCTCCGCGTGCGCCACGCCGGGCGAGTAGACGATCGTCCGCCGGTCGTCCGCGTGCTCCAGCAGCGGCTTGGCGATGGCGTGGATCGACTGCTCGTCCATCATCGCGCCCTCGAGGTCGGAGGCGCTGAAGTCGCCCTCCTTGGTCTTGAGGCGCGACAGGTCGACGCTGTCGATCTCAACCTGCCGCCAGGTGAACGGGACCAGCCAGCCGTCGGCCTGCGCCGCGTCCATCCCGTAGACGAACGCCTCGGCCTCGAACTCCAACCCGAGCGCCAGCTTGTCGGCGCGGATCGGCGTGGCGGTGAGCCCGAGCACCTTCGCCCCCGAGTAGTAGGCGAGGATCCGCCGGAAGCCGGGCGAGACGAAGTGGTGCGCCTCGTCGCACACGATCAGCGAGAAGTGATCGCGGTCCCACTTCTCCAGGCGCCTCGGCTGCCAGACCGTCTGGACGCTGGCCACGACGATCCGTTCCATCCCGGCGCGGAACGGCCCCTGCTCGACGCCGACGTGCTCGCCCGTCATCGCCTCCAGCGCCTCGCGCCCCTGGTCCAGCAGCTCGCCGCGGTTGGCCAACCACAGCACGCGCCCCCGCGCCCGGCGGACGAGATACGCCGCGGTCCGCGTCTTGCCGCAGCCGGTGGGCAGCACGATCACCGCCGACCGATGCACGCGCAGCTTCTCCAGGCCGCCCTTGACCGCCTCGCGCTGGTAGGGGCGCAGGCCGAGGAACGCCCGATCCTCCAGCGGCGCCGCCGGTGCCGCGTGCGCGTATGAGAGCGCGGACTGCATCACGACCGCCTTGCCTCAGGCATGCTCGTGCTCCGCGTCGCAGGCCGGAGGGCGGCGGACCATGGTGTATTGCGGCCACTTGCCGAGGGTCGACAGAGCGCGCTCAATGAGGCTCTCCGTTGTCTCCGACCAGCGCGTGTCATACACGTAGACGCGCCGCCCAGTGCGCGCGCAGGTCGCGACGAAGCAGGGCCAGGGGCCGTCGGCGTACTCCTCGACGTAAGCCTTGTGCACGGGGCGCCGCATCAGAACCCCGCCTCCTCGGCCTCGTCGGTGTTCAGGTCGCGCCCGTCCTCGTCCTCCACGCGCAGCCGCCGCTGTCGCCCCGGGTTCGCGGGAGCCGCCCGCCACGTCGCCGCGCCCTCGTTGCGGTGGACGAGGATCCCGTGCACCGCCACCAGCATCGCGTCCTCGTCCAGCAGCTCGCGGGGCACGTGCTCCACCTGGTCGGCCGTCAGGTACCCGAGTCCGCCGCAGCCGTTGCAGACGTCCTGTAGCGTCGGCTCGAGCTTGCAGTAGGCGCACACGGTGTCCGGCCGTGAGCCCCGGACCAGCGACGCCGCGCTGTGCACCTCGCGCTGGAGCCGCTGAAGCCGCGCGTGAGCAATGGCGCCCCCGTGCTCCTTGCCCAGCGCCGTCAGCTCGCCCTGCGACCGCCGCAGGTACTGGTCGATGGCGTCAAGGTGCCGCTGCACGCCCGCCACGTCAGCCGCCATCGCGTCCGGGAGCTCCACGCCGAGCGTCCGGATCGGCGGCGGCGGGGGCGCGGCGGGCTCCTCCGGCTCTGCGGCCTTCGCTGCGCGCTGGTCGGCCTTCTTCAGCGCGGCGGGCGTGACCCCAGTCTCGCGCGCCACCCGCTCCCGCGCCGCGCCCTTCGGCGTCTTGGGGCGACCCGGGCGAATTAGAGGGACACTGTCCCCGTAATTGCGCGATGTGTCGTCAACGGTTTCGCTGGCTTGCAGCGTTTCGGCCACAATTTCGCGCTCAATTTCACCCAGGTACCGACGCCTCAGGGCGACCTCGTCGTCGCGGCGGCGGTGCAGGTTTTCGGCGATCGACAGCCGCTCCAGCTCCCGCTCGTCGCCCTCGGCCAGGTTGACGGTCACCGACTTCACGCCGGCCGCCATCAGCGCGGCGACGCGGTCGTGCCCCGCCAGCAGGCGCATCGTCCCCGCCTCGACGGTCGGCGGGTGCATCAGCCCGTGTGTCTGCACGGAGGCGGCGAGGTCGGCGACGTGCGGCGCGGTAAGGCGCGCCTTGAAGTCGCCCGGCAGGACGATCTTGCTCAGCTTGATGGTCTTCGTTCCGACGATGGGCATGGCTCTCCTAGGCCGCCTTCGCGGCGTGGACTTCGAGGCGGCGGGCCAGAAACGCGTCGCGGGCGAGGCGGTGATCCACCTGCCGGATCGCGTGCAGCACGGTGGCGTGGTGGCGGTTCATCACCTTGCCGATGCGCGGCAGCGACAGGCCCGCGCGCCGCAGTCGCCAGCACGCCTCTTGGCGCGCCTCGGTGAGCCAGCGGTCCCGATGCGCGCCGAGCATGTCCCGCACCTCGACGTGGTGGAACCTGGCGACCGCCTCGACGATCTGGCGCTCCCCGGCGCGCATCGCGGGCGACTCACGGAGGGCGGCCAGCGTCAGCCGGCGGTGAGCCGCCAGCGCCCGGCGCATCGCCTCGCGCCGCCCCACATGCCCCACGGCCGCCTGGAACACGCCTGCGGCCACGTCGATCGCGTCTACGCTCACGCTGCACCTCCGAAAATGGTCAGTTGCTCGCGCGCCGCGGTCAGCCGTCGGACGGCGGCGGCGTGGTACTCGGGCGACTTCTCCCAGCCGATGAACTTGCGCCCGAGGCGGATGGCGGCGACGCCGGTGGTGCCGGAGCCCGCGAAGGGGTCGAGGATGGTTTCGCCTGCGTCAGTGAACAGGCGGACGAGGCGCTCCATGAGGGCGACGGGCTTTTGCGCCGGATGGACGCGCCCCTCGCCGTGCGGGTACGCGGGCGGAAACTCCCACACCGCGGGACCGCCGCCGCCGTTCCATCGCTTCCGCCCCTTGGCGTGCATGATGGCGACCCCTTCGCACCCCGGCGCCGGCCGATCTCCGGTGAACTGAGGTGTCGCGCCGGGCTTCACCCATACGCCGGTTCGGACGTATTCAAGGCCGGCGGCAGCTCCCGCCGAGAACCAGTCGTGCGCTATCTCAAGGTCGCAGAAGATCAGCGTCCACCTTCGCGTCACTCGGCTAACGTGCGCGGAGAGCGCTTCCATATGCTCGGGCGTTACATGCGCGAAACCCAACTGACGGCGCTCCGCGATCCCGCCCCACTTGCCGTGCGCGCCGGGACTGGAGCGCATCGTCTTTGAATGCACGCGAGCGGAATACGGCGGGTCAGTGATGACGTGGTCCACCGACTTGTCCGGCAGCGCCGCGAGCCCTTCCAGGCAGTCGCCCAGATGCAGCGTCCAGTCGCTCACCGCACCACCCCGCTGCCTCGGATCAGCCCGTCCGGCCCGCGCCATAGCCGCACGTCGACGGCGAGGCGCACCTCGAACCAGTCCAGCGCCTCGGCGACGGTGTCGCAGAGCGGGCACACGACGACGCTCACTTCAGCCTCCCGCGCAGCTTCGTGATGACGCCCTTGAGCGCGGCGACCTGGCGCTCCAGTTTGGCGGTCCGGTTGCTGTACGCGTCCCGGTCGCACTCGACGGCCGCCAACTGCTTGCGCAGCCGCTCCTCCTCGGTGACGGTCCAGCCGAACGCGTGCCCGTTGGGGCAGTAGACGGTCCGCTTGTCGCCGACACTCATGCACTGCCGGTAGATGTGCGACGGGATGCCGAAGCGAACGCCGCAGCCGAGGCGCGGGCACGTCGTGAACACGATGTCCTCGACGCTCACGGCCACCCCAGCAGCAGTGCCAGGACGAAGCCCAGCGCCATCCCGGTCGCCACGTCACAGGCGAAGCCCCTCACGGCTTCACCTCGGCGCCGTCGCCCAGGTCATCCCACGGGTCCGGCCCCGGCTCCGACGGCACATCTCCCCAGTCGACGCAGGCCGACGCCCGCACGGTGGCCCAGGAGTGCAGCCGCGAGCTGAACAGCCCACAGGCCGCGAGCACGTCCATCACGCGCAGCCAGAACGCGAGCCGCACGCGGCGGCTCACGGCGCACCCAGCGACGACCGCACCGCCGCCGCGATGGCCGCCCGCTCCTCGCGTCCCACGCGGCACTTCGGGCAAAGCGCCATTCCGTGGAACTCGATGGCCATGCTCTCGTCCCACACCCACCAGCCGGCCTGGCGCGCAGCGGTCCGCATCCTGGCGTGCGTGCTGAACGGCGAGGTCGCCCCGCACTTGCCGGTGCACGTGAGCGACCAGATGTTGCGCCGGCGTGCAGCCTTTGCTGTCCTCACGGCTTCACCTCGAACAGGTGGAACACGAGGTCGCCGCCGCCCACGAGGAACGTTCCGACGAAGGCGGCGACGGCGCCGACCTTCGTGTCTGGTATCGTCGCGCCCGTCGCCACGACCACGAACACGCGCTGCTCCAGCGGCTGCTCGGGATCGACGATGGCCCACATGCGCGGCTGCTCGCCCTGTACATGCACGGACACCACGCACGCCCGCCGTGGCATCTGGACCGCGAACGGCGCGCCGGGCATGCCGATGTCGTACTTCCAGACGACCCCCCTCACGGCGCACCCCGCCCGGCCAGCCGCGCGTCCAACTCCCACGCCACGCCCATGGCCAGGAGGCACACGCAGATCACGGGCAGCGCCAGGATGCCGGCGGCCGCGCGCAGGGCGGCGGTCGCCTTTTCTGGAACGGACGCCCGATGTAGGGCCGTGTCGTTACTGGAAAGCCGCGGCTTTACGCCGCCGGGAGGCCCACCCTGAATGTTCAACAGGATAACTCCTTGCGCGGAGCGAAACGGGCGTCAGCCGGTTCCGAAAACTCCGCCTACAACGACACCCCAAGTGCCCCCCGTGCTCTGCGCCTGCGGGTGACCATGCCGCGCAAAAGCAGGGGGCGCGGGAGGCGCTTCGAATGTCGTCGGCGACTGCGGCATGGTCACGGTCACCGTAAAGATCGGCTCGCGACCCGTCAAGAAAATTCAACGCACGTGCTTATTGCGTTCGTCGAATTCGGATCTACGTTGCGCCGTTTTGCCTTCAGCACGCTGCGGTCCCCGTCGCTCGGCACCGTCGAGGATTGCCTTCGCGTCGTCCAGGTCCTCCTCGCGCACGTGCAGGTAGCGCGCGAGCGTCTGCAACGTCATCCCGGCCAGCCGCATGACGACGGGTGGCTGCACGCCGTCGCGGATCGCCTGTGACACGAACGTGTGCCGAGCGTCGTGGAGGTGCACCCGCTCGTCGCCGGGCTCGGCGACCAGCTCAGCCTCGTCGGCGGCGCAGCGGAACCGCCACCATAGCCAGCCGTAAGAGTAGGGTCGGCCGGTCTTGGGGTTCGCGAACACGTAGGAGCTCGAGACGTGGCGGGGCAGCAGGCGCAGCGCCTCCGTGGCGCGCTCGGTGAGGCGCGGCGAGCGGCGGCGGCGTGTCTTGGTAGTGGCGGCGGAGAGCTGGACGCGCCCCGTGCGCAGGTCGATCCGATCCCAGCGCAACGAGCGCAGTTCCCCGCAGCGCATCCCGCTGTCAACGGCGGCCAGGACCAGCGCCCGCATCACCGGGTCGCACACGGCCATCAGGCGGGCGAGTCCGTCGTCGCCGATCTCCGTCTCCCGGTGCGGCTTGGGGGCGCGCTCGGGTCGGATGCCCTGGAACGGGTTGCGGCCGATCCGCTCCTGGGCGACGCCCCAGTTGCAGAGCGCCTTCAGCCGCTTAAGCTCGAGGTTCAGCGTCCCGACGGAGGGCGGGCGGCGGAGGCGCGTCTGCTCCTGCCGCCGCTGCTCGACGTAGGCGGTCCAGTCGGAGCGGCGCAGGTCGTCAATCCGGCGGTCCCCGAAGCAGACCAGGGGCGCCTTCATCAGGTGGCGGACGCTCTGCCATGCCGGGCGCGTGCAACTGGCGCGATCGTAGTCGACCCACAGCGCCGCCACCGTCAGATCGACGCGCGCAGGGCGAGACTCGGCGATCTCGCGGCGTAAGGCCTTCAGCTCGCGCGCCTGGTCCTGCAGCAGCCGTCGAATCTCCTCGTCCAGTCGTCCCCCTTCTCGCTCGCATGCGCCAGGCGCACGCCGAGCGTTGGGCACAAACGCCGCCCACACGCCGAGGGTCACGTGCGGGTACCGCGCCGCGACAACTCAGCGCAGCGCATATACACAGCATCCAGGATGCTGGGCAATACAGACTCCTACGTAGTTACCGCCTTTCTCGCTGATTGCGGCATGTGTTCTAAATTGCGAACACCACTGTCCTATTTTGCGGACACCGGTGGAGGAGGGGGCGGGCCGAGTATCAGCCAGTCGCACGACACGCCGAGCGCCTCACTGAGGCGCGCGATGATGCTGGCGGTCGGCTCGCTCTTGCCGTTCTCGATCGTGGACAGGTAGCCCTTGGACACCCCTGCCCGCTCGGCCAGGGCGGCCAGCGTCAGGTGCTTGTCCCTTCGCGCCGCGCGCACGCGACCGCCGAGGCCGGCCACCTTCTCGGTGCTCACGGCCGCAGCCCCAGCGCGCGGTCCCGCCAACGCCGCGCCGCCGCCTTCCACCGCCGGGCGTAGCGCAACTGATCCTGGAAGCGCCCCCGGAAGAACTGCGCCATGTCCGAGCGTTCGCCGAACGCCTCCCGCAGCCGCTCGTTTTCGGCGCGCACTTCGGCCAGCTCCGCCTCGACGCGCGGCCGGGCATCCCCTCCGCATCTCGGGCACAACAGGACGGCGCGGGAGACTGGTCCTTCGCCCATTGGCCGCAGCCGCTTCCGCTGGTGGACGTAGCGGCACTTGAGACACGCCCACTCCTCGCGGCCCCGCGCTTCGGTCAGCCGCTCGACCTCGGCGCGGAGGGCGTCACGCTCGGCCAGCAGTTCGCACGGCAGGCACGAGCGGGCCAGTTGGCCGTGGATGCATTCGCGAGCCATCACGTCCCCCGCGCGACGGCGCTTAAGAGCGCGGCCCGCAGCCGCTCGACCTCGGCCCGGATGGCGGTTAGTTCGGCGTCGCGGGCTGACTCCAGCCGGCTGCGCAAAGTAGCCGTGCAGCGGGCGCTACAGGCCGTCACCGCTCCAGGCGGCCGGTCGCGGCGGACGAGGATCCTGTCGCCGCACGCGTCGCAGGCTCCGACGGCGAAAACGTCGCCCATCACGTCCCCCGCGCGATGGCGTCGGCGATCGAGCGCGCCTCCGCTGCCAGGGCGCGGCAGACGCTGTCGCCGCGGGTCGAGAGCGCCCAGAGTGTCGCCCTGTCCCGCGCCACCCGCTCGCACCGCGCCCGCTCGTCGCTTACCGCGCGCTCCAGGGCGGCGGCGATGGCGTCGCACTCCTCACTGTGCGGGCAGGCTCCGATCGCGCGGCCATCCGAGGCGAACCACGTCACGCTGCCGTTGCACGGCCCCACTCTGCACGCCACCTCCCGCAGCCGGGCGCGCTCGTCGTCGGCGAGGGTCACGGCGTGGGCTCCAGTTCGTTAAGCAGCCATTCTCGCGAAACCCATCCGGTTCCGCTTCCTGTGCCATACCAGACCACCGCCCTTACGCGGCTGTCCTTGTAGAAGAGCCCGTTCCACTCCGTCGCAACTGACACAACAGTCCCTGTTCCGATCGGCGTCTTCACGGACTCGAACACCGCAGGGACCCAGCGTGCGGCGGTCATGGCGTGGGCTCCTTCGCGGTGGTCGATTCCAACGCCACCGGCGCTCCTGGTGGCGCGCACGCCTTGTGAACGTCGTGCTCTATGCCGTCCGCCACCACGCGCGCAAACACGCGCCCATGGAACCGGCGGCTGCACACCCAGCACCAGGGCGTCCGCGGCTTCTCGGGGCCAGCCTTCCAGCGGGTCATGGCGTGGGCTCCGTGAGGCCGAGGCACATGTCGGCGATCATCATCGCGAAGTTCGCCACGTCGGCGGCCTCCCGAGCGATGTTCCGGCGCAGCGCGATGAGCGTTACGGCGGTCTCCCGCGTCTGAGGCAGCGACCGCACGATATCCTGCGCGACGATCGCCCGGGTGACCTCCTCGGCCTCCTGGTGCAGGCGGCTCATGAGCCAACCGGTAGACTCGCCGTGCCATCCGCCCTTGGCGTCGTTCTCCCGGAGCTTCTGCTCCATGAGCAACGCGAACTGCTGCACCTTTAGGCGGACGTCGGCGATGGTCAGCGCACGGTTCATGCCGCCTCCGTCGTCGCCGCGTGCGCGCAGCCCCGTCGCTCCCAGCAGCCGCCGCACCACGGCCCCGGACGCGGCGTCTCGTCCAGCAGCGCCGCCGCCTCCACCTCGCCCCACAGCCGCTCGGCTTCGGGCGTGCCCAGCACGACCTCCCCGCTGCTGTCGCGGTACCCGTCCCGCACGTAATAGATCTCAGCCCTGAACGCCCGGGCCCAGGTCAGGTCAGCCGCCGCGAACGCCAGTGCCAGCACCTGGAGGTTCTCAGCAGCCGGCGCCACCGGCCACACGCCCGTTTTCCAGTCGCGCACCACCACCACGTCGCCCTCCGCCCACACCACGTCGGCGCGCCCCGCCGTGAGCAGCGGCGACTTGCCGTCGGTGGGGACGTACACGTGCGGCTCCGGCTCCTCGACCTCCACGAACTTCCGCGTCGGCGACAGCCCCAGCGCCAACTCGACCCCCGCCCGCGGGGGCGGCGTCCAGTCGATGGCCAGCATGTCCAGCCACCCCTGCACCTCCGGGTCCTCGACCTGCGGCACCTCGCCGGACCGGATCCAGCGCTCCACCGCCGCGTGAAACAGCGTCCCCCTGTCGGCCGCCGCCACCGTGCGCGCGGGGCGGGGGCGCAGTTTCGACAGGACGTTCCGGTGCGCGCAGTGCCGCACCAGCGACGACGCCGACCACCTCACGGCTTCACCCGCCCCATGGCGGCGAGCTCCGCCAGCACGCGGTCGTACAGGTCGCCCTCCTGCTGCGCGCCCAGAAGCAGGACGAGGCAGTCGGCGGCCTGCTGCTTGGTCAGCGCCTCGACGGTCGCCACGTCGAAGTGCTTCTTCAGCCAGTTCACGGCGCGCGTCTTGGGCCAGCCGAGTTGCTTGGCCACGTCGCGGAGCCGGGCGTGCTCGTGCGGCTCCGACGCCTCGCCCGTGTCGGCGGCCTCAGCCTCCACGTCGACGGGGGCGGGAGCCGGGGCCGGCTCCGGGGCGGGCGGCGCTTCGACGAGAACGGCGTGACGGGCGGTCGCCGGCGCGTCCACTGCCTTTGGGCGCAACGGCTCCGTCTCCACGTCCACCGGCTTCGCCTTGCGCCCGCTCTCGCGCGGCGGGGGCGCGGCGGGCGGCGCCTTGGCGTCGCGGGGCTCGCTCAGCCGCCACCAATTCTTCTTCCGCTTGCCGTTGCGCTCGACCCACTCGAAGTCGGCCCAGCGCGCCAGCCAGCCCTCACGCCACGCCGGATCCCACAACTCCGTCGCGACGCCGAGGTCCTTGCACGCGCGGGTCAGGCAGTCCGTCCGCGCCCCCTCCAGCGCCGAGGCGTAGGACATGGTCTCGTTCCCCGGGCGATACGTGCACTCGCCGACCGCCTCCGAGACGAACCGACCGAGGCAGTAGAGCGCGCCGTGATAGGTGACGAGGTCGCCCAGGGTGCGCGCCGGTCCGCGCGGCGCCAGCGCCCAGCCGCCGGGGCCGAACGCCTTCGTCAGCCGCCGCCGGTACCAGACGCCCGGGAGGTAGACAATGCCGTCCGGTCGGATCTCGACCGCGTCGTCGTCGACGGGCGCCAGCAGCGCGGCAGTCGCCTGCTCGGAGAACGGCGCCGAGGCCATCCCCTCAAAGCCGCTCACATACTGCGGCCGCTGCTCCGCCGGCTTCGCCTCGACCGCCGTCCCGTTCGCCGCCGACTTGGCCAGCGCCCTCGTCTGCTCCTGCGTCTCGCTCATCATCGCTCCTCTCGCTCGATCGCCAACGTCCAGTCGCACGACGTAGCCCACCGGCACGGGCTCGACGTGCAACACGTGCACGCCCGCCGCCGCACCAGCCACGCGCCCGGCTCGCGCTCCAGGTACAGCCCGCGCGCCGCCAGCGCCTGCGGCAGCAGGTGGCGGAACGGGTCGACATAGGGGTCGTCCACGCCGTCCACGATGCGCGCGCCCGGCGACAGCAGCCGCGCGTACTGCGCCGCCCGCGCCTGGAGTTCGTCGACCGAGGCTCTCACGACAGCGCCTCCGACAGGTCCAGGTCGAAGGCGAACGGCTCGACGGGCTCGCCTGAATCGAAGGCCCGGATGAACTGACTCACCTCGGGCGGCACCGCGAGGCGGCATGAAGGCAGGGTCAAACGCTCCCAGATGCGAATCTCGCCGGGGTAAACCCCTAGGAGCGCGTCCTCCGGGCGCACGCCGAGTGCGCGACATATCGCCAGCGCCACCGGGCAGCCGCATACCTGGCGAGGGCGGCCGTTTAGGATGTCCTCCGCCGTAACCTCGACGCGCTCCCGACAACTCACGACAGCGCCTCCGCGACCGTCTCGTTCCAGTCCGCGATGGCCGCGGCGCGCGTGTTGCCGACGCCCTCCAGCGATGACGACACGAACCGCGGCGGGTCGCCGTCGCAGTCCGCGTCGTAACAGTTGCCGCACGTCACGATGTAGCCGACGTACACGGCTTCCACGTGGACCTGGCCGCGCGGGCCGCACTTGGGGCAGGGGACAGGTTCGATCGTCGTGGTCTCGGCGGTGGTCATCGCTGCACCCATTCGCCGCGGGCGATGTCGCGAATCGTCGCTGCTTCATCTTGAGCCGGCGGATTGCCGGTACGCTCTGCAACCTCTCGATCCAAGCGCTCCGCCTCGGCAAGCGCCTCGGTCTTTCGGGCGCACCTGGCGACCTCGCGTCCGCCTTGAAACACCTTGTACGTTCGCACCGTCATCACGCAGCCTCCGTCTCGTTGTTAGTGATTCGCTCGTAATCCAGGTCCGCGCACGCCTCGGTGCAGAACACGACGTCGAACTCGGCGCCCGGCGCGACCTGCCGCCCGCACACGTCGCAGGCGATGCACTCGGGGCAGCCGCCGCGCGCCGCGCAGTAGGCGTCGCCGCACACGCCGCACGTCGCCTCGGCGCCGCAGTAGGCGTCCGGGCCGTTGCCGTGGTCGCAGTCGCTGTGCTCGCTCCGCATCATCATTGCCTCCGTACCCATCTACTCTACTCCGGATGAGTACGCCGTCAAGCATATTTGTACCTAAATCCGCCGTGGCATCTAAGTACGCGCGGCGCTTAGGGTTGCGGGCCGTTCGGGAATCGAACCCGCCCGCGCGGGTTTGGAGTCCGCGCCGGCCCCAGGCCCCGGCCCATCGTCAGCGGCGGATGCCGCTGGGCCAGGACTCGTCGGTCGCCGGAACCATGCTCGCGCCCGTCGTGGCGTCCACGAAGTCGCGGGCGATCTCGTCGGCGCGGGCCTGCGGGATGCGCCGGCCGCCGTGCTTCGGGTCCTTCGTCCAGGACGTCACGGCGTTGGCGTCCCACCCCTTGCGTCGGGCGTACTCGGGCAGCGACAGGCCGAACGCCTCCAGCGCGCGCCGGAACGGGATCCGGCGCTTCGTCTTGGCCGCGCCGATGGCGGCTCCGCGGCTGGGCGTAGGTACAGCTTCCATGTCTGCTGTACTCACTGTACTCTTATGGCGTGCACGCCGCAAGGACGCATCCAGGCTCTCCAGTTCGGCCGCCATTGCGTCGCGGGCGTCGGCGGCGGCTCGCAGCGCCTGGGCCTGCCGCTCGTGCGCCTCGGCCTCCTGGCGCAGCCTGCGGGCCTCTGAGCGCAGTTCGGCAGCCGTCCCCACGGGACCGGAGGGTAGCATGAGGCGGCGGGCGGCGCGCACGGACGGCAACCACGCCGAGATCCGAGACACCCTGCGGGCCTGCGGGTGCAGCGTGGCGGACCTGTCCCATGTCGGGGGCGGCGTGCCTGACCTGCTGGTGGGACTGCGCGGCCGCAACTTTTGCATCGAGATCAAGAATGGCGCGCTTCCGCCCAGTCGCCGCCGCCTGACCCCCGACGAGGAGGCGTGGCGCGCGGCGTGGCGGGGGCATTACGCCGTCGTCGAGACCGTGGACGAGGCGCTAGCCGTGGTAGGGCTGCGCTAGAACGCCCGGCGCAGCTCGGCCTGGACCTGCTGCACGATCCCGCCGCCCTGGTAGCAGACAGCGTGCCCTGTGTCGACGAGCCCGTGCCAGCCGGTGAGCGCGTGGCAGAGCTCGTGCGCCAGCGCGGTGTCGGCGACGTGCACGCCGTCGGGGTGCGCCACGTCGGCGGTCCACGTCTCGCTGCGGAACATCCCCGCGACGCACCGGTCGTAATTGTCGATCCAGCCGTTACCGTCGCCGCAGTTCAGGGACCGCGGCGCGACCCAGCGCACCGCCGGGCGCTCGCGCGTGCGGACGTCGTAATACTTCCACACGAAGTCCGCCGCGGCGTCGCCCTCGGGCCACGCGACGTATTCGATGTCATCCACGCGGCAACCGGGGCCGCAGAGTATCCAGAGCCCGAGCGCCAGCAGCAGCAGCGCCTGGGCGAAGCGGGTCATGCGACCTCGGCGGGGCGCTCGTACAGGCTGACCAGCGGCGGCGCGCCCGGGTGCAGGACGCCCGCGACCTCGCGCGCCGTCGAGCCCCAGCGCTCGATCTGGTCCTCGAGCCACGCCTCCCACGAATCGTCGCCGCCCTGCGGGAACTTCCCCGCGAGCAGGTCGCCCTTGCGCGCCGGGAGCTGCACGTGCGGCCGCTCGAAGCTCAGCGTCTGGAGGTCGACGTCGTGGGCGATCTGGGCGAGCCGATGCCACATGCCCGCCTCGGGCTCAGCCCACGTCCAGCGGCCGTCGACCCGGAACACGTAGTCGGCGGCGAGCCCGTACTGGTGCCACGACTCCCATGCCCGCGCGCGGGTGACGGTCTTGCCGAACTCGCCGTAGCCGCTGGTGCGCCCGCGCGCGTAGAGCTCGGCCTGCCGCCACGGCGTGCGCGCCGCCTCGTAGCGGTGCAGCGGGATGCCCTCGGCCGCCAGCCGCGCCTCCAGCGCCAGCGCCCGCATGCGGAACGCGGGGTGCAGGTGCTCGAGGGCGGCGTTGCGGGCCACTAGCGGCGCCTCCGCTTCCGGCGAGCCGCGCGCTTGCGTGCGCGGGCGAGTTCCTGTGCCCGCTCCCAGCGCTCCAGGAGCACGGCCCACGAGGTGACGGTGGTGCCGTCCATCACGCTACGCCTTCGCCCGGGGCTTGCGCCCGGCGGTGGCCGCCGCGACGACGGCGGCAGCGCCTGCGGCCTGCGCGGTGGCCTTGCCCGCCGGCAGGACCTGGCGCGGGTCCACCAGGGTCGTCACCACGACGCCCAGGACGCCGCACACGACGCCCACGGGCCCGGCGACGGTGGTGGCGGCGGCGACGAGTCCCGCCCCGAGGGCGGCGAGGATGCGGTGCCGGTTGAACATGTGGGTCCTCCTATCGGTGGCCGTTGCCGTTGCGGACGCTGCGCACCGCGTCCAGGAGCCGGCCCGCGTGGGTCGGCAGGGCCATCGCGGTCAGCGACACCAGCGCCCATCGGGCCAGGTGCTCCAGGTCATGCAGCGTGATCACGACCACCCCGGCCGCCATGGCCAGCAGCCTGATCGCCCCGACGACGGGGTGCTCACCGACTCGCGCTGGCGATAACGAGGGCGGCGAGGAAGATGGCGATTCCGGCGAGGTCATAGACCCAGGTGCGCGTCATGTCCCTGGGTCGACCCCCTGCCCTAGCCGACGGGGGGTGTCAAGGACCTGAACACCCGCCCAGGTTGCGAGGGCGGGGAATAAGGCGCACGCTCGGACGTTGGTACACGGAGGGAGACGGCGATGGTCATTCTGCTCGGCTTGATCTTGTGCGCGGTTGCTGCGGGCGCCATCGGGGCGCGGAAGGGTGAGCCCATCATGGCGGCCGTCCTCGGGTTGTTCCTGGGCCCGCTCGGCATCCTGTTCGCGCTGCTGAGCAAGGGCAACCGCATCGCGTGCCCCTTCTGCCGCGAGATGGTCGACCCGGCGGCGACGGTGTGCAAGGCGTGCCGATCCGAGCTGCGCGGGGTGGCGCGATGATGCGGCGGCTGGTGCTGACGCTGGCGCTGCTGGTGGGCTGCGGCGATGGCATGGAGCCCGCCGGGACGGGCGGCCTCAGCGGCGACGCGGGATTCGCCGACGAGTTCAGCGAGCCGCTGCCGGAGCAGGTGGGAGTCTGCTACGAGGTGGGCGAGGCGGTCGAGCACACACTGACGTGCGTCGACCCGTACCCCGGCGGCAGGCCGATGTTCGACGCTCACGGCGTCCCGTGCTACCTATGCCGCACGCAGTACACGAGCCGCCGGGTGTCCGGGTGCCTTATTCATGGCGGCGAGACCTGGATTCACTGCGTGGCCGACTGCAACGAGTGCAAGGCGCGCCCGTACTAGGCGACGTGGATCGGGATCATCGTGAACGCCCCGATCCGCACGTTGCCGTCGAACTCCCCGCCGCTGTTGCGCGCGCAGAGCGCCACCCGGTCGAACGTCGTGCCAGCATAGGCCGTGAAGTAGGCGCAACTCGACAGCGCCGTGCTTAGCGACGGGTACCACGCGAACGAGGTGCCCGAGATCGAGACGTTGTTCGTGAGCGCCGTCGGGGTGCTGGCCATGGTGCCGGAGGCGTTCTTGTTCGCGACGGCCAGTGTTCCCGTGCCGGTGCCGCTGGACATCGCCGCGTACACGAACACGTAGACCCGGATCTGCGTCCGCAGCCCGGCCGCCGAATACTCCAGCGGCATGGTCATCGCGGGCGTGCCCGCCCCGATGGCCGTCCCGTTCGTGCCATACGTCTGGTCGAAGATGTAGCGGTAATCGCTCTTGCTCGTCGAGAACTCGACGTAGCCGGTGCCGGGGTTGATGGCGGACCAGCCGAACTGGGGCCGGCGGTATCGCCAGGTATTCAAGTACACGTTACGGAACCGGGTCAGCGTCTTGTCTGTGGTGGCGCCCGTCTCGATGCCTAAGATCTCGTGGTTCTGCGCGAACCGCCCCGCGTCCAGCGTGCACGTGTCCTCGCCCGGCACGACCTGAAACTGGCCGGCGCTCAGGAACAGCCCGCTGCGCAGTTGTGGCCCGTTAGCGGTCGCCGAGCCGAACACCAACTCCTTCGCCCCCGTACTCGTGAGCCCGAAGGCGGTCCGCGCGGTGAGCGTCTTGATATCCGTCGCATACGTCGGCGTCGGCGAGGTGGAGTAGTCCAGGTTCGTCGTGGTCGTCGACGAGTCGATCGACACCGTCAGCCCCTGCGTGTTCACGCGCGCGGCGGTTCCCTCGAGGTAGTGCAGCCACGTGTACTCATCGACGTTCGCCGAGTGCTGGTTGTTGAACACCTGCCGGAAGCAGTTCGCCTTGTTGATGGTCGTCGAGTCGCCGCCGATCCAGGTGAACAGCGGCCGTCCGGAGTACGCGATCCGCTCCAGCAGGTCGGCCTCCTTGCCCACCAGGGACCCGACGGCGGCTAGGCCGTTCTTGGCGAGCGCCCGCTCCTGGTCGTCGAGAAGCGGGAGCTTGCCGAGCGGTATCTGAACGCGGTTTGCCATGTCACTCCCAGCGGAACCAGCAGGTGAAGTCCTTGATGCCTACGGTCGCCGCCGCGAGATTGCACGTGGCGGTCAGGATGAGGTTCGAGATCCAGGGCGGCTGGCCGTTGCTCGTCCCGCGCACGATCTTCGTGATATCGATCGGCGTGAGGCCAGTCGCGGGTCCGCGCAGGTGATAGGCGTTGGTGGACCCGGTGCTCGTGCTGGTGTCGGCCGACGACTGGTAATCCGCCGGCAGGTTGTTCGTCGAGAACGCCGAGGCGAAGGATCCCGTGTACGGGTGCCGCGACAAGTAGACCTTCACCGACGACAGCGTCCAGGACGAGGCCGCATAGATCGTAATCCCCGCGTGCCAGTACATCCGGACAGCGCCCTCGGGCACGGCGATCGGCATCTGCATCAGGAACCGCTCGGCCGTCGTCGAGACGCTGCTTAGGATCTCGCCGTTGGGGTTCGCCGACGACGACGGGGCGCAGCTCTGGGCGTACTGAGCGAACGGGCAGACGAAGGTGCCTAGGTTGTTGAGGCTCCGCACCATGTCGAACGGCAGCAGCGAGTGGACGCCCTCGCCGTCGGCGATGAGCCCGGAGCTGGGCAGGAGGTGCGACTGCGTGGTGAGCGTGATAGCCATCAGGACCACCTGTGCAGGCCGACGGCCGAGCCGCCGATCTTGTTGTTCGAGCCGTCGCCCATGAACGCCACCTTGTTGGCGCCCGTCTGCCGCGCCGCCGTCGAGTTCGCGTAGTCGTCGAGCACCATGATCGAGTGGACCGTCGTCGACAACGCGCCGCCGAGCCCCGTGGTCAGCACGACCGTCAGCCCGTCAGTTGCCACCGACGCCACGGTGTCGGTGTACGTATAGGCCGCCGCGCCGTCGTTGTCGCGCGTGATGATGACCACCTTGTCCCCGGCGATGAAGTCGGCGCCGTCGTACTTGCCCGACTGGTTCGTGTAGTTCGCCACGAAGGTGAGCGTCTTTGTCCCGGCGTTGTAGCCGTTGCTGGCAGCAGCGAAGTCGATGAGCCCGGTCGGCGACCACTGCCGATACCGGGCGGCGTCCTCGGCCACGTTGATGACGAACTCCACCTCGGTGTCCCCGGTGGACGGGTTGACCGAGACGCTGGTCAGCAGGCCATAGACGCCGTCGGCGCTGGTGACGCCCATCGCGGCGGTGTAGGGATTCGGGATGGTGTTGTCGACGATCTGATGCACGGTCCCGGGCGCCAGCAGCATCCCCTTCTTGTTGACGCTGCGGCTGCACACCGCCCAGGGGTGCCGATAGGTCAGGAGCCTGATCGTCATCGCCTCGCCCAACTCCAGGATGCCGCGCGCGTTGGACGGGATCGTCTTGTCCTCGATCTTCTCCTGCCGGTGGTCGACGCCGTAGGTGGAGCGGGACCACCGCTCATTCAGGGCGATCGGCTGCCGCACGAACTTCTGACTGAGCACGTCCCACCCGTAAGCGAGGAGCCAGCCCGTGCGCATGCTGGTCCCGCTGAATCGGATCTTGGTGCGGTCCTTCTCGGTCGCCCGGTTCGCGTCGGTCAGCGAGAACGACGACAGGACCGACGACGCCGCGCCCGGCTGGTGCATGCGGCGCAGCCGGTAGCGCTCCGTGCTCGGATCCCACACCAGCCAGTACCCGCGCTCCCGTGCCATGGGCGTGAAGATGTCGACGAACTTGGTGCTCCGGTCGACCACGAACCGGCGCGAGACGCTTGTCTCCTCGCCGATGCGGAAGTCGTCGGTGTTCACGAGTGCGAGCCAGCCGAGGCCCACGCCCTCCGCGAACACGTTGAAGGTGGTATCGGTTCCGGCGCCCTTCGACGAGCACAGGAACTGACCGACGGTCACGACGTTGTTAGGCGGCGTCGTCTCCCGTCCTGTCGGCGTCATGATGATCTGCTCGAGCGTGCCCGCCACGCCGCGCGCGAGGTAGTACCCGACGTCGTCCCCGGAGACCAGTTTCCCGAGGGAGGCGGCCACGGTCGCGGCCTGCGAGCCGCTGGCGAGATGGGAGTTGATGGCGGGCCCCACGGTGACGGTGTTCGCGCCCGTGTCCGTCGCCGACGCCTGCACGACCTGCCCGTTGCCGAGTCGCGCATAGGCGATGCCCGAGCCGTCGCCCTGGTCGGAGAAGAAGTGCACAGAGGTCCGGTCGGCGAGCTCCAGTGCGTGCGTGCTGACGGCGGCTGTCGGCACGTACCCCTGGGGCACGGTCTTCTGCGCGATGATGAACTGGTGCTTGCCGCTTGATGCGCTGCCCTGGCCGGTGGTGCCGTCGTCCGCCTGGTAGTAGTCCTGTCCCTCGAAGCCCAGGACGGTCAGGAGGCTGATACCGCTCCGGTCGCCCTCTGGCGTGCCGGTGTCCGACGCGGCGGCGACGGCGATCCGAAGGTTCAGGCTGCTGATGGACTTCGTCGTCCAGCGGAACGCGAGTCGCGTCTCGTTGCCGACGGGGAGTTCGGTCAGGACGGGCGCGCCGAGTTGGGCGAACTGACTGGCCGCCACGGCGGCGCCCATGTCCTTGTTCACCTCGTTGATGAGGTCGGAGAGGCTGGCGTAGATGTTCGTCCCGCCGTTGTCGACGGTGACGGGGACCGACACCTCGTGATAGTTGACGTTCGCGTCGGTTGAGATCTCGTGGAAAATGACCGTGAACTTCCGCCACGCCGCGTTGGCCAGGTAGAACTTGGGCACCAGCTCCGCGTACCCCAGGTCAGGCGCCACCTTGGCGTTGGTGAGGTCGGCGGTGATGGACTCGACGGTCAGCTCGTACTCGGGGCCGCCGTAGTCGACCCCGGCGATGCGGCCGATCATGAGGCACGACGACTGCGACTCCGCCTCCGGGACGCCGCTGGGCTTCATGTGCCCGACGTACAGCGCGCACGTGCGTCCGTAGAGCGTGATCAGGTCGCTCGCGATCGTAATGCTCTCGTCGCGGTCCGGGTTGCCGTTCACGTCGGTGCTGACACGGTGGTACGGCGTCGGCGGCCAGGTGACGGTGCCGTCTGACGAGCGATAGCAGGGGAACTTGTTCCGGGTGACGATCGTGAACGTCTGCTGCCCGGTGCCGTCGCCGCCGAGGCCGCTAACCGTGACGTTCATCGTCTCCGTGCCGATGTACACGTCGCCGTTGGTCAGCGCCGTGTGGGTGGTGCCCGTGAACGTGCCGCCCGCGGTGGCGGTCGCCGTGATGCTGCTCTTGAGCTTGGCGATCTTGACCGCCGAGCTGGACAGCGCGCGCCCCGGGGACAGCAACTGCGCGAACAGGCCCTTGCTGACGTCGCCGCCGCTGCTGCGTGTGTCGGGGAAGTCGAGCAGCCCGAGGCGCAGCCGGGGCGCGCTGGCGATGCCGCCGATGATGTCCGGGAGCTTCTGCTCCATCGTGTCGTCGGGCAGCATGAGGCCGCGCACGGCGCTGAACCCCGTCGGCAGCGTCCAGGCGCTGGCGCCGTAGGTCGACGAGGTGGGGTTGACGGCGCCGAAGATGTAATACGGGAGGCCTGTGATCTTCAGGTAGAAGAACTGGTCCTGCGACGAGTAGTCAGTGACCTGTGTCGCGAACGTCGGCATCAGTCGCTGAGCGGGGTTTCCCCGTCCTCCGTCAGCCAGAGCGACAGCTTCACGTCGTGGTAGTAGAGATTCGGCGGCGCCGTCGGGACCGCCGGGAAGTTCATCTGGAGCTCAGGCGCGGGGTAGTACTGGACGTAGTTGTAGGGCGTCGCGCTGCCCTCGCCGGGGGCGTTCGACCCGGTGGCGTCGGCGCGGTCGCGCCACATGAGCACGCGGCGGCCCTTGCGCGGGCCATTGTTCCACCACGTCTCGAGGTCCTTGTTCGTGTGCCCGGACTGCGGCCGGATCGTGTAGTAGTCCTGCACGCCGTTGAACATGATCTCGGCGTCGTAGAGCACCCCATTGGAGACGTAGGCGGCGGTCTGGTCGGGTGCGCGCTGGGCGTTGCCGACGGAGTGGGGCACGCCGTAGCTGATGGCCGGATCCCACGGCTGCGGCCCTGTCCCGCTGATGGGCATGCCCGGCGACCACCAGAAATACGACAGGTTCGTCGCCGTGACGGTGGTGGCGGTGTTCACCGTGAACGTGGCGGCAGTGAACCCCAGCGCCGTCGCCAGCGTCGCGGATTCGAACGTGATCTCCTTGTTGCTGCCGCTATTGTGGCTCAGTTGGATCTTGAACGTGGTGGCGCTCAGGGTCACCGTCCAGGTCGCGGCCGTGGCGGAGTCGAGCGCCGTCTTGAGTGCGTAGAGCAGGCTCTGCCCGTTGCTGGCCGCCGTCCGGTTGCTGACGAGGTAGTACCAGCGCGCGGTCGACATGGTCGCGGTCCCCGCCGAGCCGGTGATGCCGTCGTCTGACGAGGTCAGGAAGATCTGCGAGACGAACGCCGGAATGTCGGTTGCCATTACGGTCCCGTCCCCGTCGCCGCGAACGTCGGCACGCGCCCGGATTCGCGGAAGTAGGCGTCGAGCGCCTTGTAGACGCTGCGCCCCGCCTCGGCCTCGCCGCCGGGCAGCACGGTGAGGTTGAACGTGATCGGCTGCTGGTTATCGTTGGCCGCCCCTCGCGAGCCCAGCCCGGACCCGAATGACGACCCGCCCGAGCGCACCGGAGCGCCGCTGCCCGCGCCCGCGCTGGAGCCCGTGCCCATCGCGCGCGCCCCGAGCCCGGCGGACACGCCGACCGCGCCGAACATCGCCGCCGCCTTGAAGTGCTGCGCCGCCGTGAGGCCGCCGATGGGGCCCAGCGCCAGTGCCCCGAAGCCCTCGGCTGTGTGGAAGATCGCCTTGGTGAACGCCTGCGTGGCCAGCCCCTTTAGCACCTCGCGCGTCGCCTGCGCCATCGCGCTCTTGAAGTTGCGCCCCTCGACGATGGCGGCCGTCAGCGCCTGCGCCATCGCCGCCGCCATCTGCTGCCCCGCCGTGGTCATCATGTTCGCGCCCTCGTCCAGCGCAGTCCCGAGTTCGGCGAGCATGCCGGTCGGGCCGCCGCTGCCGTACAGCATCTCACCCAGGATGCCGCCGCCGGCCGCGTCCTTGCGGCGCTTGTTGACATCCTGCATCGTCTCGTACATGGCGCCCGCGGTCTGGCGGACCATGCGCATCGCGTGCGCGTGCTGCTCTTCTTGCAGCTCCTGCGAGCTGGCACCCATCAGCCCGCGCTCGGCCTCGCCGGGCTGGAACGGCGTCATGCTGGCGATGGCGGCGTCCATCTCGTTCACGGCGCGCCCGCCCCCTGGTGCCATGAATGCGCTGATGTCGTATCCACCGCCCGAGCCGCGGCGGCGTGGCTTGCTTGGCGTCGCTGCGGGGCTCGACGACGTGGCCGCCGCCTGGTCAAGCGCTTGCTGACGCCGGGACTGCCGCAGGAGGATGCGCAGGCGCAGCCGCTCGCGCTGGGCCGCCGCCAGTGCCTGGTCCTGCGTCGCCTGGTCCGCCCGCGACTGCTGCCAGCCGCCCGTGGAGCCCGTGGTCAGCACCGCGGCGGTGTCCATCAGGCTGGCGATGCCGTCCATCCAGGCGCTGCCCGCCTTCTGGAACGCCGAGCCGATCAGTGTGCTGTTTCCGATCTCCGACAGCACGAAGTGCCAGCCGTTGACGATCGCGTTGAAGCCCTCCTCCAGGGCGCTTGAGAAGGTCTTGCCCGCCTCACCGGACTCCAGAAGCTTCTGGTCCAGCTTGAGCATGATCTCCTGCTGGATGGCGAGCTTCTTCTCGGCGTCCGTCAGCGCCGAGACGGTCTTACGCACCGATGCCGCATACGCCTCGTAAGCCTTCTCGGTGTCGATGATGACGCCGATGGCGGCCAGCGACCGCGTGCGCCCGGTGGCCATGGCGTCGATGATGGAGTCCAGCGCCTGCTTGGCGTCCGTGCCGAGGGCGTCGGCCAGCATGGACGCCGACTTCGCCACGTTCTTGAACTCGCCGCCGGTGAGCTTCAGCTCCTGAAGGAAGGCGCGGTTCCGTGCGGCGGCGATGTCCACGGCGGAGATGTCGCCCACCTCGGCCGAGATGCCGAAGGCGCCCTGGCCGCCCACGGAGCCCATGATCTGGCTGACCCGGATCATCTCGTCGGCGAACTGCTTGGCCGAACTGGCGATCCGCGACCACACCATCAGCGTCCCGGCGGCGACCGTGGTGAAGTTCTCCAGGTCCTCCATGGTGCGGCGCCAGTGGGTCCGCGTGGCGTTGGCCGCGATGCGGGCCTCCCGCTCCATGTGCCGCTGGTGCTTCGCGAACTCGGCCGCCGCCCGTGCCGCCGCCTGCTCAGACCGGCGCTCCTCGCGGGCGCGCACCGCCCCGATTTCCCGCGCGACCTTGGCGGCGTCGCGCTCCTCCTGTCGGCGCAGCTTCTCGCGCGTCGCCGCCGCCCGGATGGCATCCCGGTTCTCGGTCTCGATCTGCTTCTTGAACTCGGCCGCCTGGCGCGCGGCCGACCTGGCCGCCTCCGTCTCCTTCGCCTTCAGCAGCTTGACGACGGCGTCGACGTGCAGCTTCTCGGCCTTGATCTCCTCGCCGACCCGCTTCTTCGTCTCGGTCGACTGCGCGTTCGCCGACTGCCGGTGCAACTCCGTGAGGCGGGCCATATGCCGCCCCATCTCCGTGTTGAGCTGCCCGCCCGTGGACTCCGCCAGCCGCTTGACCTCGGCGGGGTCCATGCCCTTGATGACGAGCCGCAGGAGGATTTCATCTTCCTTCGCCATCTACGCCCTCCTCCGCTGCTCGCGGTCGTATTCGTCCCGCTCCCGCTTCTCGCGCAGGTACACGTGGACCAGCGCCGCCGCCTTGGGGCTTAGCGTGTCGACGTTGCGCGCGCCCGACTCCACCTCGAACGCCCACTCCGACACCAGCGACGCGGGGTGGATGCTGTCGTCCAGCAGGTGCTCGGCGGGCAGCCCCATGGGCGCCGTGCGCAGGTAGTACCCGGGGCAGTCGGGGAACGTCTCCTTGCTGCCGCGGATCGGCAGGTAGAACGCCGGCTCCTCCTTCGCCGCGCCGAGGTCAGGACATGCCCACCGCTCGCGCATCGCTGTGCCTACGCGGCGGATGCACCCGACGCAGCCGCCGTCTCCGTCTCCTCGTTCGGGGGCGCCGTACTGCCCGCCGCTGTCTGCGAATCGCCCGGTCCCGAGGATGGCGTCGGCGTGGACGGCGGCGATGATGCTTTTTTTTCGGCGGGCGTCGGGAAGGTCGCCCGGTGGATCAGGTTCCCGTAGAACGCCACGATGCCCGGGTACCGCGTCTCCAGGTCCGACACGAACTCGTTGGCGAGCATTCGGATCCCCCGGTCCCGCACCACCCGCAGGTGCGACGCCCCGTCCGG
>Ga0196964_10000429_pt1 | contig 26414 bp, 17 predicted proteins | sample S1_10metaG_FD_148615 | JGI IMG/M metagenome (GOLD analysis project Ga0196964, IMG submission 148615) | Soil microbial communities from Anza Borrego desert, Southern California, United States - S1_10 | ecosystem: Environmental > Terrestrial > Soil > Desert | place: USA: California | collected... | reverse complement strand
CGAATATCCGCAAACGGTCGCGGTCGTGCTGGCAAAGGTGCGCCCCGAGCACGCGGCCAAAGTACTGTCGGAATTGCCGGAAGACTTCGCCGCTGAATGCATGCTGCGGATGCTGTCGATGGAACCCGTCCAGCGCGACATCCTCGACAAGATCGAGATGACGCTGCGCACCGAGTTCATGTCCAATCTCGCGCGCACCTCCAAGCGCGACAGCCACGAATTGATGGCGGACATCTTCAACAATTTCGACCGCCAGACGGAATCGCGCTTCATCGGCGCGCTCGAGGGCAAGAGCCGTGAAAGCGCGGACCGCATCAAGGCGTTGATGTTCGTGTTCGAGGACTTGGGGAAACTCGATTCGGGCGGCGTGCAGACACTGCTGCGTGCGGTCGATAAATCCGATCTTGCACTCGCGCTGAAAGGCGCATCCGACACGCTGCGCAATCTCTTCTTCTCCAACATGTCCGAACGCGGCGGCAAGCTGCTGAAGGAAGACATGGCCGCGATGGGCCCGGTGCGCCTCAAGGATGTCGATGCCGCGCAGACGCGCATGGTGGCGATGGCCAAGGAATTGTCCGCGCGCGGCGAGATTGTGCTTTCCGACGGCAAGTCAGACGATGAGCTGATCTACTGATGAGCCAGGTTCGCAAATACGGCTTCGATACCGAATTCGCGCCAGACGGCGCGATCATGCGCGAGGCTCCCAAGAAGCTGACGCCCGAGGAGATCGCGGCGGAATGCGCCGCCGCATACGAGCGCGGCAAGCAGGACGCGGTGGCGCAAGCCGAGCGCAAGGTCGCCGCCGCGCTGGAAGCGCTGGCGGACGCCGCCTCCGCCGTGCTGACGCGGCTCGATACTGAAAGCACGGCAATGCGTGAGGAAGGGGCGAGGATCGCTATTGCGGCGGCGCGCAAAATCGCCGGTGAAGCTTTGGACGTCTTCGGCGCCGAACGCGCGGCGGCCGCGATCGAAGCCGCGATGGATGCGCTGCGGCATCAGCCGCGGCTGCTGGTAAAGCTTCCCCCTGCCGACGCGGACGCGTTGAAAGCGCGCATTGATGCAATGTGCGAGACGCACGCTTACGCCGGCGCGGTACTGGTGCGGGCGGAAGCCTCGCTGCGCACGGGCGAGGTCGTCATCGATTGGTCGGACGGCGTTGTATCGCTCAACCCGGCCGAAGCCGCAGAACGGATCAACACTTTAGTCGAAGCCGCGCTCGCTGCGCCGGCGGCGACACCCTCGTGAGGCCGACATGAGTGACATTAAGCTCGACGAATTCACGCCAGAACCGAACCAGGGCGCAACTTCTGAGCCGATGGAGCGCACGGCCGCCGAGCTGGCGCCGGTTTACGACGTGCCCGTGAATATCCAGGCCGTGCTCGGGCGCGCGAACATGGAAGTCGCCGCCCTCCTCCGCCTGGCGCGGGGCTCGGTGATCGAACTCGACCGCAAGGTCGGCGAAGCGATCGACATCTACGTGAATAACCGCCTGGTCGCGCGCGGCGAAGTCGTCGTGGTGGACGAACGCCTCGGCGTGACCATGACGGAAATCATCAAGGACGGAGATGTGGCGTGAAGCGTCTCCTTCGTCATTTCGGACGCGCGCAGCGCGATCCGGAACCCAGGGGCAAGGGCCCGTGTGTTTGCCCCTTGGTTCCGGGTTCTCCGCTGCGCGGAGCCCCGGAGTGACGAGTCATGTTGCGTTTAAGGTAGGGACGTTGCCATGCGACTTTTGATTGTCGGCCCGATGGGAGGACAAATCTCCGCCGCGACTAAGATCGCCATGGAGCATGGCGCAAAGGTTGCGCACGTCGATACGATCGAACAAGCGACCGCCGCGTTGCGCGCCGGCCGCGGGGCCGATCTCCTCATGGTGGACGCGCGGCTCGACATCGCAGCGTTGATCCGCGCGAACGAAGCCGAACACATCGTCGTGCCGATCGTGGCGGCGGGCGTGGGCATCGATCCGTCGCTGGCGGCCAAGGCGATTCGCGCCGGCGCCAAGGAGTATATCTCGCTGCCGCCCGATGCAGAGCTGATCGCGGCGGTCCTCGCGGCGGTGTGCGACGACGAGCGCCCGCTGATCGCCGAAGACGCGGCGATGAAGCAAGTGATCGCGCTCGCGGACCAGATCGCGGCGTCCGACGCCTCGATCATGATCACGGGCGAAAGCGGCGTCGGTAAGGAAGTGCTGGCGCGCTACGTGCACAAGAAGTCCAAGCGCGCCGACAAACCTTTCATCGCCGTGAACTGCGCCGCGATCCCGGAGCAGCTGCTGGAAAGCGAGCTCTTCGGGCACGAGAAAGGCGCCTTCACCGGCGCCGTGGCGCGGCGCATCGGCAAGTTCGAGGAAGCGGACGGCGGCACGCTGCTGCTGGACGAGATCTCTGAGATGGATTTACGCCTGCAATCCAAGTTGCTGCGCGCGCTGCAGGAACGGGTCATCGATCGTGTCGGCGGCGGCAAGCCCGTGCCGGTCAACATTCGGGTTCTAGCGACTTCGAATCGCGATCTCTCCGCGCTCGTCCGCTCCGGCGAATTCCGCGAGGACCTGCTCTATCGCCTCAATGTCGTGAACCTGCGCATTCCGCCGCTGCGCGAGCGCAAGGACGACCTAAGCGCCCTGGCGCGGTTCTTCATCGAGAAATACGCGCGCGCCAACGGCCGCCCTGCCCGCAAGCTCTCGCGCGAAGGGCTGGCGCAAGTGCTGGCCCATCAATGGCCAGGCAATGTGCGCGAGCTTGAAAACGCCATGCATCGCGCGGTGCTGTTGGCGAACGGCGAAGACGTAGGCGCCGATGCCATCCGCGCGCCCGATGGCGCACCGGTTGGAGCGCGCCGGGACGACATGGGCGCGGCGATCGAAGCGGGGCAAGCCGCCGCACGCGCGCTTGTCGGCCGCACCGTCTCGGACGTCGAGCAGGACCTCATCCTCGAAACCCTCACACACTGCCTCGGCAACCGCACGCACGCCGCGCACATTCTCGGTATTTCCATCCGCACCCTGCGCAACAAGCTGAAGCAATATTCGGACGAAGGCGTGCGCGTCCCACCGCCGCCGACAGGGCAAGCGGCCTGATGACGAGCGCAGACACCAATTGCTCCCCCGCAAGCGGGGGAGCTGTCGAGCGCAGCGAGACTGAGGGGGGAGTTGTGGCCGCCAGGCGCTACGCGCCCCTCCGCTTCGCTTCGCTCAGCACCTCCCCCGCTCGCGGGGGAGGAGTTGCGGCATGGTAGACGTCGCCCAACCCCAGCGCCCCAGCTTCACGCTCGCCGACATCGGGCCGGCGCTGCTGCGCGGCGAGATCGGCCTGGCTGCCGTCGTGCTCGGCATTCTGGCGATCATGCTGGTGCCGCTGCCGCCCTTCTTGCTGGACATGCTGCTGGCGGTGTCGCTGATCTTCTCGATCCTAGTGCTGATGACCGCACTGATGATCAAGAAGCCGCTGGAATTTACGGCTTTCCCATCCGTGCTGCTCCTGGCGACGCTGCTGCGCCTGGCGCTCAATATTGCCACGACACGCCTCATTCTCGCCAACGGCCAGACCGGGGAGCACGCGGCCGGAGAAGTCATTGCCGCGTTCGCGCAATTCGTGATGGGCGGCGAGTTCGTGATCGGCGTCATCGTGTTCGCGATCCTGGTGATCGTGAACTTCGTGGTCATCACGCGCGGCTCGACGCGTATCGCGGAAGTCGCCGCGCGCTTCACCTTGGACGCCATGCCCGGCAAGCAGATGGCGATCGACGCCGATCTCTCGGCTGGCCTAATCAACGAAAACGAGGCGCGCGCGCGCCGCAAAGCACTGGAGGAAGAAAGCTCGTTCTTCGGGGCGATGGACGGCGCCTCCAAGTTCGTGCGCGGCGACGCGATCGCCGGCTTGCTGATCGTTTTCATCAACATCATCGGCGGCATCATTATCGGCGTCGTTTCGCACGGCATGGAGTTCGCCGAGGCGGGCCGCACCTACACGTTGCTGACGGTCGGCGACGGCCTCGTCACGCAGATACCCGCGCTGATCATCTCGGTCGCCGCCGGCCTGCTCGTGACCAAAGCAGGCGTCGATGGCGCGGCGGACAAGGCGTTCGCCAAGCAGCTCGCCTCCTACCCTGTTGCGCTCGGCGTTGTCGCCGCGTGCGCGTTCGGCGTTGGATTGCTGCCGGGCATGCCGCTCATTCCGTTTTGGATCCTGGCGTTCACGGCAGGCCTTCTCGCGTGGAATCTGAGGCAGGCCAATCGCGCCGCCGCAGCCGCCGCACTCATTGAACCGCCCCCCGCGCCGGCTGCGGAGGAAACGCCTGCCGCGTCGCTGGCGATGGACGAGGTGCGCATCGAGCTCGGCTTTGCGCTGCTGCCGCTCATCAACGACGTGACGGGCCGTCGTCTCACCGATCAGATCAAGGCGCTGCGCAAGACGCTGGCGCAGGAATACGGCTTCGTGATGCCGAGCGTGCGCATCCTCGATAACGTGCAGCTCGCCGCCGACGCCTATTCGATCCGGGTGCGCGAGATGGACGCCGGCGAAGGCAAGCTGAAGATGGGCGCGCTCCTGGCGATGGACCCGACCGGCGCCGGCATCTCCCTGCCCGGCGAGGCTGTGAAAGAGCCTGCGTTCGGACTCGACGCCAAATGGATCGACGAACGCGCGCGCGAAGAGGCCAGCTTCCGCGGCTATACGGTGGTCGATCCCGCAACCGTGCTCGCCACGCATCTGACCGAGATCATCAAGGAGCACATGAGCGAGCTTTTGACCTTCGCCGAGGTTAAGAAGCTCATCAAGGATCTGCCCAAGGACACGCAAACGCTGCTCGATGATGTGGCGCCCGCGCACATCTCCTGGTCGGGCGTGCAGCGCATTCTGCAAAATCTGCTCAAGGAGCGCGTCTCGATCCGCGATCTCGGCGCCATCGTCGAGGCCATCGCCGAAGCGGCGCCCGCCATGCACGATCTCGTGCTCATCACCGAACATGTGCGCGGCCGCCTCGCGCGCCAGATCTGCTACGCCCACCGCAATCACGACGCATCGCTGCCGATCGTCACGCTTTCGCCGCCGTGGGAGCAGGCATTCGCCGAAGCGCTGATCGGCGAAGGCCAGCATCGCCAGCTCGCGCTCGCGCCTTCCAAGCTGCACGATTTCGTCGCCGATGTGCGCGCCGCATTCGAGAAGGCCGCGCAACTCGGCGAAACGCCCGTGCTGCTCACCTCCCCCGCCATCCGCCCGTTCGTGCGCTCCCTGATCGAACGCTTCCGGCCCAGCACGGCGGTGCTCTCACAAGCCGAAGTGCACGCTAAAGTGCGCTTGAAGGCGATGGGGCAGGTCTAGGTCGCCGTAAGTACGCACCGAACTCATCACGCACCGTCACGCGCCCTTCACGTGTTCTTCGCAATTCATCTTCGCTTAACCAAAAGCTCCACCCCCGCTAACTGCTCCGAAATGAGTCGGCGCGCTATATCTGGGTCATGTCAGGCGCGAACAACGCCATGCCGTCCGAACCGCTCCCGCGCACACGCGCGGCGCCGATCTTCGCCATTGCCTCGGGTAAGGGCGGCGTCGGCAAGACGTGGCTGTCGACCATGCTATCGATCGCGTTCGGCCGCGCCGGCCAGCGCGCGCTGCTCGTGGATTGCGACCTGGGGCTCGCGAACGTTGACGTTCAGCTCGGCGTGCGCCCCAACGCTGACGTCCATTCTGTCGTACGCGGCTTCCTTGAACTCGACGCGGCCGTAACGCCGGTGCTCGGCGGCCCGGGACGCAATGGCGGCTTCGACCTGATCGCCGGCCATTCCGGCTCGGGCGCACTGGGCGCCGTGAAGCTCGAAGAAGTCGGCCGCATCTGCACGAGCCTCACCAAGCTGACGCCGCACTATGATCGCGTGATCCTCGATCTGGCCGCCGGCATCGATCCGACGGTGCTGCGCTTCGCGCGCGCTGCCGACCGGCTCATTCTGGTCACAACCGAAGAGCCCACCGCGCTCACCGACGCTTACGCGATGGTGAAGCTGCTGCGCCTGCAAGGCGCGCAGATCACGCCATGGGTGATCGTGAACATGGCCGAAAACCGCGTCAAAGGACGCAAGGTGTTCGATCAGTTCGCGCTCGCGTGTAACGAATATCTCGGCTTCCGCCCGCGCTTCGCCGGCGCGATCTGCCGCGATCCCCGCGTGCCCGACTCGATCCGCGCGCAAACCCCACTGCCCGTGCGCCACCCGCAGAGCCAAGCATACGAAGACGTGATCCGCATCGTCGAGACGCTGAACGCGAACTAGGCCTTGCGGGCGCGCTGAGTGCGGCCCTAGGCTCCGCGCATGCTTCGGCGCACATTCCTTTCCGCAACTACTGCCGCACTCGCCAGCAGTTGCGCGAGCGCACGCGCGGAAAGCAGTGCTTGTCGCCTCATCTTGCTTGGCACCGGCGGCGGGCCGACGCCAAAGCGCACGCGCTCCGCCTCAGCCAACGCCATCGTCATAGGCGGTGCGTGCTATGTGATCGACTGCGGTAATGGCGTCGCGCGTCAGCTAACGCTCGCCGGAGTTTCGTTCAACGCGCTGCGCGGAGTGTTCATCACGCACCACCACTCCGACCACAACGCCGATTACGGCAATCTGCTGCTACTCGGCTGGGCCGCTGACCTCACGCAACGCGTCGATACATACGGCCCGCCGCCGCTGGCGCGGATGACGCGGCAGTTTCTCGAGCTCAACGCCTACGACATCGCCACGCGCATCGCTGACGAAGGCCGCCCGCCGCTGGACGCACTCATCGCACCACACGAAATCACCGCGGCTGGTGTCGTGCATCGCGATGCGCGCGTCACGGTGACAGCAGCGCTCGTGGATCATCCGCCCGTCGCGCCCGCGTTCGCCTATCGCTTTGATTGCCCTGATCGCTCCATCGTCTTCTCCGGCGACACACGCCCTTCGGACAATCTCATCCGCCTCGCGCGTGGCGCGGACGTGCTGGTGCATGAAGTCATGTATCTGCCAGCCCTCGATCGGCTGATCGCGTCCGAGCCGAACGCCGCTACGCTGCGCGAGCACCTGCTCGCGAGCCACACGACAACGGAACAGGTCGGCCGCGTCGCCACCGAAGCCGGCGTGCGCATGCTCGTGCTATCGCACTTCGTGCCCGGCGGTGACGCCAGCATTACCGACGACATCTGGCGCGATGCAGTGCGGCCGCACTTCTCCGGCGAAATCGTCGTCGGCCGCGACCTGATGGAGCTCTAGTCGGCGCGGCACTCCGCGGCGAGCGGCGCGTCGCCCGGCTGGCAATTGCGGTCGATCTCGGCTTGGATCATGTCGCAATTGTTCTGCACATTGCACGGCGGATGCGTTGCCGGCGAAACCGCGATGCAGCGCTGCACCAGCCGCTGCGCCGCTACCAAGCCGATCTCCGTCTCACATGAACGCGACGCTCCTTCGACATAGCTGCTCACGCTCGCGCGCAGATCGTAGCCATCGGGGCCGGTAATGTTGTCCACGCGCCAGCCTTCAGCCGTCTCGCGCATCGTGTAGACCATCTGCGCCTGGCGGCCATCCACCGTGAAGCGTGCTTCGACCGTGGCCGCGCCGTTCGCGGGCGGCGACGTCACCTCGATCACGAGATCGGTCAGGCTCTGGCAATCCTGGCAGCCGGTAGCGAGATCGCCCTCGATGAAAGGCTGATTGTTCTGCCGCGCGATCTGCGCACCCTCATCGATCGCGCCCCGCAGCTCATCGGTCATCGGGACGTAGTCGTACGGCACGCGCCCTTCTTCGATCGCTTGCGTCGCCGTTGCATACACGTCGCGCACCACCGCCTCAGGTCCGTCGCCCTGCTGCGCACAAGCCGCCAACGCCAGCGCCGCCGCCAAAATCCACCGCATCGCCGTCTCCTCTCATGCCGGCGCGAGCCTAGAATCTCAGCGCTTCGAACTGAAGCCTTTATCCGGCAGGCGCGTGAAGACAATCGTCAGCACCGCGCCAGCAAACCCTTACCTGTGCGTGATCCCCGCAAAGCCAGGGCATGAAGATCGTTCACATCGTCGAAACCCCAAACGCGTGCTAGGCGCTTGCCTAGCAGCAATGGCGGCCCAGCGTTCAATGGCCTCGGCCTAGTCTTCGAGCACCTCGACATTGGCAAGATCCAGCACGCCCATCTGTCGCAGCACGGTGGGCGCGCCTGTTGCGTTCTGTGATCAGGACGCGCGTGCCGTGTGTTTCGCAACGCGTAAGGAAACGGCTGAGCGCGCCGACGCCGGATACGTCAACCATCGGCACGGCCCGAAGCGCAGGATGAACGCTTTGGGCGGGGGAAACGCCGCTTCGAAGGCGTCGTTGAGGCGGCTTGCGGCGCCGAAGGACAACGGGCCGCGCAGTTCAAACGTCTCGACGCCCTTCGGCAGTTCACGTCGCGGCGTGTAGGCGCCGCGCGACGGGCTGGTGAAGTCGTCCTGGTCGCGCTGAAACAGCGACACGCCCTTCTCGATCGCCGTCGATTCAGCCATGCGACGCATGAAGATGATCGCGGCGAGCACGATGCCAACCTCGATCGCCACCGTGAGATCGACAAGGACGGTGAGCCCGAATGTCGCCAAGAGCACGACGCGATCGCCGACCGGTCCGCTCAGCATGTGGCGGAAGCGCTCGTGCTCGCTCATGTTCCAGGCGACAATCACCAGCACGGCCGCAGCGCGGCGAGCGGCACGAACACCATGAGTGGCCCCAGCGCCAGCATGGACGCCAGCACGAACGCCGCGTGCAGCTCCGGTGCGCCTTCTTGCGCCGCAGTGCCAGCCTCTAGGTTCGGGTGCGCGCAGCCCGAAGTGTTGCGAACTCATCGAGCTCGGCGCTTTCGCGCTTATCGCGCGCCACTTTCTCGCGCGCTTCTTCCAATTCGATCAGGCGCTCGAATTTGCGCGACTCCACCAGCGCGTTGCTGATGAGCGTCCGCAGCCGATCGATCTCCGCAGCGATTATATCGCGCTCTGACTGCAGCCCGCGCCGCGTCGCAACAGCAGCCACGGCATAGCCGCCATAGGCGCGCGAGGATTCATAGTCCTTCATGGCCGCCTGCTGCTCGGAGCGCACTGTGGCTTCGTGTCCCAGGATCCGCTGCTCGATAGTTTGCTGCCGCTGGACTTGGTCCGCCAGCGCGCGGCGCAGCGTTTCCACGTCGCGGCGGGCGATCTTCAGGAGGGTGCGGAGCGATTTCACGACAGCGCCTCAGCCAGCATTACAAAACTATCCTTGATGCTGGTGCGCTCTTCGCGCTCCTGCGTAAGCAACCGCTCCAACGCCGGGCGCACGCGCACGGCTTCATCGACCTGAACATCGGCGCCAGGCTTGTAGGCGCCGATGCGGATGAGCTCTTCCATTTCGCCATAGAGCGAGAGCGCTTCCTTCGCCCGCGTGACGAGCGCGTTCTCGTCGGCCGTGTGGCACATCGGCATGAGGCGCGAGATGGACTTCAGCACGTTGATCGCCGGATAGCGTCCGCGCTCGGCGATCGCGCGTTCCATGACGATGTGACCGTCGAGAATGCCGCGCACGGCATCGGCAATCGGTTCGTTGTGATCGTCGCCATCGACGAGCACAGTGAAGAGCGCGGTGATCGAACCCCGCTCGCCCTCGCGGCCGGGACCGGCGCGCTCGAGCAGCTTCGGCAATTCCGCGAACACGGAAGGCGTGTAGCCCTTCGTCGTCGGCGGCTCGCCGACGGAGAGGCCGATCTCGCGCTGCGCCATCGCGAAGCGGGTGACGCTATCGACAAGCAGCAGCACGTCGAGCCCTTCGTCGCGAAAATGCTCCGCGACAGCGCACGCCATATGCGGCGCGAGGCGCCGGCGCGCCGCGCTTTCATCGGACGTCGCGACGACGACCACGCTGCGGCGGCGTCCTTCTTCGCCCAGCGTATCTTCGATGAACTCCTTCAGCTCGCGCCCGCGCTCGCCAACGAGTCCGATCACGATCACATCCGCCGCCGCGCCGCGCGCGAGCATCGACATCAGCACGGACTTGCCGACGCCGGAGCCGGCGAACACGCCCATGCGCTGGCCGCGGCAGAGTGCGGCGAAAATGTTGAGCGCGCGCACGCCGACATCGAGCCGCCCGCCAACACGCGCGCGTTCGTGCGCAGAGACAGGCGCGGCGCGCACCAGATGCGGACGCAAGCCCCGCGGCAGCGGGCCCTGGCCGTCCACGGGCTGGCCGAAGCAATCGATGATGCGCCCGAGCCAGGCGCGCGAGGGGCGCACGCTTTGCGCGCCGCCTTCCAGCGCAACACGCATGCCGGGGCGGATGGCTTCGATGGCGTCATACGGCGCAAGCAGTGCGCGGTCGCCGCGGAACCCGACGATCTCCGCGCGCGTCGGCCGCGCGCTCAATACCGTCGCGCGCGCGCCGAGCGCCAAGGCTTCCATCGGCCCAGTCGCTTCGATGAGCGCGCCTGACAAACCTGTCACGCGCCCCTCGAACGTGCGCGGATCGAGCGCTTCGATGTCGCGCGCCAGTGCTGAGAGAATTGAAGCCATCGCGTGCGGAAGTTTCCTCACACTTTCATCTGCCGGTATGGTTAGCGAAATCTGAATCTTTCCAAGCGTTGTTCGCAAACCGATTCAAAATCAGCAGTTTGTGCTCTACAGCTGCACGCACACTGTCTGTTGCATCGCATCGCGAACCCTGATTCACCTCTGCTTAACGGAGCTGATTAGGGGCTGGCTCACGCAAACTCGGCAACCGCAGGATTAGGATTCGTTACCGGCGTTAACGCCTTGTTGAGGCGCAGCATGGTTATGATTCTGTGGATTAAGATTTTTTGCCGAGGCGCGTGCGCCGATCGGGGAGCAAGCAATGCGGGTCTTGTTGATCGAAGACGATAGCGCGACTGCGCAGGGTATTGAGCTGATGCTCAAATCCGAGGGCTTCAACATTTACTCGACAGACCTTGGCGAGGAAGGCATCGATCTCGGCAAGCTCTACGATTACGACATCATCGTCCTCGATCTCTCTCTGCCGGACATGCACGGCTACGACGTGCTGAAGCAGCTCAGGGTCGCGCGCGTGAACACGCCGATCCTCATCCTCTCCGGCACCGCCGACATCGACACGAAGGTCCGCGGCCTCGGCTACGGCGCCGACGACTACATGACCAAGCCCTTTAACAAGGACGAACTGATCGCGCGGATCAACGCGATCGTCCGCCGGTCGAAGGGCCACGCTCATTCCGTCATCAAAACGGGCGACATCACGGTCAACCTCGACGCCAAGACCGTCGAGGTCACCGGCCAGCGCGTCCACCTGACGGGCAAAGAATACCAAATGCTGGAGCTGCTCTCTCTCCGCAAAGGCACCACGCTGACCAAAGAGATGTTCCTGAACCATCTCTATGGCGGCATGGACGAGCCGGAACTGAAGATCATCGACGTCTTCATCTGCAAGCTGCGCAAGAAGCTGGCCGCCGCGACCGGCGGCGAGCACTACATCGAAACGGTGTGGGGCCGCGGCTACGTTCTGCGCGATCCGCAAGAACAAGGCGCGACGGTTACGCCGAGCACGGGCGTCGTCGCGGCCTAAACGGCCCTTTCCAAGTTCGGAGCGCGAGCCTTCAGGCTCGCAAAGCTACGGACACCGTCACGTGACGTCATGCGCGGCGGCGTCGCGCGGGGGAGGGCTCGCGCCCCGAACCCACTAACTATACGCGCTGCACATCCCTGAACGTTCGCGTATCCTGTCGACAGGATGCGCTTCACAATGCTTGACCGACGCGCGCTGCTCTTCGCTGGCGCGGGCATGCTCGCCAGTTGCGCGAGTGCGCCGGTCGCGCCGGATCCGGCTGCGGATGCGCAGTTCCGCGATCTGGTTGACCGCCTCGCCGAGCGCTCGCGCCGCGCGCGCCCCTTTCTGCTCCGCCGCTTCGCCGCGTCGCGGCTGACCAGCGAAGGGCGCATTCTCTACGACGCGATCTTGCCTGGCGCGGATGCGGAAGCAGCGCTGGCGCGCCGCGCCTGGGGCGTGACGGGCGCGCCCTATGCGGTGTCGCACCGCTATGGCGCATGGCGGCGCGCCGCCGAAATGCGCGAGGAGGACGACCCAGACCGCTCCGCCCGCCTCGTGGACGGCGATACGAACCGGATGGGAGGCGACGCCGAGCGCGGCGTAATCGCTCCCGATTTCCTGATCGATGCAACGATCCCCGTTGTGGAAGGCGCCGCAGCGCGCGTGCTGGCGCAAAGCGGCGATCGCCACGAAAGGCTCGCGCAGGCATTGGCGCGCCAGCTTGAAGTGCTGCGCAGCTTGCGTCAGCGCGCGCCCGCCGAGCCTGGGGTCTGGCAATTCCCGGACGGGGAAGCATTCTACGCCCAGGCTCTGCAATTCCACCTCGGTGCGCCGATGTCGGCACGGGAGGCCCACGAGACCGCATTCGCGCGAGCGCATGAGCTGCAAGCGGAAATGGACGCCGTGATGCGCGCGCAGGGCTTTACGCAGGGGAGCGTGGCCGATCGTTTGCGCGCGCTGCTCGCCGATCCGCGCTATCGCTACGCCTCAAGCGATGCCGGCAAGGCCAACGTCGTGGCGGACATGAACGAATGCCTGGCGCGGGCGCGTAACGTGCTCAGCGATCAGATCGACGGGCTTGCGGACGCGCCCGCCGAAGTGCGCCGCCTCCCCGCGCACATTGAAGCAGCTGGCGCCCAAGGCCGCCGCGCCGGGTCTATCTATTACGTCGACCTCGGCGCACCGCGCGCCCGATGGACGCTGCCGAGCGTCGTGCATCACGAGCTAATCCCCGGCCACATCCTGCAGGCGCCGTACGAAGAAGTTGCGTCAGCCGCCGCGCTCCAGGAGCGCTACGCATCCGGCTACGGCGAAGGCTGGGCGACCTATGCCGAGCAACTGGCCGATGAGGCCGGCGCCTTTGACCACGATCCCCTGGCGCGCATCGGCTATCTGCAGTGGATGCTGTTCCGCATGGCGCGCGTCATCGCCGATACGGGGATCCACGCGCTGCGCTGGTCGCGCCAGCGCGCCGTTGACGAGATGCGCGCGCTGCAGGGTGAATCCATCGCCTTCGTCAGCATCGAGGACGACGTCGTGCGCATTTGCGCGCAACCCGGCGCGCACGCCGCCCAAGGGCTCGCCGCGCTTCACATCGCGCAACTGCGTGCGCGCACGCAGCGTGCAGCGGGCCGCACATACGATCCCAAGCGCTTCCACGCCGCCATACTGCGCTTCGGCCCCCTCTCCCCGCCCGGATTGGATCAATCGGCGCGCGCCGCGTTTAACTCATAAGAAAACGGGCGCTGGCGGTGGAGCCAGCGCCCGCGGTGGGAGGTTTCGACGGGAGAACTAGTAGGTGTAGCGCGCGCCGAAGAAGAACGAACGGCCGTAGTGGTGATAGAAGCTGAGCCGATCGTCCGGGGTCAGGAACTGGTCGTTCACTTCATCGGTGAGATTCACGCCTTCAAACGTAATGGCGAAGTTGTCGTTGACGTTGAAGCGCGCCGCCGCGTCGATGTTCAGCGTCTCGCCCGTCTCCTCGGTGGCGTTGCCGTTGCGGCCCGGCAGAGTCGTGGGATAATCGCTGCGATACGCGGCAGATACGCGCGCGTTGAAGCGATCGTCCTCGTAGTACAGGGTCGCGTTGTACGACGTGTCCGACATGAAAAGGATCGGCCCGGTGATGGTCGGGTTGCCGAGGCCATCCACGTACTGCACGTCGGACTCCACGCTCGTGTAGTTGGCGAGAATGCCGAAGTTCGAGAGGAAACCGTCTCCGAAGAAGAAGAACGGTAACTGCAGCGAGATCTCGAAACCCTCGACCGGTCCCCCTGGCGTGTTGCTGGGGATGTTGAAGCCCCAATCCATGCCGGGGTTGCAGGTGGCCGGGAATTGTACGCCGCAGGCCGCGATGGCGACGCTGTCGGGAAGCCCGAGCGGGTTGCCTGTGAACGGCCGATCCTCGCGCACAGTCTGGATGAAGGCGTCCAGATCGCGCACAAAATATGCGGCCGATAGCAGCCCGCCTTCCGTGAAGTACCACTCGACACTGAAGTCGAACGCATCCGCTGTCGTCGGATTGAGTTCGGGATTGCCGGAGGTGACCGTGCGGTTCGAACCCGCGACGCTGACCGTAGAACCCGGCACCAGGAATCCGAGGTTGGGTCGCGACATCACACGGGCCGCGCCGAACCGGAACAGCAGGTCGTCGATCGGCTCGACCACGAGGTTCAGCGACGGCAGCGTATTGTTATACTCGTTGTTCGCTGTGCTTTGGACGGGCAAGCCGGCGGAGAACGTGTAGCCCGTGCTGGTCAGCTCGGTTTCCACATAGCGTACGCCGATATTGCCGCGGAAACGGCCCTCGGTGCTGCGCCAATCGAGTTGGACATAGCCGCCGATCGAGTCTTCGCCGACGGAATTGTTGTTGCCGAGCGCAGGCTCGATGCCGAGCGGAAACACCGACGTGTCGTACAAGTTCCAAGCCGCCGCGGCGGCGTTGATATCGGGAACGAGCCAGGTTGTCGGCAGCCCGGTCGGCAGGTCCAACCCGCGTCCGCTCAACGACATCAACATGCTGTAATTGGCGATCGGCGTTGCGCCGGCAAAACCTGGAATTACGCCCTCCTGGTTGTTGAGCGTGCCGTTCGAGCGGCGACGTTCAGTCGACTCGAATTCATACGAACGCCAGGCGACGCCGCCATTGAGCGTAAGGATGTCATTAAGCGCAAATTCTGCATCTCCCTGCACGTTCGTGTAGGAGTTGAAGGCCGTTTGCGGACGCAAGCGGATCTGCTCGAGGTGCCAAGTCGCCGGCGATGTCAGATTTGTCGCGCCGTACGTGATCAGCGGCAGGCGATTGTCGTCGCGATAATCGTAGACGTAATCTTGGATATTGTCAGAGTCGAACAGGAGCGTTGTCTGCACCGGATTGGTGTGATCGGACTCCGCGTACCCGGCCATGCCCCGCACGCTGAGACGTTGGCTGAACTCGTGCTCGCCCTGCAGCGTTAGCTGCGAGAACTCGGTGCGCAATTCGTCGAACCGCAGTTCGGATCGGATGTCGACATTGTCGAATTCGCCATAGACGAGCGAGTTGCCCTGGATCTCAGCATCCTGGACGATCACACCGCCGATGCCGACCGCGCCGCCGGTGCTGAAGGTGGCCGATTCAAGGAACGCTTCGGTGCGCGTGCCCTCGAAGTTGGCGTACAGCGCCGAAAGCGTGAGCTCCGTGGCGTTGCTGGGCGCCCATTGCAGCGCGCCGGTAATGCCGATGCGTTCCTGCTCGTGCTGATACACGTCGTAGCGCGGAATGCGCGGATGGAATGCGGCGTTGAGCTGACCTAGTGTGTAAGGCGTGTTCTCGGTCGTGAAGCCGCCGCTCTGCCAGCGCACGGTGCTGGCGCCCTCTTCCAGGGATTCACGATCGCTGTAGGCAACCGAGAAGAGCGCGCCGAAATCGCCCCATCGGTTGCTGATGAGGAACGCCGCACGTGGATCAGTGCTTTCTGAGAGGTCGTTGTAGTGCGCTTGGCCGGACGCGGCCATTGTGAAGCCGTCGTAGTCAAAGGGCAGCGCCGTGCGCAGATCGACCGTCGCGCCAAGCGCGCCCTCCTCTACCTCGGCGGACGCAGACTTGCGCACAGTGATCGAGTTGAAGAGTTCAGAAGCGAACACATTGAAGTCGAACTGGCGCGCGCGGTTGGTGCCGCCGGCGGCATCGGTGCCGCCGCCGGTCGCTAGCGCTTCCATGCCGTTGATTCGTACGCGCGTGAACTGGGCGCCCAGACCGCGAACGGATATTTGCCTGCCTTCGCCAGCGTCGCGTGTAATAGCGACGCCCGGCACGCGCTGGATTGATTCGGACAGGTTGAGGTCGGGGAAATCGGCGATGTCTTCGGCAACGATCACATCGACCGCGCCAGCTTCATTGCGCTTGATGTCGATCGCGGCGGCCAAACTCGCCCGGAAGCCGGTGACGACGATCTCTTCTTCTTCCTGCACGTCGTCCTGCGCGCAGGCAACGTCGCCCGCGCCCAGGCCGAGCGCCAGCGCCATGGCGCTCAAAGAGGCGCTGCCCCAGCGCGTCTTGGCCCCAAGTGATCCGGTGTTCTTTACCGCCATAACGTCCCTCCCCGGCGGGCCTGGACGGACGGGTGGACTTCTGCCCCCAGCCGTTTTGAGGCCGCGTTTCGTCCCTATGACACCGCTTTCGTTCTTTTTGCCACCGGTGTCTATTCTAGGACTAGGTCAGGTTGGGAGGGTTTGGCAAGGCCCCTCGTCTCGTGAGGGCAAGCGGCCGTCGACTTTGTGTCCTCGAGGCCTCAGGGGGGCTAGCCCGCTTCGTGGGTAACCACCCCATTGGAGACGGTCAGCACTGCCTGCGCCGTCGGAATGGCGGCGGGCTCGGTCTCCATCAGGTCGACCGAGAAGGCGCTAACGTCCGCGCGCTTGCCAATTTCGAGCGTGCCGCGCCCTTCTTCCTCGAACACGGCGAAGGCCGGCGCCCAACTCAACATCCTCAGCGCTTGCGCGCGGCTCACGGCCTGATCGAGGCGCCAATCGGATCCGGCAAAGCCATTGAGATCGTGCCGGTGCGCCGCCGCATAATACTCGATCAGCGGATCGCCCTTCTCCACCGGCGCGTCGCTCCCCGCAGCGACGACCGCGCCGGATTCGATTAGCGCACGCCACGCGTACGCGCCGTCGAGGCGCGACGACCCCAGTCGAGCCGGCGCGAAATGGAGGTCGCTGATCGCGTGCGAAGGCTGCATCGACGCGATGACGCCCAGCTGCGCGAAGCGCGGAATATCTTCCGGCGCGATGATCTGCGCGTGCTCGATGCGCCAGCGTGCAACCTTGAGGCCGCCCTGCTCATCGGCGAACGCGTCGCGATAGGCATCGAGCACAAGCCGGTTGCCGCGATCGCCGATGGCGTGCGTCGCCACCTGATAGCCGGCCTCGCGCGCGCGGCGCAGGTGATCGCGCAGCTCTTCTACAGGCGTGACCAGCAACCCGCTTGTCGTCGGCATGTCACTATACGGCGCAAGCAACGCGGCGCCCCGCGAACCCAACGCGCCATCCATGTAGAGTTTCACGCCGCGTATGCGCACCTGCGCATCACGCGCAGCCTGCTGCTCTGCGGCGGCCGCGGCGTCTTCCGGCTGCAGATAAAGATCGGCCCGCAGCGGCATTTCGCCGGCCGCGGCTAATTCCTGGAAAAGCGCCGCTTCATCAGCGCCGGTGCTCATATTGCAAATGCCGACCCAGCCGCGCGAGGCGTAAAGCCTCCCCGCTGCGCGCAGCGCATCACGCAACATTGCCGATGTCGGCGCAGGAAGCGCGCGCTCTACAAGGCCCGTCGCATTGTCGATCAGCATGCCGGTCGCGGCGCCGTCTGCATCACGCTCGATGCGCCCGCCGTCGGGATCTGTGATGTTTGCATCGATGCGCGCGAGTGCAAGCGCGGTTGAGTTCACCACCGCGGCGTGGCCGTCGACGCGTTCGAGAAACACGGGCCGGTCGCTGACGATGGCATCGAGATCTGCGCGCGTGGGAAAGCGGCGCTCGGGCCAATGCGTCTCGATCCAGCCGCGGCCGACAATGGCCCCTTCCGGATGGGCGGCGGCATAAGCGCGTAGACTTTCTTGCAGCGCTGCAATGGAAGCGACTCCCGTGAGGTCGAGCCGCATCGATGTCATGCCCACCCCGGTGAGGTGCACATGCGCATCCGTGAAGCCGGGGAACGCTGCGGCGCCGCCCAGATCGATCTCGCGTGCGCCGCGCCCGCCAGAGCGCGCTTCGTCCAATGCACCCGCGAATGCGATCAGGCCATTCCTGATGCGCAGCGCTTCGACGCGCGGCGCAGCGTTAACGCCGGTGTAGATCGGCCCGCCGTGGATGATCAGATCCTGCGCGCCCTGCGAGGCGCATCCGGCGAGCGCCGCGCCAAAAGCGGCTTGTCCGAACCGGCGACGGCTCAATTGCATGAAGTTCCCCTTCGCTTCTCGCGCGCATGGAAGCGACGGGAGAGCGCCAACGCAAGACTCGAGGCGACCAGCCGCCTTGCAACTCAGTGCGCGCGCACTCATGTGCCGCGTGGGGAAGCCGCTTGCATCATTGTCGGAATTTCGTTTCTGCGGCGAGTAACCGAGTTTGCTGAGCTATTGCATGTCACGTCGCCATCCAGTGCAAAATGCCCTACATGCGGTAGCGTTTTTGGCTCTCGCCGCGTGCGGCCCGCGCGCGCAGGAAGCGCCTCCCCCGCCCGAGGTTGGCGTCATCGTCATCCAGCCGCAGGCCTACGAGCAGACGATCCGCTTGGCCGGCCGCGTCACCGCGTTTCAGACTTCCGAGGTCCGCCCACAGGTCGGCGGCATCGTCAGACGGCGCCTGTTTCAGGAAGGCGCATACGTCCGCGCCGGACAGGCCCTCTATGAGATCGATCCGGGCCCAGCGCGCGCCGATCTTGCGAGCGCGCAGGCGGCGTCAACCGCCGCGCACGCGCGCTATGACCGCTTGCGCAGCATCGTCGATGCCGGCGCCGTCAGCCGCCAAGCGGTGGAAGACGCGCGATCAGCCGCGATTCAGGCCGACGCGGCGCTCGCGGCGGCGCGCATCAATGTCGGATACACGCGCGTCACGGCGCCGATCAGCGGCATCATCGGCGTCTCAAGCGTCACCCCCGGCGCGCTTGCCACGCCCTCACAGCCCGAGCCGTTCGCCGTCATCCAACAGATCGACCGCGTCTATGTGGACATGACGCAATCGAGTTCTGACGGGTTGCGCACGCGTCAATACCTGGCGACCCGCGGCGCGCGTCCGCGCGTGCGCATCACCATGCAGGACGGGTCTGAGTATCCGGTCGAAGGCACGCTTCAGCTGGCCGACGTCACGGTTGATCCCAACACCGGCGCGGTGCGCCTGCGCGGCCTCTTCAACAATCCAAGCCAGCTGCTGCTGCCCGGCATGTTTGTGCAAGCGACAGTCAGCCTCGGCACGGACGCCGCAGCGATCCTGGTGCCGCAGCGCGGCGTCACGCGCAATCCGCGCGGGGAAGCAACGGTGCTTATCGTCAACCAACAGAACGTCGTCGAACAGCGCGTCATCGAAACCGGCGGCACGGCCGGCGATCAATGGGTCGTTCTCTCAGGCCTCACTGGCGGCGAACGCGTGATCGTGGAAGGCACACAGCGCGTGCAGCCAGGCGCGCCCGCCACCGCCGTCGCGCCAACGCCCGCGCAAGCCACCACAGCGCCGGAAGCCGGCGCGCAGTCCGAGCCGGGCGCCGCCGAAAAACAGAGCGAACGCGGAGGCTAGCGCATGCCGCGTTTCTTCATCGACCGACCCATCTTCGCCTGGGTGATCGCCATCGTCATCGCGCTCGCCGGCGCGCTGGCGATCCTGCAATTGCCGATTTCGCAGTATCCGCAGATTGCGCCGCCGAGCGTCTCCATCTCCGCGACCTATCCCGGCGCCTCCGCGCAGACAGTGGAGGACACCGTCACCCAGGTGATCGAGCGCCAGATGACGGGCCTCGACAACATGCTCTACATGAGCGCGCAAAGCGACTCGTCGGGCTCCAGCACCATCACGATCACCTTCGCGCAGGGCACAGATCCCGACGTCGCGCAAGTGCAGGTGCAGAACAAGCTCGCCAACGCCCTGCCCGCGCTGCCGCAAGTGGTGCAGCAGCAAGGCGTGCGCGTCGCCAAGACGACGAACAACTTCCTGCTCATCGTCGGCCTCGTTTCGGAATCGCCCAGCGTCACCGCCAACGACATGTCGGATTTCGCTTCGGCGACGCTGCTCGATCAGCTGAGCCGCGTCGAAGGCGTCGGCGAAGTGCAGTTGTTCGGCGCATCCTACGCGATGCGCATATGGCTTGATCCCAACCGGCTGCAGGGCTTCTCGCTCACGCCGGGCGACGTGATCGCCGCCATTCGCGCGCAGAACGCCGAAGTCTCCGCCGGTCAGATCGGCGCGCAGCCCTACGTGGAGGGCCAGCAGCTCAACGCGACCGTGTCGGCGCAATCGCTGCTGGAAACGCCGGAAGAATTCCGCAACATCCTGTTGCGCACTCTGCCCGACGGCTCAGCTGTGCGGTTGCAGGACGTCGCGCGCGTTGAGCTCGGCGCGGAGAATTACGGCTTCGACAGCCGCTTCAACGGCCAGCCCGCATCAGGTCTCGCCATCTCGCTCGCCTCCGGCGCCAACGCGGTCGAGACCGCCTCGCGCGTACGTCAGCGCATCGCCGAACTCGAGCCGACCTTTCCGGAAGGCATGCACGCCAATTTCCCGTACGACACGACGCCCTTCGTGGCGAAGTCGATCGAGGAAGTGGTCAAGACGCTGCTCATCGCCATCGTGCTCGTCTTCCTGGTGATGTTCGTCTTCCTGCAGAACTGGCGCGCGACGATCATTCCGACCATCACGGTTCCGGTCGTTCTCCTCGGCACCTTCGGCTCGCTGGCCATGTTCGGTTACAGCATCAATACGCTCACCATGTTCGCCATGGTGCTGGCCATCGGCATGCTGGTCGACGATGCGATCGTCGTAGTCGAGAACGTCGAGCGGGTCATGCGCGAGGAAGGGCTCGACGCCAAAGAAGCCACGCGCAAATCGATGGACCAGATCACCGGCGCCCTGATCGGCATCGCGCTCGTGCTGTCGGCCGTGTTCATCCCGATGGCGTTCTTCCCGGGCTCGACCGGCGTCATCTACCGCCAGTTCTCCATCACCATCGTCTCGGCCATGTCGCTCTCGGTGCTGATGGCGCTGACATTGACGCCCGCACTCTGCGCGACGCTGCTGCGGCACGAGCCGCCGCGGCGCGAAGGCTCGCGCGTCGGCGCGATGTTCAAGCGCTTCAACGAGGGCCTCGCCTGGGTGTCGCGCAACTATCAGGGCATCCTCGGGCGCACGCTCGCGCCGAAGGCAGGGGTGCGCGTGCTCGGCATCTACGCGGTGATCGTCGTCGCGCTCGGCCTTCTCTTCTGGCGGCTGCCGTCTTCGTTCTTCCCGAACGAAGACCAGGGCTTCTTCATCACAGTGGTGCAATTGCCCCCCGGCGCTTCGGCCGAACGCACCTCTGCGGTGCTGCGCCAGGTTGAGAATTATTATCGCGAGAACGAGAGCGAGACGATCGAGTCCTTCTTCGCCGTTCAGGGTTTCGGTTTCGCCGGCGCTGGCCAGAACCAGGGCATCATGTTCGTCCAGCTCAAGGACTGGGAGGAGCGCGGCCGCGCAGATCAGCGCGTGGACGCCATTGTCGGCCGCGCCTTCGGCGCGCTCAGCCAGATCCGCGACGGGATGGTGTTTCCGGTGCAGCCGCCGGCGGTCGTCGAACTCGGCTTCTCGGGCGGCTTCGACATGCAGCTGGTGAACATCGCCAACGTCCCGCGCGAGCAATTCGTTGAAGCGCGCAACCAATTGCTTGGGCTCGCGAGCCAGGACCGCCAGCTCATGCAGGTGCGTCCGAACGGCCAGGAAGATACGCCGCAGCTCGAACTCAACATCGATCAGCACGCGGCCGCGGCGCTTGGCGTCTCCATTCCGGACATCAACCAGACGCTCGCCGGCGCCTGGGGCGGCGTTTACGTCAACGACTTCATCGATCGCGGCCGCATCAAGCGCGTCTTCCTGCAGGGCGATGCGCCGTTCCGCATGGTCCCCGAGGACCTCGGCCAATGGTACGTGCGCACCGAGTCCGGCGAGATGGCGCCCTTCTCGGCCTTCACCAACGCGCGTTGGATTTCCGCGTCGCCGCGGCTTGAACGCTTCAACGGCTCGCCTTCGTTCAATATCCAGGGCCAAGGCGCGCCGGGCGTCAGCTCGGGCGTGGCGATGGAGCGTATGGAGTCAATTGCCGAGCAATTGCCCGCCGGCATCGGCGTGAACTGGACCGGCATGTCCTACGAGGAGCGCCAATCCGGGGCGCAGGCGCCCGCGCTCTACGCGCTCTCGCTGCTCGTCGTGTTCCTGTGTCTCGCGGCGCTCTACGAAAGCTGGACCATCCCGCTTGCGGTGCTGATCTGCGTGCCGCTCGGCCTTGTCGGCGCGGCTGTGGCTGCAAACCTGCGCGGCATGTCGAACGACATATATTTCCAGGTCGGGCTGCTCACCACGATGGGCCTCGCCGCCAAGAACGCGATCCTGATCGTCGAGTTCGCACGCAACCTCGCCGAACAAGGCCGCAACTGGGCCGAGGCGGCGCTGGAAGCGGCGCGCATCCGGATGCGGCCCATCCTCATGACGTCGTTCGCGTTCATCTTCGGCGTGCTGCCCATGGCAATCACCTCAGGCGCGGGCTCGGGCGCGCAGAACGCGATCGGCACCGCGGTGATCGGCGGCATGATTGCGGCCACGTTGCTGGTGCCCGTGCTAACGCCGTTCTTCTTCGTCGAAGTAAACAAGCTATTCGAGCGCAATTGGTTCAAGCGCCCGAGGCTCATCGAGGCCCCGCCTGAGCAAGCCGAGTAGCGAGGCTCAGGCGCGCGCTGAACGGCTTGAGCCGACCGCAGCGTCATTTGCGCGCGGGAGCATAATGGCGACGCGCGTTCCTTTGCCCACGATGCTGTCGATGTGTACGTCGCCGCCCGCTTGTCGTGCGAAGCCGTAAACCATGCTGAGGCCCAACCCGGTGCCCTTGCCTTCGCCCTTTGTTGTGAAGAATGGCTCGAACACGCGCTGCATGACTTGTTCGCTCATGCCCTCGCCCGTGTCGGCGATGACGAGGACGATGTCGTCGCCTTTCTGCGACGTCTCGATGCTGAGCTTGCCGCCTTCGGGCATGGCGTCGCGCGCATTGATTGCGAGATTGAGGATGGCGTCCTCCATCTGCGAAGGGTCGATCAGCACGGGGGCGAGCTTTGGCGACAAAGCAGTCTCGATCTCGATCGCTGACGGAAGGGTGCGCTTCAACATCTCGATCGCCTGGTTGGCGACGGCGTTGATGTCGCACAGCTGCACCTCGACATCCTGCCGGCGGGCGAAGGCAAGCAGTCGCCGCGTCATAGACGCGCCACTCTCGGCCGCTCGTTCAATGTTTGCGGCGAGCGCCGCTGCATCCGGCCTGTCCTTGAGACGGTTCAGCAGCGCTTCTGCATTTGCCGCGACTACGGTCAACAGATTATTGAAGTCGTGCGCGATGCCGCCGGTGAGTTGGCCGAGCGCATCGAGCTTCTGCACACGCCGCAGCTGTGCTTCGAGGCGGCGCTGTTCGGTAACCTCGCGAACAATCGCCAAGCGGTAGGATTCCACATCGATCGAGACTGCCGCGCTTGAGGCCTCAAAACGGCGGCGCTCGCCATCCGCCTCTGGCCGGCTTTCAAGATCGAGCAGTCCGTCCGTCTCGAATGGAAGCGGCCCTGCGCCAACGTCGAGATTGAGGGCGTCCGCGAGCCGCAGGCCGATCAGCTCCACAGCCGGCTTGCCGCAGAAGCCAGCGCCCTGACGGTTCGCATCCAGGATGAGTGCGTCTGGCGTCAGGATGAACACGCCGTCGCGCGCGCCATCCATGAGCTGGGCGTACCTCTGTTCCGAGATCCGCTTGCCGCGCTTGACGGCGTCGGCGGCCTGTTTGGCGCGCACCAGGTTGTCCACGCGCGCGCGAAGCTCATCGACCGAGAAGGGCTTGGCCAGAAAATCGCTGACGCCTTGGCGAAGGACCGCGACTCGCGTCTCCTCGTCGGCGCGCGCCGTCAAGAGCAATACCGGAATATCGCGCACGCTTGGGCGATGGCCGAGAGCCGCGACCAATTGGTCGCCGCTCATTTCAGGCATCATCAAGTCAGTGACGATCAGGTCGGGAGACAATTCCTCGGCGCGGCGCAGCCCTACGCGGCCGTTGCCCGCCGTCGCTACGCGGTAGTTCGGCGCGAGCGTTTTGGTGATGAATTCCGCCATGTCCCGATTGTCTTCGACAACGAGGATAAGCGGTTGCGCGCCGGCTTGCGGCGTCAGTTCCGCTGGCTCGCCGCGCGGCCGCGCTTCGGTCGCCTGGCGGAAATTCCATCCGTCCAAGCCCCGCGGCGCCGCGTCGGCAACTTGCACGCCCGCCGGCGCGCGCAACGGCAGGCGCACTTCGAACGCCGCGCCGCCGCCCGCGGCGTCCTTCACTTCGATCGCGCCGCCATGCAACGCGACGAAGTCGCGAACGATGGCGAGCCCGAGGCCCGTACCCGAAGCGCGGCGCGTCAGGCCCTCGTCGCCCTGGCGGAACGGCTCGAAGATCGCTTCGCGCAAATGCGACGGGACGCCCGGCCCGGTGTCGGCGACGCTGATGATCGCGCTCCCGCCCTCGGTTCGCAGCGTACATCGAATTGCGCCGCCGTCGGGCGTAAATTTGTAGGCGTTCGAGAGCAGGTTGAGCAGAATGCGATCGACCTTCTCGGGATCAATCTCCGCCGCGACATGCTCAGGCGCTTCGACCGTTATATCGAGCGCACGCCCCGTCGAGGCGGAGTCGAAATGCGCCGTGGCGACGCGCAAGCGCTCAGCCAGATCCGCACGCGCATAGGCGATTTCCATCGCGCCGGATTTGTACTTCACGACGTCCAGCAGATCGTTCACGTGCCGTAGCAGGGTCCGCGCATTGCGCGCGGCGCCCTCAAGGTCGCGCTTTTGCTGCGGACTGAGCGTCGAAGCGCTGGACATCAGCGTCTCGAGCGGGCCGAGGATCAGCGTCAGCGGCGTGCGCAGCTCGTGGCTGACCTGGCTGAAGAAGCGCTGCTGGGACGACGCCAAGTCGCGCGTTTCAAGATAGAGCCGCTCCATCTCAGCGTGCGCAGCCTCGAGCTTGCGGTTCGCGTCCTGCACCTCCTGGGCGCGCCGATAGATTTCAATCTCGATGCGGTCGGCGTGCGATTGCAGTTTTGCTTCCTGCTGCTTAAGGCGCATGAACTCCGTCACGTCCTCAACGCGATGGATGATGTATTTCACCTCGCCGTCGCTCCCGAGCACGGGCGAATTCAGCGGACTCCAGTAACGCTCCTCAAATCCGCCTCCCTGCTCATCGGGACGCGGAATGTCGTACTTCTGCACCGCCATTGCGTCGGGCTGCTTGGTCGAGAGCACGCGTTCGAGCGAGCGGCGGAGGTTGCGAACGCCGTCAGCGGCGGGATCGCCGGGATTATCCGGAAAGACCTCGAACAGATTGCGTCCGACCGTTCCTTCGCGCGTGGTCATCGTCGCCCGGAGCCGCGCCTCATTTGCGGCCACCATGTTGAAGTCGGCGTCGAGCACCAGATAGATGCCCGGCGCCGCGTCGAACAACGCCTGAAAGTCGATGTCTCGCGGTTGGCTCATCCTGGCCCAGCGTAACGACTCATGCGCCGCAACGTGCGCGCGAGCCGATGAGCGGTCAACGCGGGCGCGCCATTAACGACAAATTTGTTTCGAATGGAGGATCGGTCCGCCAACCGGAGCTGGCGGGGAATGGTCGCGTGCACTGTCACGAGAGCACCGCTCTCTGCCTCCTTTTCCCGCTACAGGAGAGAATACAAGGTATATCGCCGGCTTAGTCTTGCGAAAAATCCTGCAAAGCCTGGAAAAAGCAGCCGTTATCTCCATTTTGGTGACCGCGATAACAGCGAAAACATAGGGCAAAACAGCGAATACACCTGCGCTTCAGGGCGCCGCGAGACGGCGAAGCCAATGGTGGGTGTCGCGGAAATGATCGACAGCCACAACAAAATCGCTCCGGCGCGGATGGGGCCCTCTGAGCCAGCCGCCTGGCGCGCACGCTGCTCGCCTTCCCCGAAGACGGTCCGCCGACCTCAGCGCTTGATCAGAGGGTCGCGGAAATCTGCGCCGGTCGCTCAATGAGATGGCTGCCGAGAACGTTTAGACCCGCGACTTTCGGCCGGCCGCCCAGTCCGCATCTGTGCGTCGCTCTCGCTTTGGCTCAATCTGCTGGCCGCGCGAAAATCCCTCTGCACTTGGACTGTGCGGCGCGCCGCCGCGCCGCCGCGCTGCCGATCTGGCCGCCTCCGCCCTACGCCCGAGCGGCCGCGCCGGCCATGCCGGCTCGCGGAAGATAAAGCTCCACGGTCGTACCAACTCCCAGTTCACTTTCGATCCGCACGTGTCCCCCGCTCTGACGGATGAACCCGTGCACTTGACTTAAGCCCAGGCCGGTTCCGCGTCCCGCCCCCTTTGTCGTGAAGAATGGCTCGAGGGCGCGCCCCAGGGTCTCGCCGCTCATGCCTGTCCCCGTATCGCGCACGCTGATCAGGACGTAGTCACGTCCCCTTTCCGGCAGGTCAGCGGGTAAATCGTCGGCCGCTCGATTGGCGGTCAGGACATGAAGCTGGCCGCCGTCGGGCATGGCGTCGCGCGCGTTCACTGCCAGATTGAGCAGCGCATTCTCCAACTCAGAGATATCGGCAAACACTGGCCATGGATCGCAGATGAGCTTGGTTTCGAGCGCGATTCC
>Ga0196964_10000428_pt1 | contig 26480 bp, 41 predicted proteins | sample S1_10metaG_FD_148615 | JGI IMG/M metagenome (GOLD analysis project Ga0196964, IMG submission 148615) | Soil microbial communities from Anza Borrego desert, Southern California, United States - S1_10 | ecosystem: Environmental > Terrestrial > Soil > Desert | place: USA: California | collected... | reverse complement strand
TTATTTGGGCAGCTTTAAGTTGCGCTGAGACATGAGCGCGAAGGTAACGTCAAACCAAGTTGACGGTGGCAACGGGAGTTGACGGAGGATGTGAACCGCAGTTACCATTTGAGCCATGAAGAAGTCCTCAGCCATCCAGCATTTCGGCGGCGTCACCAAGCTGTCCGGGTTGCTGGGCATTAGTCGGCAGGCCATCTACATGTGGCCCGACGAGGTCCCGGACCTCTACCAATACAAGCTGCACTACCTCTCCGAGCAGCGCCTCCCTCTGGGCAGGGCCGCGCGTGGAGCGATCCGCCAAGCGCTTACTCGGCAGGCGGCACGATGAACAGTGCGTCGCGGGCGATCAGCGGTTGCGGGCCCGCGGCTTCAGGCGGGGCGGTCACTCTCCCCGCCCTTTTCTTCGCGCGCAGTCTCTTTTTTTGTCCGGCGGCCGTCTGTCCGCGCCTGTCCGCAAATAACGGAAGGGGGTGGAATGGCTGACCAGGGCGCGCTCTTCACGGAGGACATCAACGACGCCATTCGTGATGTCGTGCGCGCTCTTGGGGGCAACAAGGAAGTGGGACACCGGCTGCGCCCTGAGATGCCGGCGAACGAGGCCGGCACGTGGCTCAAGGACTGCCTCAACCCCGCGCGGCGCGAGCGTCTGAATCCCGAACAGGTCGTGTGGCTGTTGCGCGAGGGACGCAAGGTCGGGTGCCACTCGGCCATGCACTTCATCGCTGACGAGGCGGGCTATCTGCGGCCGGTCCCGATGGAGCCGAAGGACGAGGCCGCGGAGCTGCAGCGCCAATACATCGAGGCGGTGCGCCTGCAGAAGCGGCTGGCGGACCGGATGGAGCGCGTGATGGGGATGCAGCCATGAACCAGCTCGCGCTCCCGATCGCCTCTCCGGCCGCCCTGCGTGCGGTAGGGCGTCGCGAGTACGTGCTGCGGCGTGCCCTCGAGGAGCGTGCTCGCTTCCGCCCCGACTTCTACGACTGGCTGCGTGAGAACCTGCACGTCTGGGAGCGCTTCGAGACCGAGGCCGAGCGGGCTGCGGCCGCAGGGCGCACGCACTACAGCGCCCGCACCATCGGCGAGTACCTGCGCCACCAGACTGCTCTGGAAGCGCGCAACGACGGCGAGTGGAAGCTGAACGACTGGCGTTGGCCTGATCTCGCGCGCCTCTACCTCGTCCTGCATCCGCACCGCGAGGGGTTCTTCGAGCTGCGGGGGCGCACATGACGACGCCCGACAGAACCTATGTGGAGCGCCGACTCGCCGAGATCCGCAGACGAGCGCCGGTCGTGCCGCTCGCGAAGCCCGTCCCGCAGCGCGTCAGGTGAACCACGCACCCGACGGCACGCCGATCATGCATCACCCCCTGTCCTGCATGCGAAAGCGCAAGTACGACAACGAGGCGGAGGCCTGGTCGGTCATCTTCCGCATGCGCGCGCGCGGTCAGGACACCGAGCGCCTCGTGCCCTACAGCTGCGCCTACGGGGGCCACTGGCACTTGGGGCGCATGCCCACGCGCATGCAGTGCGAACTCGCCAAGGTTCCCCTCTCGGCCGGCCCGGAGCCCGCTCCTCCTCCCTCGGGACCCGAGCCGGTCGAGGCGGGGGCCGCATGAGCTTCCCGGACGACCGGATCGTGTGTACCGAATGCACGCACTGCGACGCTGGCTCCTACCGCTGCAGGCGCTTCAACACGAGCACGATTCTGGACCTGCCGCGGCGCTGCACGGGTTTCCAGCCGGTGAAGCAGCTCGTCGACCAGCGGCCCGGTACCGAGCGCTGGCCCACGCTCAAGCGCGAGATCGAGGAAGTTCGCGCCATGGATCAGGCGCACTGGAAGGGGCGGTAGGAGCGTGGCGGGCGACTGGATCAAGATGCGCGGCGCGCTGCTCGAGCACCCCAAGGTCATCGCCGTCACGCGCGTCCTGCAGCAGAACCGGGAGTTCCGGGAGTGGCTTGTCCCTGGCGGCGGCAAGGACATGGACGCGCGCCTCCTGTCCACGCCAGCGTCACGGGCCGTCACGACGGCGTTACTACTTCGTGCGTGGTCTGCCGCACGCGAGCACGGCAAATTCCTCGACGACGACCTGTGGCTCGAGCACTCATGGGTCGAAGACCTCGACCAGATGGCGGGCGCGCCTGGCGTTGGGCTCGCCATGGAAGCGGTCGGCTGGGTGCGGCCGCACCCGACGGCGAAGGGCGTAATCCTCCCTAATTTCAAGGAGTTCAACGTCCCGATGACGGAGGCCGAGCGCGCGCACAACTACCGCCAGCGCAAGAAGAACACCGAAAACGGCGTCACTCAGCCGTCACGAAAGCGTCGTGACGAAAAGAGCGAAATCGTCACGACTAGAGTAGAGAAGAGTAGAGATATACCGGTATCTCCTAACGGAGATACCGCCGCAGCCCCGATTCCCCCAGCCGACGACCCGAAGCGAGAGGCGTGGCGTATGGGGAGGCAACTCCTCGCCGACGTGGGCGTGAGCCGAGACCGGGCCGGCGCCTTTCTCGGGCGCCTTGCGCGTGAGTCCTCGGACGCAGTGCTCATCGGGGCCATCCATCGGTGCGCGCGCGAGCGCCCAGCCGATCCCAAGTCGTGGCTCATGGCCGCATGCCGGCAACCAGGGAAGCAGGCCGCGCTCGAGGCGCGGAATCGTGACGCAGCGGCCGCGTTCGTGGCCGGGGGGGACGAATGAGGGAAGCCGATCGCTCCGCGTTCGCGGAGGCGTTGACGGCCGTCTATGCGCTCTATCGCGTGGAGCTGTCGCCGATGGTCATGGGCATCTGGTGGGGGGCGCTGAAGGCCTACGACCTGGCCGCGGTGCGCGATGCGCTTGGGCGGCATGCCATGAACCCGGACGCGGGGCAGTTCTGCCCGAAGCCGGCGGACGTGGTGCGGATGATCGAGGGCTCGACCGTGGACTCGGCGCTCGCCGCGTGGGCCAAGGTCGTGCGGGCCATCCGGATCGTGGGCGCGTGGCAGAGCGTGGTCTTCGACGATCCGCTGATCCACGCCGTGGTCGACGACATGGGGGGCTGGCCGCAGCTGTGCCGCGTGACCGACGAGGAACTGCCCTTCCGCGGGAAGGAGTTCGAGGCGCGCTACAGGGGCTTGAGGGGCAGAAGCATCGTGCCCGAGTACCGCGCGCGCCTGGTGGGCATTTCTGAATCGGAGAATGCCCGCCAAGGTTTCCCCATCGAGGCTCCGATCACGGTTGGCGACCCCGAGCGCGCAGCCCAGGTCATGGCAAAGGGCCGGGAGTCGCTCGCGCCCGCGCGCAAGGCCTCGGATTTTCTTGAATCGACGAAAGCCCTGCAGGTGCGCAAATGAGCAGCCTCGCCGTGGATCTCCTCACGCTCCCCAAGCGCTTCTCTGGCAAGCCCGTCTCCCAGCTCGAGGAGACGCTCGCCCTGCACATCCGCGCCGAGAAACTCCCGCCCCCGGAGCGCGAATACGTCTTCGCCCCGGACCGGAAATGGCGCATGGACTTCGCTTGGCCGCGGCTCATGCTCGCGGTCGAAGTCGATGGCGAGGTGCACCGGATCTCGGAGCGCTTCCATGCGGACATCGAGAAGCACGCACGGGCGCTACTCCTGGGCTGGACTGTCCTTCGGGTCGGTGGGCGCGAGGTTCGAAACGGGCTCGCCATCCACTGGTTGAAGGCCTTGATCTGGGAGCGCACCTGAGCGCGTGCGCGCTGGGCGCCTGACGGCGGCCTTGGCGCGCGCCTTGAGCTGGAACAGCTCCCAGAATGCGGCATGCATCCGGCGATGGTCTGGCGAGTCCCTGGGCGCCTCCCACTGGCGCCAGGATTGGGCCGAGCAGTGGACGAGGGCGGCCGCCTCGCCCACGCTCAGACCCAAGCGCTCACGCGCGGCGCGTACGTCTTCGGGGAGCGGGTTCAAGCGAAGGTGTGGGGGCTTGCCGCGGTTGGGGTGGGGCAATCGGAGGCTCCAGGTATGGGACGAGGCGCGCGACCTCGGCGGCGGCCGCGTTCCAGTCGTCCAAGTTCCATCGTGTCCGGCCGGCGCGGCGCATGCTGCGGTAGGCCGCGTCCCGGCCGGCGGCCATGATGGTCGCATAGGTGAGCTGCCGAAGTGGATTCGCGCTCATGCGTACGACGACCAGTGGGAGGCGTCGGCGACCTTGACGCCCGGGGCGACCTCGCGCATTTCGACCTTGGTCGCGTAGCCGAAGCCCCCGTGGATGTCGAGCCTATTCCCCTCGAGCACGCGCTTCCTCAGCTCGGGCCCGATGAACTTCCCTAGGACCGGGACGCACTTGCCGGACATGAAGCCGGTTTCCTCGGTCTCCCGAGCCAGCTCGCGTACCGCGACCATGGAGGCGCCGATGAGGCGCACCACTTGAAAGAACTCGACGTTCGTCTGATCATAGCCCCAGCAGGTGCTCAGGACATCGCCGACCTGGAGCGTATGGGCGAAGGCCTTGCGCTGGGCTCGGCGCTCCTCGCGGCGCTTGTCGAGTGCCTCGCAGCTGGCAAGGAACTGCGCCACGTGCTGGGCGCGCCGCTCCTCTGAGCGGTAGGTATGGTGGAACGCGGGGCGCTCGGCCTTGCCGTAGAACCCCATGGCAGCGGGGCGGCCTTCGGCGCTCAGGTACACGACCGCGGGCGCCGCCTTGGACCGCACGACGATCGTATAACCCTGCGGGATGTAGCGGTTCTCGGGGGAGGGGCGGCGCCTCATTGCATCGCCTCCCAGCAGCCGCTGACGTAGCGTCCGCGCAGCGTCCCGATCTGCAACCATCCCGTGGAATTTCCAGCGCTTCCGGTGAGCGCCAGCACATGCCCAGTCCACGGACCGTCGTGGCAGCGGTGAAGCGTCTTCGCGCAAACGCGAGCCTTGCGTGCCATCTTTTCCTCCTCGACCCCTGAGAACCCGAGGCGCGGTGCCGTCGATAGACGACGCGCCGAGCATCACTCAATGAGTGCAATCCTGTCAAGTAGTCAGCCGACGAACGGTAAGTCGGAACGCGAGGCGAAACGAGGCGGGAAGGCGAGGATGAGAGGCGTTCGCATCCGTCCTGCGGGCGCGCCGCCGTCGCGCGTTGGTGAGAGGGTCGCCTGGTGAGCTAGTGTGGCACGCGCGGCGAGCTGCACGAAAGGGGCTCGCGAGGGTTGGGAATGGGCTCGAAAGCAACATAATGCTGTGCCATAACGGCTTGTGGGGGTGCGTAAGTGTTTGACGGCGCAAGGATCACTCACTCAGTTGTCGCATAACACATAGTCTGTCAACTCGCCCCGCACGCCTGGCCGGCCCGCGCTGCAGCTCCGAGAATCGCTGCTGCATCAGGCGCACCCCCCACGGGCGGCCGAGGCCGAGGGGTCCCACTCTCCCACTCTGGGCCTGAAAGGCCTATCACTTTTTCGTGATGGCGTGTAATGTAGGCGCCTACTTACATCGCGACGGGGCGTTGTCCGATGGCGGAGGTGGTGCAGAGCACGTTGGGGGCGAGGCTGGCGGCGCGGGTGCGGGAGTTGAGGCAGCTGCGCGGGATGTCGCAGGGGGAGTTGGCCGAGACCTTGGGGGTGAACCAGTCGGCGGTGTCGGCTTTCGAGAAGCCGGACCGGACGAACTTCAACCTCGGGACCTTGGAGCAGCTGGCCTGGGCTCTGGAGTGCGACCTCGTGGTGGAGTTGAGGGAGCGCGGTCAGTGATCAGCGGGTACCACTCAGGGATGGCGGTGAATGCGTACCGCTGGCGGCAGCGCTGCCGGCTGCGGGAGCTGGACCCGCGGCTCGAGTGGCGGCCGGTGGACGAGATACGGGTCGTGCTCAGGTGCATTTCCAGGCGCCGCCCGCTGCGGCTGAAGGAGGCGCGGCGGATTGTGCGGGCGATGGCGAGGCGGCTGTGCTGGGGTCCTCCCGGCACATGGACTGTGGAGCGGGCGATTCTCGACTACTGGGGTCCGCTGGACTTCATGTGGCGCTCGCGGATGGTCCGTGTCCAGTCGGTGTGCTGGGAGGAGTTGGAGCGCGAGGCGAGGAGCGAGCGGCGGCAGTTCTGCCTCGTCGTCCAGCACTGGCGCGAGGTGGAGATGCGTTTATGGCGCCGCGAGGAGGAGTTGAACGAGGTGCGGCGCCTCGTCAACAAGATCAGGAAGGCGGTCACGGATGAGCGCAAACGCTTCGGCCAAGGGGGGAACCATCCCTCTCACCGCGAGGGGGATGAAAAGCGTGCTGTCGCAGATCCTGCGGGGGTTGTGTGATGGTTCGGTGGACGTTCAGCAGGCGCAGGCCGCATCCAAGGTGGCCGCGCAACTGAACGCCATCATGAGGACGGAACTCGATGCGGCGCGGCTGCACTTCGAAATGCACGCCAAGCCAAACGGCTACGCCCTCACGGCGATCGGCTACGCCGGATCGGAGGACGACCAGGAATGAGGGGTCCGCGGCCGGTCACAAAGAAGCAGCAGGTCGCGATCGACAAGCGCCGGAAGATCTACGACCTGCGGAAGCAGGGGTACTCGTGGGACGAGGTGGCTGCGGCGATGGGGCTTGCCGCGGACACGGTGGAGACCTACTACCGGCAGGGGGTGAAGCGGGGGGAGTTCGAGGCTTTCGAACTGCCGGGGGCGGGGCACAAGCTCGACCAGCGCGACCCCGAGTCTGTGGCGGCCTTCATCGCCGAGGCTGCGGTGATCGTGGACGACGACTCCAGGTTCGCGAAGCTGCGGGAGGCGTGCAAGGAGGCGGGGATGAAGCCCACGCTCATCGCCTCCCTCATCAAGCGGCTGAAGACGACCTACGCAGGGGTCGTGAACGAGGCGCGCAACCTCTCCATCGACGAGATGAAGGACGCGCTCGAGAAGAAGCTCTCCCTCGTCTTCGACCACATCGACCCGTACTCGGTCGCCCAGGCGTCGCTGAAGGATCTCTCGATCGCGGCCAACATCTTCATCGAGAAGCACCAGCTCCTGTCGCAGAAGCCGACGCACATCATCGACTTCAACTCCCGCCAGCAGCTGCACGTGCTGATGCCGGCCATGCTGGCGGAGGCCAAGCGCAGGGGCATCACTCTCGAGGGCGAGGCGCAGGTCGTCGATGGACCTCGCTGAAATCCACGAGCTGTCCGACGAGGACTTCCGGGCGAAATTCGCCCAGCTCGTGACGCTTGCCCAGAAAGACCGGCAGGAGAACGCGCTCCTCTACTACCGGCCGGTGAACGAGAAAGCGCGCGAGGTGTGGGAGTCGGATGCGCGGGTTCTCGCGATCGGAGGCGGCAACGGCTCCGGCAAGACCGAGCAGATGCTGGCCCTCATCTGCGCGTGTGCGACGGGTGTCTTCCCCGACGCCTTGAAGCACCTCGCGCACAAGCGCTTCCGCGGGCCCATCCACGTGCGGGTCGTGTGCGAGTCGCTCACCACGGTCCTCTACCCGGTGATGCTTCCCAAGCTGCAGTGGTGGAAGTGGACCGGCGTCGACCAGCCCGGGGGAGAGAGGGGTCACTGGGGCTGGATTCCGCCCTACTGCCTGAAGGACCGGCAGTGGGAGAAGAGCTGGAGCGAGAAGCTGCGGACCCTCACGGTGCTCTGCCGCGACCCTGACGACCTGAATGTCGTCCGCGGGGAGTCTGTCTTCCAGTTCACGTCCTTCGACCAGGACCCGAGCGACTTCGCATCCGGTGACTATCACCTGGTCCTGCACGACGAACCGCCGCCGCTTGCGATCTGGCGCGAGAACGAGGCGCGGACCATGCGTGTGGCCGGCCGGCTTCTCCTCTCCATGACGTGGCCCGACGACCCGTCGATCCCCGTCGACTGGATCTACGACGAGGTCTACGAGCCCGGGACACACGACTCGAAGGAAGTCCACTGGATCAACCTCTACACGACCGACAACCCGCATTTGAACCAGAGCGCGGTCGCGCAGCAGTCGAAGTCGTGGTCGGAGGAGATGCGAAACGTTCGCATTTACGGCAAGCCCATCCGCTTCTCGAACCGCGTCCACCCGCTCTTCTCCGACCAGACCGCCCATTGGTGCTTCCCCTGCGGGAAGACCACGATCGCCGAGGACAACCCGGCGTCGATGAACCCCTACGATCGCTTCGTCTGCACCTATTGCAAGGCGACGAACGTGGTCGAGTTCAACCATGTGCGCGAGTTCGACGCCTCGCACTCTTGGCCCACGGTGTTCCTGCTCGATCCTCACCCGCGGAAGCCCCACTGCGGCATGTGGGTCCAAGTCGATCCATCGGACGACTACTGGCAGGTCGATGAAGTCGAGTGCGATGGCGATCCAGCGGACCTGAAAGTGGCCCTCGATCGCATCGAGGCGATGCACAACCTGAACGTATGCCTTCGCCTGATCGACCCGAACATGGGGCGGTCTCCTTCCTCCTCGAGGCGAGGGATCACGTGGCAGGACGACTTCGACTCCGCGGGGATCGTGTGCGATCTCGCCGACGACTCGGAGACCGGCCGGAAGCACGTGAACCAGTTTCTCAAGCCCGACGAGAAGCGCATGCAGCCGCGGATACAGGTCCATCCGCGCTGCAAGCGGACGATCTTCCAGATGCAGCGGCACGTGTGGGACGAGTTCAAGCGTGCAGCGGAAAAGGACCAGAAGCAGACGCCGAAGGCGAAGAACGACGACTTTCCCGCGTTGTGGAAGTACCTCATGAACTACCAACCGACCTTCCGCGGCCTTGTGGGCGCGGGCGGCGTCTACCAACGCCCCGGCCAGCGGCGGGGCGCCTACTAGGAGGCGAGATGCGCAAGGGCTGCATGGCGGCGCAGGAGAAGAAGTGGCGTGCCGAGAGCGATGCGGAGACACTCGCTCGAGCGGCCGAGATCAAGGGCGACAAGGGCCGGCTTGCGGCCGCGCAGAAAGTCGCCACCGAGAAAGCGAAGCAGTACCAGGCCGCGGTCGGCGATTCGCTCGGCTTCGCGAAGAAGCGATGAACACGCTCTACTGCGCGGGCAACTGGGACGTTGCCATCAACTGGGGGCAGTGGATGGTGGGCTTCAACGTCTGGAACTCCGAGTACGGGCTCCTGTGGAACGTCTTCCTCGGACCCGTTCGCGTCGGCGGGAGGGCCAAGTGGCGACGGTAACGACCTGCGACGGGACCGGCGTCGAGATCCCTCCGGACACTCCCACGACTGGCATCTTCGGGCACCAGTATTGCGATGCGGCCCGCCCGATCGCCGAGACGTACCTCGAAGAGGTCGAGACGCTGCACAAGCGCCTCGCAATCCAGTTCCAGGCCGAACTCGAAGAGCTTCGCGCGCGCTACCGCGGGCAGCTCAAGCAGCTCCCGGACGAGCCGTGAGAAAGGTCGCCGGCTGCTGCTCGAAGTGCGACGCCGAGGTGTTCGAAGTCGTCGCGCGCGACGATGATCGGAAGCCCGCGAGGCTGGGTCCTGCGAAGGAGAACGCCGAGCGGCTCACGTTCTACCTCCTCAACGGCTCGCGCATGGACCTCACGTTCTGCACCGACTGCGCGGAATCGCTTACGCCGGGGGAGTTCCCGTTCCTGTGGAGGCGGGTCATGGAGACGTGGGTCGATGAAGTGCCCGGACACTCGTGGGCGGGGACCCAGACCACGAACGGCATCGCCGGCCTCATGGGCCGCAAGCTCTGGAGGGACGTGAAATGAGCGAGATGGGCCTGGGATTGGCCGAGGGCGAAGCGAAGCCCGCGAAGCGCGAGCGGCCGCGGCGCGCGAAGTTCAAGATCGACCGCGAGAAGATCGGGCAGAGGGTCGTCGAGTTCTTCCTCGAGGACGATCGCAACCGCTCCTTCGACATGGACGCGCGGCTGCAGCGCTACGCCAAGTTCCGCATGTGGACGGAGGGCAAGGACTGGCCGTGGGAGGACGCGGCCGATTCGGCCATCCCGGACCTCATGACGCACTCGCTCAAGGTGCAGGACACGCTGCACAACGCCGTCATGTCGACGCGCCCGCCGATCCACGGGAAGGCCGTCGTCCCGCACGACAAGACGAAGGAGAACACCGTCACCGAGCTTCTCGACCACCAGTTCTTCGTCGAGAACAAGGGCGAAGTCATCGTGAGCGAGATGGCGGACGCCTTCGTGAACGACGGCGTCGTGACGGTCTTCACCCCGTGGGTGAGGGAAGAGCGCGAAGTCCACGAGATCCACACGCTGCCGCCGCTTCCTGATGGTGTCGAGCCCGAGAGCTACTTCGCGCAGTACCTCCAGGGCGTCTACAAGCAGAAGATTTTCCGCAAGACCGACGACGAAGGCTGGTCCTGGGAGGTGATGGAGGACGAGAAGACCTGGTTCCAGGTCGAGTTCTACACGGTGGGCAAGCAAATCGAGATGGACGCCGAGAAGAAAGCTGTCGTCTTCGACGCCCCCCGCCCCATCGTGAAGGACTTCGAGGACGTGCTGCATCCAGTGAGGGCGGCGAACCTGCAGATTCCGTCCCCCTCGAATCCGGGAGGGGCATCGCACGTGATCCTCGTCGACTATCCCACGCTCGACGAGGTGAAGCGCCTCAAGAAGTCGGGCTTCTACGACCTCGTGACCGAGGAGGAGATCGACAAGCTTGAGATGAAGCCCCGCGACACCACGACCGGAGAGCAGCAGAAGCAGCAGCTCGACGTGATGCAGGGCGTCACCGACACGGCGAGCGCGAACGACGGCACCTCCGGAGGGAAGTCGCCGGACCACAAGACCCTTACCCGGCTCACCTGCTTCGACATCTTCGACATCGACGGCGACGGCGTGAACGAGGACGTGATCTGGTGGGTGATCAAGGAAGGCTCGATCGTGCTTCGGGCGCGCGAGCTCACGCAGGTCTACCCCTGCAACCCGCCTCGTCGGCCTTTCGCGGAAAGCTCGTTCCTGCCCGTGCGCGGTCGTCGCGCCGGCATGTCGCTCCTCGAGATCATGGAGGGGCTGCACGACATGATCAAGCAGTTCGCCGACCAGACGATCGACCGCGGGACGCTGAAGAACGTGCCGTTCTTCTTCTACCGGGCGTCATCGAACATGCGCCCGGAGACGATCCGCCTGTGGCCCGGGGAGGGATATCCGCTCTCCGACCCGCAGAACGACGTGAACTTCCCGCAGTGGGGCAACGAGGGCGACGCCTTCGGCTTCAATCTCATCTCGCTCCTGGGGCAGATGGAGGAGCGGCTCACGAACATCGGCGAGTTGCAGCTCGGGCGCGTGCCGCAGGGGAAAGCCTCCGCACTTCGCACCGTGCGCGGCATGCAGGCCGTGATGAACCAGGGCGACGCGCGTCCCGAGAGAATCCTGCGCCGCTTCTTCATGTGCTTGGCCGAGGTGTACGCGCAGATGCACGAGCTGAACCAGGTGTTCCTGCCGCGCGAGAAGCAGTTCCGCGCCTTCGGCGTGAGGCGCGCCGACGAGGACCCCTACCGCAAGGTGATGGACACCTCCGAGATCCGCGGGCGTTTCCACTTCGACTTCGTCGCGAACGCGATGAACACGAGCAAGGAAGCCATGCGCGCTTCCCTCGACGAACTCCTCGGGCTCTACGTCACGCCGATGGCGATCCAGCTGGGCGTGATCGACGGCGAGGGCGTCTACCAGCTCCTGCGCGACTCGGGAAAGGCGAGGGGGCAGGACCCGGACAAGTACCTCAAGCCCCCGTCGCCCGAGTCGATGCTGCCCAAGATGTTCGCCGAGGAGGTCGTGACGCTCATCCTCGCCGGGGGTCTTCCGGAGTGCCGGCCGGCGGAAGCCACGTCGGTCGATCACCTGAAGAAGCTCATGGACTTCGCGGGCCAGGACGAGTTCGGCTTCCTCTCCGAGACGCAGCTCGGCATCTTCAAGGCCTACCTCGCGGCGCTGCGCCAGCGCATCGCCTCCGAGATGCAGCAGCAGGCCATGCTGGCGGCCGCGCAGCAGTTCCAGGGCGGCGGACAGTCTGGCGTCCCTGGACCGGAAGGCACCGCGCCGCTCGACACCGGCCCTACCCCCCTCGGTCCGAACGAGCTGCTCGACGAGACGCTGCCCGGCGCCGGCGGCGGCGCGAATCCGACACTGCAGTGACCCCAGTCCTCGCGATCAAGAAGCGGCACCGTCGGCCGGTGTGGCTGATGATCGACCTTCGCGATGACGACGACGTGGAAGCCGTGGTCGTCATCCCCGCCTTCGGCCGAGACCACAACGCCGGCATGGACTGCTGGTGTCACCCCAGAGAGGAACCGGGGCTCTTCGTCCACAACGCGGAGAACTGATGCCGACCCTCGACGAGTACCGCCAGCAGCGTAAGGCACCGCGCGATCGAAGCCCCGAACTGCATGCCCTCGCCCGGGAGGCCGTGCGTGCCGAGGCCGTCACGAACGACGCCGACTGGAACCACTTCCTCTCCTACCTGGAGGCGGCCATCTCCCGCACGACAAGCCTCCGGGACCAGGAGGACAAGCGGCTGCGCGACCCGCTCCTGGTTGAGGACCTCGAAATCCGCCGCTGCAAGGTGCGGATTGCCGAGTTGGAGACGCGAATCGCGACGCTGAAAGAGGTCATTCTGCTGCCTAAGTTCATAAAAGAACAGGGAAATCTCGCCCGCCAGCAGATCGCCGAACTGAAGGCGTCCGAGGGGGCTTAGGCGCCCCACATCGCCTGCTCGGCAGCGGCGCGCTGCACGATTGCCATGCGCGCGTCCCATTCCTCGCCGCACCGTGCCTTGAGGCGAATTCTCGGCTTCGCCCGGATGCGCGCCCGTAGTTCGAGCCCGAGTTCCGCCTTCCGCCGCTTGAGAACCAAGAACGGCAGCAACTGCGGGACGTAGAAGTCGAAGCGCCGGCCGGACGCGAGCTTGTAGACCCAGAGCGGGCGCTTGTTCGTGCCCGGACGTGGCTGCACCTGGCATAGCGTCCCGCCCATTTTTTCCATGAGGAAGTCGAGCGGCCGCCGGTCGATCTGGCCTACCGACATTTCGACGAGGAATCGCTGCGCCGTCCGCAGCACGTTGAACGTTCCCTCGCCGTCGATGAATCCGGCGATGTAGGCGGCCTCGGTCTCGGTCAGGAAGTCCATGTATGCACCCTCCAAATGTAGGTATGCCACTAACCTACACCGAAAAGTGAGCGCACACTAGCATCGGGCGCTATCCTCACGCGCAGGTAGGTCGGTTCCTACAGCGAAACGCGGTGGAGTCCGACAGACACGGGCGTATTCGCCGGGACGCCGCCGGCAGGCAACGCGGACCTTCAAGGCGCGGAATGACGATTTCGGACGGCGCTGGCCTCGAGCATGGCGAGGGGCAAGAGCAGGGTGTAGCGCCACCTGCGGATGGGTCGCAAGGGGATGGTGGGAAGCCTCCTGGCGACGGGATCACGAAGCAGCAACTCGCGGCGGCCTTGAACAGCCAGGAGCGCAAGCTCCGCGCGGAGTTCGAGGAAACGCTCAAGCGCGAGCGCGACCAAGGGAAGGCGAACGACCCGAAGCCGCCGACGCGCGCCGAGTTGCTGGCGATGGTCGATCGCGGGGACCTCACGCAGGCGCAAGCCGACGCGCTCTGGGAAAAGCAGCTCACGGAGCGGGTCAAGCGGGAGGCCGCGGCCGAAGTCGGTGCGGCGCTCGGCGTGCAGGATCGGACGCGGCGCGTCGAAGCGGTGCTGGCGGAGTATCGCGAGGTCGTTGGCGATGCCTGGGTCGAAGGGACCAAGGAACGCGCCAAGGTGGCTGCGGAGTTCAAGCATCTCGTCGAGGTGCTGGGATACCCGCCCACGAAGGAGACCGAGGCCGCCGCGCTGCGAGCCGCCTTCGGCGATGTCGCCGCGCTTCGCGCTTCCAAGTCCGCCAAGGCAGGCTCGTCCGAAACGCACGCCGAGACCGGGGGTTCCAAACCGTCGGGCGAAGGCGGTTCCAAGGACCCCGTGAAGGCGCTCGATGCACGACAGCGCGCGTACTACCAGCGCGGCATCGACAACGGGCGCTACAGGGACTGGGACGCGGTTCGTGAAGAGCTGAAGTTCGCCCGATCGAGGGCGAAAGGCTAGTGGAGATCCTGGTCCGCCAGGACTTCACTCCCGCCGAAGTCAAGCAGGCGCGTCTCGCGGCATCGGAGTACCGGAAGAAGCAGGCCACCTCCGGCGCCGAGAACGTCCTCAACCTGACGGACCTGAAAAAGTCCGTCGTCCTCTGCGACTCGCACGCGAGAAAGCTCCACAAGAAGCACGGCTACCGCCTGCATCCGGAGATTCCTCGCGTGCTTGGTCGATGCGATGTGTGCCAAGCCTACGGGCCCGGCCGGTTCTTCGTCGATGAAGCGACGTGGTTGGAGTCGCGCAAGTCGATGGAGAAGTACCGAAGGGCGCTCGAGTACGGCCGCATCGTGTCGGGTTGAAACCGACTCGCAGGAGACGAAGAGCGATGGAACTGGCATACACGTTGAGCGGCGGCGCTCCGATCATCAAGCGATTCCAGATCGGCGTCACGAACAACAACTCCGGGGTGCCCTACACGGTGCCCGCGGGCGGCACGGCTGGCGTGGTGATCGGCACCACGACCGGCGCCACGGACCTCGTGGGGGTGAGCGTCGAGCCTCCGGGCACGTACAACACTGCCCAGCAGGCGGGCAACGCGGATCCCGAGACCACGGTCGCGCTGATCATCAACCCCGACGCCGTGTGGCGCGCGCTGATGAGCGGCGGGGCGACCGAGAATACCGCGCTCGCGCTGCAGGCGGTCACGACCGCGGCCACCGACGGCCTGTCGGTCACGACCGGCGCCGAGTGGTCGAGCCCGACCTTCGACGAGGGCCACCTCTGGGGCTACGACGGCGCCAACGCGAAGATCGCCCGCAAGATCACCTCGGTCTCGAGCACGGCGGCCACGCTCACCGTGGCGCTGCCCAACGACACCGCGGTCGGCGACAACTTCCTGCGCTGCCCGTACACGCCGATGCAGACCGTGACGGTGCAGCTCACGACCAACCTCACCCAGGCCGACGCCTCGATCGCGGTCGGCACCGGGGCTCCCTACCGCGTGGTGGAGCTGGTCTTGAACGACCAGTCGCTCGACGGGCGAACCAACAGCTTCGTGCTGTTCGCCTCCAACAGCCACGCCCTCAACCTCGCCTAAAGGAGCCCTGCCATGCCTTCCCCGATGACCAGCGGCCAATTCGGCGACCTGCTGGACCCGCGCTTCCAGAAGATCTTCTTCGACAACCTCAAAGAGCCCAACGACATGATCCCGGTCATCTTCACGGATGTCGGGACGAACGGGCGCAACAACATGATGTGGAGCGGCGTCGGCCAGCTCCCGGACTGGGACGAGTTCACGGGCAACGTGACCTACGCCTCCATGTCCCAGGGCTACGACGTGACGCTGACGCCGGTCGAGTTCGCCAAGGGCATCCAGATCGAGCGCAAGCTCTACGACGACGACCAGTACCACGTCATGGACCAGAAGCCGAAGGGGCTCGCCTCCTCGGCGCGTCGGCTGCGGCAGAAGCACGCGCACCGCATCTTCAACAACGCCTTCAGCGTGGACTCGTACTTCTACGCGCACTCCGAGGGCGTGGCGCTGTGCTCCAACTCGCACACGACGACCTCGGGAGCGTCGACCGCCTCGGGCTTCGACAACCTCATGACCGCCTCGCTCACCGCGACGGCGCTCGCTGCCGCGCGCATCCAGATGGTGGGCTTCCGCGGCGACCAAGGCGAGCGGCTCGACCTCAAGCCGGACGAGCTGTGGATCCCCCCGGACCTCTACGAGGTCGCCTTCGAGATCGTGAACTCGATGGGCAAGGTGGACACCGCCAACAACAACAGGAACGTCCACCACGGCGTCTACACGATCCACGAGTGCGTCTACTTCACCGACACGAACAACTGGTTCGTGTGCAACGGCCAGGCGCGCAAGGAGAACGTCTTCTGGTCCGACCGCGTGCCGATCGAGTTCGCGATGGTCGAGGACTTCGACACGCTCATCGCCAAGTGGCGCGGCTACGGCCGGTGGGGCAACGCCTACATCGACTGGCGCTGGATCCTCGGGAGCCAAGTCTCGTGAACAAGGACTACGCCGAGTCGGGCCTGAAGCTGGGCCTGGGCACCGGGACCAAGACGCACGCGAAGACGGCGGGCTCGGCGCCCGCCGCCAAGCTGCCCGAGAAGACCGTGGGCTACCCCGGGGTGCCAGGCAAGACGCAGCCCAAGTCGCGTGCGAACGGCACGCCGACCACGGGCCACTGCGGGCCGTTCTACGTGCGCAAGGAAGGGCTCTAGCGAGCAAGCCTAATCCCGACTCGGGGGCGCGCGAGCGGACTGGGCAAGGGCTAATCGTGCCGAAGGAGTAGGCGATGAGTTTCCTCACCAAGTACGGCACTCTCTGGGGTGCCATCCCGCAGACCGCCGGCCGCGTCTTCTGGGTCGCACCTTCGGCCTCCTACACCGTGGAGGGCCGCTCCTACGTCGCCTCCGACGGGCAAGACGGCCTTGCGCCGGACCGCGCGGTCCTCACCCTCGACTACGCGGTCGGCCTGTGCTCGGCGAACGTGGGCGACGTGATCGTGCTCCTGCCCGGCGCGCACTCCTGGTCGGCCTCGGTCGCGGTCGACGTGGCCGGCATCACCATCACGGGACTGCCCGGCGGGGCCGGGAACTACCTGCGCCAGCGCGCGAGCGTTACGACGAGCGCCGCCGACGAGATCATGAACGTCACGGCCGCAAACGTGGAGATCGCCTATCTGCACGTGATCCCGGCCACGACGAAGGCCGGCATCGACTTCTCGGCCAACGCCGACAACCTGCACGTCCACGACTGCTCCTTCGACATGGCGACCCCTGCCGTGGACACGGGCACGATCGGCCTGGACGCCACGGGCGGCGCGTCGAACGTCCTCATCCGCAACAACTACTTCGAGTGCGACGGCGCGCAGGGTCCGGCGATCGACGTGACCGGGTGCCTCGACTCGGTGGTCGAGGACAACACCTTCAACCTGTCCGCGAACACCTGGGCGGCCGCGATCACGACGGGTGCCGCGACCGCGCGCGTGGTGATCCGCCGCAACCTCTTCAACGACGGCGCGGGCACCATCACCGCCGGCATCGACGGCACGGGCGCCACGATCGCCAACGGCGTCGTGATCCACGACAACCGCTTCGGCGTGACCGTCACCGTCCCGGTGGACAACTTCGACGCCGCCGAGGCTGTGATCTCCGAGAACTACGACTTCGGCGTGGGCGCCACCGACGGCGGGGTGCTCATCACGGCCATCACCTGATCGGGAGCGACATGGACCTGCAGATCGACACCAAGCCGCTGCTGCGGCCGGCGCAGCTTGCCGACGCGCGCGGCGAGCGCGCCTCGCTCGAGAAGAAGCTCCACAACCCGCACATCCAGGACAAGGGCGAGGTCGCGAAGCAGCTCAAGCGGCTGGACCAGATGCTCTCCGCCCAGACGCCCAAGCCCTTCGAGGGCGCGGCCAAGGACGCCGCGGTGAAGCTCGAGGCCGAGCTGCGCGAGGAACTCCTGCAGGGCATGCCCTCGCAAGAGGAGATGCGCAAGAACCCCCCCGGCGCGGTGGACAAGCACATGGCCTGGGAGCACAAGAACAAGCAGAAGCTCCTGCAGTGGAAGAACCTCGTCCTGCGGCTGAACCACGACAACCCGGACGGGAGTGTCGCGAACTTCGAGAAGTACCGTCCGCGTGGCTCCACGCTCAACATGGACAGCGCCCAGATCCAGGGGCGCGAATACTTCATGCCGCCGCCCGGGGTAGCGCCGGCCGTCGTCTTCTCCGAGGAGGAAATGAGCCTCATCCGGGACCTGAACCCGGGGCTTGCGGACAAGCTCGCGCTGCTCACGAACACGCAGCGCGCCGAGGTGAAGCGGGTCCTCCAGCAGGGGTAAGCCGTGGCCTTTCCCTTCCTCTTCCAAGAGGACTTCGAAGCCGGGACGATCGGCAACTTCAACGCCGAGACCGACACCGAGAGCCGCCTTTCGGTGGACCACTACTCGGTGCTCGCTGCCACGCCGGGCCTCGCGATGCCGTTCCGCGGCGCCTACGCGCTGCGCGTGAACCTCGCGAACGACGGGTCTCCTGCGGATGCGTACGTGCAGGAGAACGACGGCTTCGACCTCGCACTCGACGGCACGCTGTACGTGCGATTCCTGCTCTGGGTGTCGCCCGACATCATCATGGCGAACTCGGACGAGTTCCTGATCCTCGCGCTGCAGAGCGCGGGCCCCGTGGACGAGGGAGTCGTCGCGATCAACTACACGACCGCGAACGGGCTTCGTCTGGGCGTGGGCGAGACCTCGGCGAGCCAGTTCCTGCCGCTCACGACCGGCGTCTGGCACACGGTCGAGCTTGCGGTCGTGCTGGATGACGGGCCCTCCAACGACGGCACGCTCACGCTCTACCTCGACGGCGCCGCCGCGACCGCCGTCACGGGCCTGGACCAGGCCGCCATCGCGCAGGCGCGCCTCGGCGTGATCGGGCAGGACGCCGGCACCACGAAGGGGGTCATCCTCTTCGACGACGTGGTGACGGACGACGCGCGCATCTACGCCCCGGCGCTGCGCTACACGCTCTCGCCGCTCCTCACCAAGTCCGGGCACGCCTTTGTGGGCCCGGGCTGGGTCGACGCCGCCCGCCTCATGGCCGGGGCCGCTACGGACAACGTGCTCGCGCTCTACGACACCGATGTCGCGGGGACCGAGGACGCATCCAAAGTGAAGCTGGAACTCAAGAACACCGCCAACAGCGAGGTCGTGCAGAGCAACCTCCTCGCGCCGATCCGCTTCGAGCGCGGCTGCTACGTGAGCCTCACCGGCACGAACCCGCGCGCGCACGTGGACATCCGGCCGGGCGTGGCCTACGGCTCCGACGGGGCGATCCGCAACTACGGCCTGCGCCGGACGCCGACGCCGAGGAACGTATGAAGATCCCCGCGATTCCCCCGGTGCCGGCGATGGACGCGCTGCTGTCCTTCATCGCCTTTCTGCAGGACACGAAGGCGGTCGAGGAGCGCGCTAAGCAGCTCGAGGAGCTGCGCACGTCGATCAACGCCAAGATCGAGCTGGTCGGCAAGGCCGAGGAGATCGAGACCCTTCGGGCGCTGGCCGAGAGCGCCCGCGCGCAGGCGGACCACGACCTCGCCAAGGCGCGCGAGGAGGCCGCCGCGACGGAGCGCGCGGCCGCGCTCAAGGCCGAGGCGATCGTGGCCGAGGCCGAGGCCATCGCGAAGTCACGCGAGTCGGGCTTGGACGCGAGGGCCAAGGAACTCGGCGACGAGGCGGACAGGGTCTCCGCGCGAGCCAGGGAAGTCGAGGCTCAGCGCCAGGCCGCCGAGGCCAAGCTGGACGAGGGCCAGCGCCTCTTCGCCGAGGGCCAGCGGCTGAAAGCCGACTACGACGAGAAGCTCGCCAGGCTGCGCCAGGCTGGCGTGGTGTGATGGGGAGACCGGGTGATCCGCGGCTCCACCAACATCGTTGACGGGCGGGCGACGGCGACCGACACGTCCAACACGCAGGTCATCGCGGCGCAGGGCGCCGGGATCAAGATCCACGTGACGACGCTGGTCATCTCCAACTCGTCGTCCTCGAACACCGAAGTCCACATCAAGAGCGGGACCACGACCAAGCTCACGGTTCCCGCTCCCGCGACCGGCGGTGCCGTCATGGGGCAGATCGAGCCGCCCCTCGTCCTCAACGCGAACGAGGCGCTCAACTTCGCGGCAGCTGCTGGCGTGACGACGATGACCGTCTCGGCCATCGGCTACAAGGGGGAATGACGTGAGCTTCTACGTCGTCCCCATCATCGGGACCGGCAAGTTTCCCGACACGTTCCGCCCGAAGTACCTGGGCGACACGGCGGTGCCGTTCCAGGACGGCATCCCGTACGACTTCTGCCCGCTCGACGACACGGGCGTGGTGTACGCCCAGACGAGTGTGGTGCAGGACGCATTCCTCGCTGCGCAGCCTGACGTGCAGGTCATCCCGCCGCTCGATGAGCAGGTCGGCGCCGGGCGACTCAACACGGTTCGCAACCGGCTCGAGGCCCTGAACATCCCGGCACAGTGGGTCACTGCCTCGCACACGTTCCGCAACGTGATGCGCGTCGTGGTGGGCATGGCACAGCTCATCCATGTCACCGAGGGTCTCGGCAACAAGCTGCGCGTCCCGGGGAATCTGGACCTGCGGATGAATCAGATCCCCGCAGACAAGCGCGCGACCCTTCAGCAGGGCGCGGACATTCTGGGCCTCGACCGCTCGGGCGTCACGGCGATCACGACCGTGCGCGAAGTCCTACGCATCCTGGGCGAGCAGTTCATGGCCGGGCGCGGCGTGTCTCTGGGAGACCTGTAGATGGCTCTCCCCGCGACCGAGAACTTCGCTGGAGCTGCTGGGGCGCTCGGGGGCTCATGGACTCAGCAGGTCACGCAGACCATAAACAAGAACGGCTCTGGGTTGGGCACGACCTCCGGGGCGGATGCCACGAACGGAGCTTCGTGCTACTGGAATGCGGACACCTTCAGCGCGGCGCAGTACGCGAAGATCAAGTTCCAGAGCGGGGCGGCGTCCTCAGCGTATTGCGGCTGCTCTGTGCGCGCCACGGACACCGGGACCACCGCGGCTGATCGCTATGCCCTCCTCGCGACTGGCAGCGGCACGTCCGGTCAGACGCAGCTCATCGTGACCGTGAACGGCGCGGCGACCACGCTCGCCAACTACGCGCAGGCCTGGTCGGCGGGCGACGAGATGTATATCGAGGCCCGCGCGAGTTCCATCCTCGCGAAGAGGAACGGCACCGCGCTTGGCGCGGCGATCACGAACAGCACGCTCACGGCTGGCTCGGCGGGGATTGCCGCTGCGCAGGTTGCGGGCACGGCCCCGACCTTCGATGACTGGGAGGGCGGGAATCTCCCCCGCGCCTACGTCTTCGACAAGGGCTCGGCTTTCAACCGAGGAGCTGTGTTCGCGGGGGCTCTCCGGTGATCGACCTCGGCACGGTTCGGCCAGGCTCCACGGTCCGCATTCCGTTCTCGTCCTTTGACAAGGACGACGGGTCGTCGATAACGATGACGAACTACGCCGTGGGGGACATCCTTGTCTACAAGGACGGCAGCACCACGGAGCGGGCGAGCACGGCGGGCTACACGGCCACGACCGACTTCGACACGAAGACCGGCAAGCATCTTGCCGTCATCGACCTAGCGGACAACACGACCGCCGGATTCTGGAATGCCGGGTCAGAGTACCTCGTCGCGATCGACTCGGTGACGATCGACGGCGTGACGGTGGGCGGCTGGATCGGCCGTTTCCGCATCGGCTACCAGGGCGCGATGCTGGACACCACGATCGCGACCCTTGCCTCGCAGACCTCGTTCACGCTCACGAGCGGGCCCGCAGAAGACGATGCGTTGAACGGCTGCTCGGTCATCATCCACGACATCGCCTCGGCCGTGCAGTGTGGCTGGGCCGTGATCTCCGACTACACCGGGGCGACGAAGACGGTCACGCTCGCGGCTGGGACGACATTCACCGCTGCGGCCGGCGACAACATCTCGGTCATGTTCCCCCAGCCGCTGCAGCCGACGGTGGCGGGCCGCGCGCTCGACGTGTCCTCCGGCGGCGAGGCGGGGCTCGACTGGGGAAACATCGGCAGCCCCACGACTGCGCAGAACCTTTCCGGCACCAACATCGACACGGATCAGACCGTGGCCGCTGTGAGCGGGGCCGTGGGAAGCGTGACGGCCGCAGTGACGGTCGGCACCAATAACGACAAGACGGGCTACGCCCTCACGGCGACCTACGACTTCGCCAAAGGCACGACGGCGATGACCGAGGCGTACGCCGCCAACGGCGCGGCGCCGACGCCCGTGCAGGCCCTCTTCGCGATTCACCAGATGCTCATGCAATTCGGCATCTCTGGCACGAGCCTCACCGTCAAGAAGCTCGACAACGCCACCACGGCGTTCGTCGTGACGCTCGATGACGCAACCAACCCGACCTCGGCGGTGCGCACGTGATCCGCACCGTCGTCACGCGCGGCTACGCCTCTGGCGGCGCGATCAAGTTCGTCGTCACCCGTGGCTACGCGATCGGGGGCGGCGCCCCGGTCGCCACGTCGCGCCATCTGCTTCTGCTGGGGGCTGGCACATGAGCACTACGAGTCAGCTCACTACCTTTTCCGACCTGTTCACGGACCTGCAGAACCGCGTGCGAGCTACGACTGGCGTGACCGCGACGGAGAACCAAGCGAAGCGCTACATCAACATCGCCCTGCACGACATGCACCTCGGGTTCGACTACAAGGTGCCGTGGGCGGAGCGCCGCGGTGTCATCCGCACGCAGGACGACTACACGACCGGCACGGTCACGGTGAGCCGCGGCTCCACGTCGCTCACGGGGAGCGGTACGGCGTGGAACACGAACAACGACTTCTCCGTGAAGAACATGCGGGCGAACGGGAAGATCGTGATCGCTGGTTCCCGCACGCCGTACACCATCTCCGCGGTCGGCGGCGACACGTCGGCAACGCTCGCGACAGCCTTCACGGAAGCCTCGGTGAGTGGGGCGAGCTACACCTACTTCGAGGACGAGTACGACCTCGCTTCGGACTTCCTGCGGCCGGTGGACATGCAGCGCTTCTCGGAGGCGCTGAATATCGACCTCATCTCTAGGACCGAATTCCGGCGCCGCTTCCCGACGAACACGATCCCCGGGAAGGTCACGGTCGCCACCATTCTCGACTACGCGCCGAGCGGCAACACGACGCCGATCCGGCGCGTGCGCTTCGCGCAGCCGCCGAACGACTACCTCCTCATCCCGTACGCCTACATCACGTCGAATCTCGCCGTGAGTTCGGCTGGGGTAGCGGCGGCGAACCTATCGGCCGACTCGGACGAGCCGATCGTCCCGCTGCGCTACCGGCACCTCATCGTCTTCCACGCGCTCTACCACTGGTATCGCGACAAGAAAGACGACACGCGCAGCCAGGAGGTGAAGGCCGAATACACCGACGGGATGCTGCGCCTCGCGATGGACCAGGAGGTCGGCGCCGCGCGGCCGCAGTTCCGGCCTCGGATCTCGGCGTACGCCGGCTATGCCCGCCGACCGTGGGGCGGGGGGCGTCGATGATCCGCCGCCGCGGCCGCGAGCTGCGCACGCGCAATCCGCTCATGGACGACGTGTCCTTCGGGACGGGCGGCATCGCGGGCGGGCGCTTCACGCTGGACGACCCAGGGACAGGCGACGTGAACTGGTCGCTCTATGTGCGCATGGGCTACATCGAAGGCCAGCCTAATTACGTGGTGGAGACCGTCTGATGGCACTCACGACCCGCGCCGGAAAGGGCTCGGCGCTCACGCATGCCGAGATGGACGCGAACTTCACTGGGCTCGCGAATGGAAGTCTCATTTCGGGCGCCATCAATGGCACGACGCTGGGGCAGACGACGCCGGCTGCTGGCTCGTTCACCACGATCACCGGGACGACGCTCGGCATCGGGACTGGCGCGTCCCCGGGCGCTGGGCAGCAGGCCCATGTGACCGGCACTGGCATTCAAGGTGTGGCCGCGGAAACGACGGACAACACCACCTCGTCGGTGGCGCAGTTGCGCGCGCTGAGCGCTGCCAGCTTGGGTTATCTGCAAAGCCACGCTGCGGCCCGCACCCTGACGAGGTACGGACTCACGCTGGGCGGATGGGTCGAGCTGTTCGTTGACAACAACACCGGGACGAACAACGGCCTCATCATCGGGACGCAACAAAACGTCCCGGTCGTCATCGGCAGCAACAACACCGAGATCGGTCGATTCAGTACCTCCGGTTTCACTACGACCGGGACGTTTTCGTCAACCGGCGGATCGGTCCCCGACGTATCGACGTCGAAGGCATGGGCGATAGCGGATCGCTTCGGGATTGTGCGGGCCGCATCGTCCGCGAACGAGCGCATTTGGGACGCGATTGTCGAGGCAACCACTCTCAAGATTCGAGCGGTCAACGACGCCTATTCGTTGTCCGGCGTCGCCATCACCATCACCCGCTCTGGCACCACGATCTCCAGCGTAGCACTTGGCGGCCAGGTGCTGGCCGAGAACGGCACGAATGCAGCGCCCGCGTTCTCGTTCTCGTCCGACCCCGACACGGGTGCCTATCGCAGCGCAGCGAACGAATACAGCATCGCCGCTGGTGGAAGCCGCAAGGCGACCTTTGCCGGTTCGACGCTGACACTTCCCTCTGGCATCTACATCTACACGCAAGAGGACACGGTGTCGTCCGCGACAGCGGTCAATGGAATCCAGATGGGAAACGTCACGATTTCGTTCGGTACGGGCGCACCGACGCACTCACGGGGACAGGGGTCGATCTACATCCGCACCGACGGCTCGTCGAGCTCGACGCGCCTGTACGTCAACACCGACAGCGGCACGACCTGGACCGCCATCACGACGGCGACCTAGATGGAGCGCAGCCAAACCATCATTGATCTCCTCTCGATTCAGCGCAACGAGGCGCTGGATCAGATCGTCCTGCTCAACGTCGAGTTGCGTGCGGCGCAGGCGCGCATCCAGGCGCTCGAGGGCGAACTGAAGGCGCTCGTCGCCTCCACGGCGGTGCTCTGATGGCCTCCAAGCGCGAGCACTTCCGGCACCTCTTCGGCGGCGGCTGGGCGACCGATTTCGGGCCGTCAGCCGACGTGTCGCCGACCCAGACGGGCGACATCATCATCCCCTATCTGCTCGACGCGGAGAACGTGTTCTTCGAGCTGGACGGCGGGCCGCACAAGATCGGCGGCACGTCGAAGCTCAATTCGTCCGTGATCGAGTCGGGGGCCGTCATCCGCGGCCTCTTCGACTATTGGCGGCAGGGGACATCCGCCTCGCCTGCCCAGCGCCGGGTCGTGTTCGCCGGCACGAAGATCCTCGCGGACAACGCCGACGGCACGTTCGCAGCGATCAAGACCGGGCTCGAGAGCGGCAAGGTGCCGTCGTTCAGCGTCTTCAACGACGACCTGATCATGGCAACCGACAGCACCACGGACGTGCCGCAGCTCTACGACGGCACCACGTGCGCCGACCTGGGTGGGACGCCGCCGAACTTCGCGTTCTCGTGCGTCCACAAGAACCACGTCTTCGCGGCAGGCGACGCCTCGAATCCGTCGCGGCTCTACTACAGCCGCACGCTCAATGCGGAAGACTGGACGCACTCCTCGGCCGGGCACATCGACATCGACCCAGATGACGGCGATCGCATCACCGGAATCGCAAGCCACAAGAACAGCCTCTGGGTCTTCAAGGGACCCTACAAGGGTTCCATCCACCGCATCAACGGCTCGGCGAACTCAGGCTCTGACGCCTGGACGCGCGTGCCCTTCATCCACGGGCTGGGCGCGGTGAACCACAACACGATCTTCCGCATGCGCGACGACCTCGGATTCATGTGGTCGGACGGCTCTGTCCACAGCCTTGCGGCGACCGCGGCCTACGGCGACTTCAACGAGTCGTCCCTGCTGCGCCCGATCCACCGATATCTGCGCGAGCACCTCACGCACTCGGCGCTCAAGTTCGCATGGGCAGAGACGGACGTGGCCCGCAGCCTCGTTGTGTTCACCGTGCCTGTGGACACGAGCACGGACTGCAACAACATCATCGTCCTCGACTACGCGCGGCAGCAGGTGTGGCTTTCGCAGTGGCCGGCGTACAACGCGAACTGCGTGGCCAGGGTGATCGACGCCTCGAACGCGAACCAGCCGAACCTGATGATCGGCGGGCGCGACGGCTATATACGGCGCACGAACATCGCCGCGAGAACCAACGATGGGAGCGCAATCACGGCGAAGGTCACGACGCCGCACAACAACCTGGGCAGCGCCATCGTCATGAAAACGCTGGCGGGTGCGAGCGTCGGAATCGCGCCGAAAGGCGACTTCGACATCACCTTCGGCTGGACGCGCGACGACAACGCGCAGCAGACCGACACGGTGGATCAGGGCGGCGGAGACGTGCTCGGCGTGGCCTCGGCCAACCAGTTCACGTTGAACTCGTCCGCCTTGGGCGGCGCGCAGTTCGTCGATCGCTTCCTGCCGATGGAGTCGGGCGGGGAATTCCGGTCCATCGCCTTCCAGCTCCTCAACGCCGGGAACAACGAGGACATGGAGGTCCATTCCATCTCCATCGCCGTCGAAGTCGGTGCTCAGTCGCAGGAGAACGCCTGATGGCACTTGCCGTCTTCAAGACCTACAGCGCGGGCGAGGTGCTCACGGCCTCGGACCTGAATTCGTCCTTCACGACGATTCACAACAATGCGCTGTCGCTCATCTCCCCGCTCACCGGAAACCTTGCGGCTGGCGGCTTCGTGCTGACTGGCCTGGGCGCGGGCGCGGCGAACGGCGAATCGGTCCGCTTCGAGCAACTCGCGGCCGCCGCGCCGCTGCAGATTTGCGAGTTCCGCCTGACACTCACCAGTGCGACGCCCGTCACGAATTCGGACGTGACTTCCGCCACGACCGTCTACGTCTCCCCCTACAAGGGAAACCGCATCGCGCTCTACGACGGGTCGACCA
>Ga0196964_10000427_pt1 | contig 26483 bp, 21 predicted proteins | sample S1_10metaG_FD_148615 | JGI IMG/M metagenome (GOLD analysis project Ga0196964, IMG submission 148615) | Soil microbial communities from Anza Borrego desert, Southern California, United States - S1_10 | ecosystem: Environmental > Terrestrial > Soil > Desert | place: USA: California | collected... | reverse complement strand
GGTCGAGCGCTTTCTCATCCATACCCGGCATGTCCGCAACGACGACGAAAGCGTCGGCAGTCTCGTACACATTCGCCAACGGCATGAATGACTTGCGTGCGGTCTGCGCCGAAGTCATCGCGCCCTGGTTTGCCAGCGTCATCGCATGAGTCATGGCACTCACCTCCTTTACTTCTTTAGTTCAGCCGGATCTTACGCGGGCGGTCTTCGTCCGCGCGCGGCAGGCGGATCTCCAGGATGCCGTTGCGCAGGATCGCCTGCACATCCTTGTCCTTCACGCAGAACGGCAGCAGAACTGTCCGCTCAAAAGCATCTTCGTACCGCTCTGCCCTCAGCACCGCGGCTTCGCCAGCGACGGCCGCGCGGCGCCTGCCCTTCAGTGTCAGAAGGTCGCGGCTGAGCGAGATGTCAATGTCCTCGCCTCGATACCCGGGCAGTTCGGCGGTGACGATGGCGGCGTCTTCATTCTTCCAGACGTTGATCGCCGGGAAGTTGTGGAGCGCGCCATCGGCTCCCAGAAACACATCACGGAGCAGTTCATCGACTGCCGGAATGTCGAGGATCGGAGCCAAACGATTGAGAGCGTTCATAGCGTCCACCTCCTTTCGTCTCGACGTATACCTTTTCGCTCGTTTTTCGGCGCATAGCAGCAAGTGTGCCAACCCCGCTTCCTGCGGCACATCGCAGCATCCGCTGCTTTCTGGCACTTTTGACCAGCCAAGGTGAACCGTGAGCTGGACAAATTGACTGCGTGAAGGTTCACGACCGCGGAACGTCCATTAGTGCGGAGAGGAGAACTGCCAGGAGTTATTAGCCATGGCCGAACTCGCGCTGTTTCTAGCGGCTGCAAGCTGGGCCGCCCTGCTTGAGATTGCCACCCTTTCCCTCTGCCTGGTTCTGATGCAGACATCAAGGGCGACGGCGCGGGTGCGTCGAACGCTTCAAGCAACGAAGCGAATCACGAAGGCCTCCGCGCTCACAGGCAGGACTCAGCGGGTCAGTCCCTGGCTGTTGCGCGTCGCGCGGGCCTGATCGGCGCACATCCGCGATTTTGACTTTTTCCTTTTTGCTTCCCCCATAACGCTGTAGGCTCGCGTCTACATCGTTCGTCAGACTATCGAACCCATCTCGCGTCGGTTCACTGGACTCTGGGGGGAGGCCATGAGCACGATAGTCGTCAACTGCGCCGGCTGCGGCAAAGCCTATAAAGGGGCGCCGGGGCCGAAGCGTTACAAGTGTGGCGCCTGTTCCAACCTCTTCACCTACCCTGCTGAGCCAAAAGCGGCGGCCTCGGGATCGCTGCTGTGTTCGTGCTGCTGGTGCGAAACGCCTTTCAAAGAGGGCGTCCACAACTGCAGCCGCTGCGCGCAGAAGGTCTCGTCGAAGTTCGGCGGCAAGGCGGTGCTCGCGGGTTTGAAGACAGAAGGCTCCACGTCCGCGGTTCTGGTCGCGGCGAGCGTCGAAGCGGCTCGCAGCGGCGCGGCCGCCGCAGTTCCGCATTCCACTCATGCTCAACACAAATCGGAGAGTTCCACCGTGCCGACGCAGAAACACGACAACGACGAAGAGTGGGAAGAGATCGCGGTCGAAAAACCCAAGGCAGGTCCGGTTCTGGTCGCCGACGCAGGCAAGAACGGCGACGATAACGAACGCGAAGAGATGCAGAAGACCATCGCCGACCTCGCCGCGATGGTGAAGGCCGGCCGCGAAGCCAAGGACGCGGCGATCAAGCAGCGCGACGAGCAGGCGCAGGCGCGGCGGGAGCTGGAAGCGAAGGTCGCGGAGCTCGAAGCGCGGATCAACTCGGATCGCGCAGCGGAGAAAGCATCCGCGACCGAGCGCAACACGCTGGCGGACGCGCAGCGCGAGTTGCAGGCGAAAGTGGCAGAGCTCGAATCACGGCTGGCCACAGAGAAGAAAGCCAAAGACGCGGCGCTGAAAGAGCGTGAGGATCTGACAGAGGAGAAGAAGGAACTCGAAGCGCGTACCGCGGAATTGCAGGCGCGCGTCAGCGCCGATCGCGACCGCGAGAAGGCTTCAGGCGACAAGGACCAGCAGGCCGAGATGATCCGCGATCTGCAGGCCAAGGTGGCCGAGTTGTCCACACGCCTGGCCAGCGACAAGAAGAACAAGGACGCGCTGCAGAAGGAGCGCGACGAGATCACCGAGTTCTGGCGCAACCTGGAGGCGAAGGTCGCTGAGCTGAACACGCGCTTGCAGGCGGAGAAATCCGAGAAAGAGGCGCTGCAGAAGGAACGCGATGAACTCGCCGACGCGCGGCGCGAATTGGAAGCCCGCGCCGCAGACCTCGATTCGCGGCTGAAGACGGAGAAGGAAAACTCGAGCGCGCTCAGCGACGAGCGCAACGAACTGGCGGAAGCCCGCCGCGAGCTCGAAGCGAAGGTCTCGGAAATCGCCACGCGCCTGGCGGCTGATAAGGGCGTGCGCGACGCAGCGGTGAAGAAGCGCGACGAGCTCTCGCAGGCGCGGCAGGAACTCGAAGCCAAAATCGCGGAATTGGAAACGCGTCAGGCCAGCGACCGCAAGCAGCGCGAGACGCTGCTGCGGGAGCGCGATGAACTCGCCGACAGCCGCCGCGAACTCGAGGCGCGCATCGCGGACCTGGAGACGCGCCTGAAGTCCGAGCGCGAGGCGAAGGACGGCGCGTTTAAGCGCCGGGATGAGCTGACCAATACGCGAAACGAACTCGAAGCTAAAATCGCGGACCTGGAATCGCGCCTCGCCAGCGAGATCGACGAGAAGGACAAGTCGATCAAAGAACGCGAGAAACTCGACGAGGCGAAAAAGGCCGCTGAGGCGAAGATCGCCGATCTGAACCGGCGCCTTACTTCAGAGCGTGAAGCGAAAGATTCGGCGATCTCCGAACGCGACAAGCTGACGGAGACCGTTCGCGAGTTGGAGGCGAACGTCGCCGACGCGAAAGCGCGTCTGAAGTCGGAGACCGCCGCGAAAGACAACGTCCGCCGCGAGCGCGATGAGGCGCTCTCACGCGCCGACACCGCGGAAGCGGAAGTGCGGCGCACGGGCGCTGAGCTGTCGAAGTACCGCAAGGCCGCGGCTGATGCTGTCGAGAAGCTATCGGTGGACTTCAACACGCATTCCGCACGCATAGCGGAGGGCGTTGCAGAATTGCTCTCGCAGTCGCGCCACGCGCGCAAGCAGCTCGAGGATGACGCCATCCGCAACGCAAAGCGTTTGGAGACGGCCGCCGAGGAGTTGAAAGGCCGCTACGAGAAGGAGAACGCGCTGATTGCCGAGCGCGTCTCGCGGCTGCTGGACGGGCTGTCGCAGAGCGCCGCTGGAGAGGAAACGCCCAAGGCTCAAGCACCTGCGCCCGCAGCGCCTGCCGCGCCGCCGCCAGCCGCGGAACCGATCCCCGAGGCGGAGCCAGTAGCCGAGGATTTCGGAAAGTCCGGTGTCCTGCCGGCGACAGAATCCGCAAAGGAAGAGCCCTCAAAAGAAGACGAGCACGACAAGGAACATAAGCACTACAAGCAGCCGCAGACGACCATCGTGCCCGCGGTCGGCGCACCAAAGCCCGGCACAAAGCCGGTGCCGCCAAAGCCCGCTGCGAAGCCGGCGGCACAGCCGCAGCCGCAGCAGAGAAAAGAGGCAGGGTTGTGGTCGCGGATGTTCAAGAAGGACGAGAAGAAGTAACGAAAGGCTTCAAGCGTTCCCCTTGCCGCTCCTAGCCGCATCGATTCTAATACGGCCATGAGAGTCTATTTCGGGAACGACGCGCGCCCCGAAGAGTCGCACGCCATCGTCACCATCGGCACGTTCGACGGCGTTCACTGCGGACACCAGAGCGTCCTCTCTACGCTGACCGCCTGGGCGAAAGAAGAAGCATCGCGAGCCGGCGTCGTCACGTTTCGCGAGCATCCGCGCAAGACGCTCGCGCCGCAGCAGCGCTCGCCGGACATGGTCACGACGCTTGAACACCGCCTGGTGCTGTTCGAGCGGGAGGGCGTCGCTTTCACCTGGGTACTCGACTTTACGCCCGAACTCTCGAAGCTCACCGCACGTGAATTTGCGCAGCTCTATTTCGTCGAAAGACTGAGGCTGCGCGGACTGGTCATGGGATTCGACTCGCGTTTTGGGTCCGACCGGATGGGAAAAGATTCGCCTGCGCTCGAACCACTCGCGCAGGAACTCGGCTTCAGCGTGCGCTCGGTGCCGCCGGTGCTTTCGCCGGATGGTGAGATTATTTCGAGCACGAAGATCCGCGAGGCTATCGTGGACGGACGCCTGCGCGACGCTGAGGCGATGCTTGGCCGTCATGTCAGCGTGTATGGGACGGTGATCAAAGGCGACGCGCGCGGCCGCCGGCTCGGATATCACACGGCGAACATCGATCTTGGTAACGAGGTCCGCCCGCCCTTCGGTGTGTACGCGACGGTCGCGATTGTCGATGGCGCGTTGCACAACTCGGTGACCAACGTCGGGTATCGCCCGACAATCACGCAGAACCTGCCGCCCGGCGAAAAGCCCGATCTCCTGATCGAAACGCATCTGTTCGATTTCAGCGGCGATCTCTACGGAAGAAAATTGGAAGTGCTTTTCATCGAGAAGCTCCGCGACGAACGCCGCTTCCACGATGTCACCGAACTCGTCGAGCAGATCAAGAAAGACGAGGCGAAGGCGCGCGCGATACTGCAGGCGCGAACGAAACTATGATTTTGGATTTGGGATTTTGGATTTTGGATTGGACTCGCGGTGTGCGCGGTGCGGCCTTCGTGGCGTTACTTACCCTATTTACAGCAGCATCAGCGTTCGAAGCAGAGGATCCTCCTATTCCGGTCACGGTGTTCTACTCGGCAGAGGACAAGCACTGGCCTGCCGCTGAAAAGGTGATCGACGTGGTGGCGAAGAAGTTTCCTCGTCTGCGCGTTGAAAAGAAAAGCATCGATACCGATGAGGGCTACAAGGAACTCGCCGAAACCGAGAAGCGCAATCTGATCAAGGAGACGGGCGATCTGACGCTCGTGATGGGGCCGCTCACGCTGACGAGCAAAGGCAAGCGGCGCGACGTCGAAGAGTACTTCGAGCCGATGGTGGCGCGGCTGCTCGATCCGGCTCAAGGCAAAGGACGCTTAAAAGCCGATGTTCCCGCCTTCGTGAAAGATATCTTTGGCGACGGCGCAACCGCGCACATGCTTCCCCCGACAACGAATGAAAACATTCTCTACTTTCGCGTCGAGAAGGACGGCAACACCATCGGCTGGGTAGCGGATGCATTCAAGCAGATCGTCTGTCCAGTCTGCAACGACGTCCAGGTCCTCGTGGCAACGAGTGCAGAGCTCAAGACGCTGGCGCTTCGCCCCGTCCGAGAGCTGGAACGCTGGGGCAAGCCGCTCGACGAGAAACAGACATCGGACTTCATGTCCGGCTTCAAGGCGAAGACTCCGAAGGACCAGATCAAAGTGGACGGGATTTCCGGGGCAACGAAGACCAATCGCGCGTACGAAGCGCTCGTGATGGAAGTCCTCGGCGACCTGAAGAAGAAGGCGGACAGCAAGTGAAGCGATGGCTCGCTATAGCGCTGCTGCTCCCGGCGTGTTTCACCGTCCACGCCGAAGACGCGGAGAAGCCTCTCCTTACGATCCTTTACACAGCGGAAAGCCACGCTGCACTCCTGCCGTGCGATTGTCCGCTCCAGCCGCTGGGCGGCGTGGCACGCCGCGCCACGCTGATCAAGCGCTACCGTGCGCGCGGCCCAGTGCTGCTGCTCGACGGCGGCGGTTGGGGCGCAGGCGGAATGTACGACGAGGAATCCGATGGCGACCCGAAGCGCGACGCGCTGCGCACGACCCTGATGGCGCAGGCGATGAAGTTAATGCAGTACGACTTCACCGCCGTCGGTCAACAGGAATCGGGAATCATTGCTGACGCGTCGAAAGTGCCGGCGCGCATCGCATTATCGCGCCCGACTCCATACAAAATAGAAGGCTTCGATCTGCCGCTCGAGATCGTGGGGTGGAGCGAACCCGGCACGCCGCTCATCGCGAGCCTGGCCCCCGAGCCGCCGAAGACGTGGGATCGCCTCGCTTCGAAGGACAAGAAGTCGCTCGAGATTCATCTCTCGCGGCTGGGCGAAGCCGGGAGCGATGCCCTTGCCGGCGTTACTGCGCCCGATTTGGTGCTCAGCGCCGGACGCAAAACGACGCAGCGCATCTCCTGGATCAGAGACAAGACTGCCGTCGCCAATTTTGACTACCAGGCCCAACGCATCGTCGTGATCGAAGTCTTTCCCGGGCCCGGCGGGTCGCGCCTGGACGCGTACCGTTTCCGTGTGCGACAGGAAGCACTTGGCGCGGAGATTCCCGACGATCCTGAAATCGCAGCGCTGCTGAAGCCGCATCTCGAAACGCTGAAGAAGAAGTCCAAGCAGCGCGTGCAGATCGAATACTGGACGATGCCCGAGTGTCCCGGCTGCATTCAGGCGCTGCCAGATCTTCAGCGCGTCGCTGCGGAGACGGCGGGGCGTGTTGATATCACTCTGCATTTTGTGCTGCACAAGACGGAGCGCGGCGAGTGGGGCGCGCTGCATGGCGCGCGTGAGTTGGCCGAGGCGCGCATACAGGCGGTCGTTCAGAAGCATTATCCCGACGGAATCTGGGCCTGGCTGGAATGGCGTGAACGGAATCGCGATATCCCCTGGGAGCAGGGCGCAAAGGAGCTTGGCATGCTCGCGACGCGCATTCGAGGTGCGCTGAACAACGGCGAAGCCGAGCAGATCTTCGCCGCCGACTACGACCTCATGCAGCGCCGCCGCGTCGAAGGCACACCGACGCTGATCATTGCCAACCGTCCCTACGAAGCGCCGCTCGAACGGCAGCAGATCCTGCGAGTACTTTGCGGCATGCTGGATGCGCCCAAGCCGGCAGCGTGCAATGACGTTCCCGCCTGCTTCTATGACAGCCAGTGCCGCAAACGCGGAACGATCGGCCGCTGCATCGACGCGGGCAAGCCCACCGCGCGTTGCGACAACTCGCGCCCCGCGGTCAACGTTCCGGCTGTCGTGGTCATCGATCGTGAGAACATCTTCGACAACCACGAACGCATCCTGGAGGCGCTCATTGGCGACCTGCCGGGCCTGGATTACCGTGTGCTCGACCTGAAAGACAAAGAGGCGCAGCAACTGCTGATCAAGAGCGGCATCTCACGGCTGCCTGCGTACTTCCTTGACGAGATTGCGCGAACGGAGGCGGGATTTGACGAAAGCGTCACCAAAGTCGCGTACTCGGACAAGGCGACGGGGAAGCTGATCGTCCGCCCGTTCGCTGTCGCGGCGCACCGTGTCGGCGGCCGGCAGCGCATAAAGGGCCGGCTGGATCTTTTCGTTTCGCGAAGCAGCAAGAATGGCTTTGAGGCGCTCGAAGCGGCCCTCGAGCATGTTCGCACGCTGGGCAAGCCAGCGCCGGAGTTGATTGTTCACGATGCGATCTTCTGGAAGGAGACACCTGCCGGCCCAGGCATCGAAGCGAAGCGCGAGCTCGCAGCTATCGGGGGGCTGGCGGAGCTCGAGGAAGCCGCACGCGGTGCCGCGGTCCGCAAGATCGCGCCGGAGAAATACCTCGAATATCTGCTGCAAGCCGGCAAGCGCCGCGGCACCACCTGGTGGGACGTGCCGCTAAGAAACGCGGGCATCGATCCCGAGGAGGTGCGGAAGCTGGCAGAAGGGCCGGCGCCGGAGATCCTTGCCCAGCTTCAGGCGGAAGCAGATCTGCTGAAAGCACTGGAGACGCGCGGCGAGATCATCGCGCTTGCTGAAAACGTGGAGTTGATCCCGATCCGCTCGAGGCAGGACCTGCGCGAGCTGATCGACAAGCTGGCCCAGCGCAAATAGCTCCACTATTCCAGCAGCGGCCGCAGATCGGAAGGAAGCTTCGACGCGTCGTTACCGCATAGTTCCAGCAACTTACGGCACGCGGCCCCAGCGTCGGCCTTGAACACGTCGCTGTTCTTGTCATCAGCTTTCGCCAGACGCGCGAGCACGCGCGTGAAGAGCGTCCAGCCGGACACGTCGTTGGGTTTCCAGGTGATGAGCATGCGGCTGAACCTGCGCGCCGAACACAGGCGCGAGAGCTGCGCTCTCTTCTCCGCGGGCGGGGTGGATTCGGCATGCGCGAGCACAGCGGCGGCAAGATCGTGCAACGCCTCGGGGTCGGCCGCAGCCATGATCAGCCTCCGGCGGGCGTAGCTGACGGCTTCCGAGTGCTTATTGAGGCTCAGGTTGAGGCGTGACAGCACCTTGAACACGCCCGGATCGTTGTTCTTCAGCCGCAGCGCAACATCGGCTGCCCGCTGCGCGCCCGCGTAATCAGTCAGCGCCAGACAGCTCTCCGCGAGCAGTTTCCACAGCGGCTGCGTCAACTCGTCGCTCTGCGCGGCTGGATTGTTCAACACCGTCAGCAGGCTCGCGATCGCATCGCCACAACGGCCGGCCTCCATGAGGATCATGGCCGCGACCTCGGCACAGGCCAGTTGGTTGTGCCCGGAGCGGGCAACCTGTTCGACAATTGCGAGCGCTTCATCGTACTTCTTCTGCACGGAGAAGACCGTCGCCCGCACCAGTTCCTTCCTGCCCGCAGCGCGCGGGTCGTCGATCTGCGCCAGCGCCGCCAGCGCCTCATCATGCTTTCCGTCCAGCCGCAGTTCGGCGGCACGCTTGAGAAGCACCTCAGCCCAGCGCGGTTCGTTCACATGATCGAGCCCGTCGTCGATCGTGTACAGCGCCTGCTCGAGGCCCCAGGGGATGCCGCGGCGATTCAAGCGGCGAATCGCGCGGCGCAACTCGCCGAACTTTCGCGTTTCCAAATGGAAGCTGGCGAAGAACTGGTAAGGCGCGTAGATGGCGGCCTGATCCATGTGCTCGCTGCCCACGTTGGCGAAGCCCAGAGACAGAATCAGATGCTCCCGCGCGGCGACGGCGAGATCCATCCTGCGGATGAAGTCCGAGCGCTCCGCCGTGCTCAGACCGTCCAGATCCACAATCTGGTCCACGAGCGGCGCCAGTTGCGATGCGCCGAACGACTGGCTTGCGCCATACAGGGCGCGCGGCGCGGAGAACTCGAGCAGCATGTTGTCATCGGTATGAAGGGGGCTGTCTTTGGCTTTCCTTCTCAAAGCGTCGTCATGCTGCATGAATCCAGCGACGAACTCCTCCTCCGTATCCAATCGCACCCGCTGCAGCCACCGCTGGACACCGGGCTCTTTCAAACGGTGGCGCAGTTCTCTGATGGGAATTGTCAGCGGCGATTCACTGCCGACGATCAGGTAATCGCCTTTGTTGATCCACCAGAGCTGGATGTGCGGGAACACCTCGCCAAAGGTGCGGATGATGCTGTAGACGTGGCTTTCATCGAGCGCGTAGCTGTGGATCCACTGGCACATGATGCCGCCTGGCTTCAGCCGCTCTTTTGAAAGCTGAAAGGCTTCGCGCGTGAACAGATTGCCGACGCCCGCCATCCACGGATTCGACGGCTCGCTGGCGATCAGGTCGTACTTGCGGCTGGTGAGAAGGAGATGGTTGCGGCCATCGTTGATGAGCGTCTCGACGCCGGGAGTGTTCAGCCACGCGCGCTCGGTCATCACATCGTCGTACACGAGTTCGTTGTGCTGCGCGAACCAGGACGAGCCTGTGATCACTTCGCGCGACATCTCGACGATGTCGACACGCTGCACGCCGTCGCGCGCGCGGGCGGCGCCCGCGCTCACCCCCGAACCCTGTCCAATCACGAGAATTTCTTTTGGCGCCGGATGAAGCACTGCTGGCACCAGCGTCAGGCCGATCTGCGTGCTCATGTCGCCGCCTGAGGATGCATCGGGCTTTCCGCCGACGGACAGAGAGATGTTTCCAGCGACCCGCGCAACCGCGACCGTCGCCGCAGCGCCTTCGCGATAATAGAGGATCTCACGATCGAGATTCGGGACGGCCTCGTTGAAGCGCCACTCGCGCGCGGCTTTCACGGCACCTGTGTCGCGAAGCAGGAACATTCCAGCGCTCATGACGTTGGGTTGCCAGCGCGGCGCGACACAGCCTGCCGCCACGGCAAGCGCGAGCACGGCCGCAATCGCTCGCGTGCGCGGCATGGCCCAGCCGGCACTCATCGTCAGAAGAACAATCCCTGGCAGGGCGTAGAGCAGCGCCATCGTCTGCAGCGTGGTCTGGATTTCGAGGAACGGCAGCACCACCAGTCCGCCGAGAAAACTCCCGAGGATCGATCCGACCGTGTTGATCGCGTAGACGTTTCCGACGGTGCGGCCGGCGTTCCGGGATGAGTCCGCCGCCGCGACTTGCAGCGTCAGTGGCATGGTCGCGCCCATCAGGAACGTCGGCACGATAATCAGCAGCGCGATGCCCAGCGCCTGGATCGCGAGCAGCAGACTCCAACTCATGCCGCCACTTCCCGGATCCGTGCCCCACGCGAGGAGGAAATAGAACATCAGCGGTCCGAGGCCCAGCAGCGCCGCGAGCGCCATGCAGATCATGCCGATGGCCAGCAGCACGAACGCGAGCGTCTTCACCACGTCGGGAGCCTTCGAAGCGATCCGCGAGCCCCACCAGCCGCCCAGGCTCAGGCCCATGATGAACACGGAGACGATCAGGCTGAATGCGTATGTCGAACTTCCAGTGCCGAGGCTGATCGCGCGCGTCCAGCCGATCTGCGTGGCCATGGCGGCGAAGCCAGTCACTCCAAAGGCCAGCACTGCGAAGCGAACGACAGATGACGGAATCGGCGCCGCCGCAGATTGCGAAGCTTTCTGACGATTATGCTCTGTGAGCACCTGCATCATGTTCGGCGGCGTCACCGCGCGCCACCCGACGACAATCGCGGAAAGCGCGAGGATCGCGTTAAACGCCACTGCGACGAAGTTCGTTCCGATCTTGCCTAACGCAGGAAGAAGAATGAAGCCAGCCGCCGCCGCGCCGAGAACCGCGCCCAGCGTGTTCACGGCGTAAAGCGTCCCGACCGTTCGACCCATGCTTTGATTGGAACGCACCAGATACTGCGCCAGGATCGGCAGCGTTGCACCCATGAACGTCGTTGGGATGAGCATCAGGACAAACGAAACCGCGAAACGCGTGATCGCCAGGGAACTGCTGCCGGTCTCGCCATAGAGTGCCTGGTACATCGGCACCAGCGGGCCTGAATCGCTGAACGCCCACGGCAGCAGCGAACAGTACACGCCGATCGCCAGTTCGAGTACGCCGTAAACGAGGAGCGGGCGCTTCAAGCGATGGCAAACACGCCCTGCGACGAAACTGCCCAGCGCCAGCCCACCCATAAAGGAGGTGAGCACCGCCGAAAGGCTATGCACGGTATTGCCGAAGACGAGGCCAAGCTGCCGGCACCACAGCACCTCATAGATCAGCGCACACGCGCCAGAGAGCAGAAACAGAGTCCAGATCGCGGCCTGCTGATGAAATGGCACCGTCGATGCCTGCACTGCAGGAGGGGCCGAGAGTTCGTCAGTGCCGGATAATTGAGCCATCGTCGTGAGTTCTTATCAGGTGAAACGGATTCTACAAAGTAACAGACACCCGCTGCACACATATTCTTAATAGGGGAATGAGCGAAATTCGCTTTGCAACTCGACATGCCATCGATAGCTTAACGACTCGAATTTCACCTACCTTCAACCAACAGGAGGCCAGCCATGTCCGGTCCATCGCTCAAAGACCTGAAAGTCAAGATTTATGCCGACGGCGCGGACAAGGAAGGCATGCTCGCGCTCTACAAGAACGAGCACATCAAGGGCTTTACGACGAACCCGACGCTGATGGCCAAGGCCGGCGTGAAAGATTATCGCGCGTTCGCCAAGGACATCCTCACCGTCATCCGCGACCGCTCGATTTCGTTCGAAGTGTTCAGTGACGATATCGCGGACATGGAGCGTCAGGCCGCCGAGATCAAGACGTGGGGCTCGAACGTCTTCGTCAAGATTCCGATCACGAACACGAAGGGCGAAAGCTGCCTGCCGCTGGTCAAGAAGCTGACGCAGCAAGGCGTGCAGCTCAACGTCACCGCCCTGATGACGACGCAGCAGGTCGAAGGCACGGTCAACGCGCTGAAGGGCGGCGCTGCCGGCATCGTCTCGGTCTTCGCCGGCCGCGTGGCGGACTCGGGCCGCGATCCGATCCCGTTGATGAAAGAATGCGCGAGCATCTGCAAGGCCGCGCCGCAGGCCGAGCTGCTCTGGGCCAGCACGCGCGAGCTGTACAACATCTTCCAGGCCGACCAGGTCGGCTGCAAAATCATCACCGTCCCGCACGACGTCCTGAAGAAGCTCCCCGGCGTCGGCAAGGACCTGAATGAGCTCTCGCTCGACACGGTCAAGACGTTCCTGAAGGACTCGACGGCTGCGGGATTCAAGCTGTAACAGCGAAGAATCCAGAAGCCAGAATTCAGAAGAACGACGCTGCCCGGCTTTCAGCCGGGCAGTTTCTATTTCATTCTGAATTCTGAATTCTGGATTCTGAATTCTGCCGTTCACAGCCTCGTCACATTGTCCGCATCATACTTGTGGCTCAAATTCATGTTCTTCGACGACCACAGATCCGTGACGACCTTTGAGCCCTCGAACGCCACGCTGTAGTCCAGGCGCGGCATGCGCATCGACTGCATGTACTTGGCGAGTTTCTGGTGCTCCTTCGGGCAGTACAGCATCAGGCAGCCGCCGCCGCCGGCACCGATGATCTTTCCGCCCAGCACGCCGAACTCCTTCCGGACGTGATCGTACAGGCGGTCGATGTGCGGCAGCGAAATCTTCTCGCTCATCTTCTTCTTCGCCTGCCAGTGTTCGTCGAGCATCAGCCCGAAATCATCGAGCCTGCCCTCTTTGATCGCGTCGAGGATGCGGTAGCCGAGCTCCTTGATCTGGTCGAGGCTGTACTGCACCGTCTTGCGCGCTTCGCCGGCGTTCTCCTTCATCGCCGTGTCCTGGCTCTTCAGGATTTCTTCAGCGCTGCGCGCGTTGCCGATGAAATAGATGTGCGTATTGGCGATGAACTCCGCATACGTCCAGCCCGGCAGGCGGATCGATTCAACCTTCACCGTGCCGTCCTCGTCGATGTTCATCACCGTCAAACCGCCGAACGCGGCTAGATATTGGTCCTGTTTTCCGATGCCCTTTTTCAGAACGTTGAGTTCGATGTGGCAGGCTTCCTCGGCGAGTTCCTGAACCGTGATGTAGTCCCGCTTATAGCTGTGAATCGCCGAGAGCAACCCGATCAGATAGCTGCTCGACGAGCCCATCCCCGACTGCGCCGGCAGATCGGCCTGACTCGCGATCGTGATCGCCGACTCGATCCCGTGCCGCAGCAGCGCCTCTCTGGCGAGGTCGTGCTTGATGTCTTTTACGTGATCAACGACTTCGGTCTTCGAGTACTGCAGCACGACACGGCGATCGACACTCGACTGATGCAGCGTCACGTACATGTAGTGATTGATGCCCATGGCAAAGATGAAGCCGCCGTTCTTCTCATAGTACGAAGGAAGATCGGTGCCGCCGCCGCCGAGCGTGACGCGAAAGGGTGTGCGCGTGATGATCATGCAGAAAACCCGAGTTATCTTTATGCCTGAGCAGCCGAGGCAATATACTCTCGCCAAGCGGTGTCACACAGTTAAGAATTCTTCTCACACGGTGCGACTACATGAATTCACGCGCGCTCATCGAATCCATCGAAGTCGAATACAAGCGCTATAAGACGCTGGGCGAGAGCGCCATCGCCCAGGTTTCCGATCAGGAACTCACGCAGCCGTTCGGCGGAAATTCAATCGCCGTGATCGTCTGGCATCTCGCCGGCAACCTGACCTCACGCTTCACGGACTTCCTCACGACCGACGGCGAGAAACCCTGGCGCAAGCGCGACGAAGAATTCATAGCGCGCGAGACCTCCAAAGCTGAAGCGCTCACCCGATGGGAACCCGGCTGGAAGGTGCTGTTCGCGACTTTGGCGGCGCTCAGCGACGCGGATTTGAACCGCACGGTCACCATCCGCAATCAGACGCTGCTGGTCCACGAGGCGCTGCATCGGTCGCTCGCGCATGCGAGCTACCACGTCGGCCAGATCGTGCTGATCGCGAAGTCCTTCCGCGGGAGTGAATGGAAGTACCTCAGCATCCCTCCGGGCGGCTCGCAGGCGTACAATCAGAACCCCACGCTGGAAAAGGGGGCCAAGCCATGATTCCGAAACTTGCCTTCGGCAACACCGGGCACGTCAGTTCGCGCACGATCCTCGGCGCCGCCGCGTTCGGAAGCGCCGCGCAGCACGCCTGCGACCGGACACTCGACTGCGCGCTGTCTTTCGGCGTCAATCATGTGGACACCGCGGCGAACTACGGCGAATCGGAACTCCGCATCGGCGACTGGATCAAGCGGCACGGCAACCCGTTCTTCATCGGCACAAAGACCGCGAAGCGCACGAGGAAGGAGGCGGCCGAAGAGATCCAGCGCTCGCTCGAACGACTCAAACTGCCGCGCGTCGACCTGATTCAATTGCATTACCTGGTGGATCAGAAAGAGTGGGAAACTGCCCTCGGTCCAGGCGGGGCGCTCGAAGCCGCGATCGAAGCGCGCGACAAAGGCCTCGTCCGTTTCATCGGGGTCACTGGCCACGACGTCGCCGTGCCCACGATGCATTTGAAGTCACTCGAACGATTCGCATTCGACTCAGTGCTGCTGCCCTTCAGCTACGTGATGATGCAGAATCCGCAATACGCGGCGGATTTTGAACGGCTCCGCAACGTCTGTGTCTCGCGTAACATTGCCATGCAGACAATCAAGAGCCTCGTCCGCCGGCCATACGAGCCGAAGGTTCCTCACCCCTTCTCAACATGGTACATGCCACTCACCGAACAGGCCGACATCGACGCCGCTGTCCACTGGGTACTCGGCCACGAAGGCGTCTTCCTGAACACGGCAGGAGACGTCAGCCTGATCCCGAAGGTGCTCGACGCGGCCTCACGCTTCACGTCGCCGCCTGACGACGCGACCATGAGGGCGCTCGTGGAGAAGTTGGAGATGAAGCCGCTGTTTGTCTGAACTAGACGAGCGCGTTCACGATCAGGTGCCACACCACGCCCTGCCAAGACTCCGCGTGTGGCGTGATGCGTTCCTTCGAGACAACCGGCACCAGCACGCAGACCGTCGAGAGCTCTTTGGCCTTCCCGCCATCGCGCGAGACGATCGAGACAATCGGGCAGTTCACCTGCTTCGCCAGTTCCATCGAGCGAACCAGGTTCAGCGACGTCGTCGCGCTGCCACCGCCGACGGAGAAGACCAACACCAGGTCCTTCGAGGACAGCTTCGAGCCCTTCAGCCAGTTGGCGAAGCAGACTTCCCAGCTTTCATCATTAATGCGCGCGGTCAGTTCGCTGACGTTGTCGGTCGGCGTGTACGTCTCGATATTAGCAATCTTGCGGAAGTCGTTCACCGCGTGTGAAGCATTCCCCGCGCTGCCGCCGACGCCCAGAATGAACAACCGGCCGCCGCGAGAACGCACAGCTTTGAACTGCTCAATCGCGGCGTTGATCGCCTTTTGATCAATGCTCTTCGCAATCTGAGCCGTCTCTTCAAGAAAAGTAGCAACGTAGTCAGCCATTTCTATCGTCCTTCCTGAAGCGTCCCTCGCTTACGCGTCGGGCTTCCAATTCAGCTCCGATGTGCCACTGCTGGCTTGCCCAGCAGTGCCGCAAATGGGAGCGACTCCGCACGGCTGGACGAGTCAGCAGTGACACACGCGCCGTCGTTCAACTCCGAATTCCGAACTCCGAATTCCGAACTGCCGTCACTCCCACTCGATGGTGGCGGGCGGCTTCTGGGAGATGTCGTACACCACGCGATTCACGCCGCGGACTTCATTCACCACGCGGCTGGAGATCTTGCCGAGCACCGCATACGGCAGATGCGCCCAATCGGCGGTCATGCCGTCCTTCGACTCGACCGCGCGCAGGCAGATCGTCTCGCCGTAAGCGCGTTCATCGCCAAGCACCCCGACGCTGCGCACCGGCAGCAGGATCGCGAACGACTGCCAGAGCTGCCGCGTCAGGCCCGCAGCCTGGATCTCTTCCTGCACGATCTCGTCGGCGTCCTGCAAGAGCTTCACGCGCTCGGCGTTGATCGGCCCGATGATGCGCACCCCCAGACCCGGTCCGGGGAACGGCTGGCGCCAGACGATCTCTTCGGGCACGCCCAGTTCCGTGCCGATCAGGCGCACTTCGTCCTTGAACAATTCGCGGAACGGTTCGAGCAATTCGAGTCCCAGATCCGCCGGCAGGCCGCCGACGTTATGGTGGCTCTTGATCGTCGCCGTCGGCCCGCCGTGCGCGGAGACCGATTCGATTACGTCGGGATAAAGCGTGCCCTGCGCCAGGAACTTCGCGCCCGTCACCTCGCGCGCTTTCGTCTCGAAGACGCGCACGAACTCGCGCCCAATGATCTTGCGCTTGTGCTCGGGATCAACGACGTCCTTCAATGCCTCCAGGAAGCGGCTGCTTGCATCGACGCACCACAGCGGAATCTTGAAGTGCCCGCGAAACGTCGTCTCTACGCGCCGGCCTTCATTCTTCCGGCACAGGCCGTTATCGACGAAGATGCACTGCAACTGATCGCCGATGGCCTGATGGATCAGCACCGCCGCGACGGACGAGTCGACGCCGCCGCTCAGTCCGAGGATCACCCGCGATTTGCCGACCGTCTCCTTGATGCGCTTCACTTCGGTATCAACGAAGTTCGACATGCGCCAGTCGCCGCGACAGCCCGCGATCTGGTAGAGGAAGTTGCGCAGAATCTGGCGCCCTTTGGGCGTGTGCGTCACTTCCGGATGGAACTGGACGCCGTAAATCTTCTTCTGGCTGTCCCCGATGACGGCCAGCGGACAGCTCGGCGTTCGCGCCAGCACTTTGAATCCCGGCGGCGGCTGCGTCAGCGCATCGCCGTGGCTCATCCAGACGTCGGTGCGCTCACCCACCCCGCTCAGCAGTTCGTTGGGTTCGACGATATCGATCACGGCGCTGCCGTACTCGCGGTGCGCCTGCTTTTCGACTTTCCCGCCGAGCGTGAAGGCCGTGAGCTGCACGCCGTAGCAGATCCCCAGGATCGGAATGCCGAGCTCGAAAATCTCCTTCTCGATGCGCGGCGCTTTGTCGGCGTAGACGCTGGCGGGACCGCCGGAGAAGATGATCGCCGCGGGGCGCTCGGCCTTCGCGATCTCGAAGGCGCGGTGATACGGCACCAGCTTCGAGAACACCTGAGCCTCGCGCACGCGCCGCGCGATGAGCTGCGCGTACTGGGCCCCGAAGTCAACGACGAGAACGGTTTGATGGGACATTTGCTTTCTCACTCGGGCTTACGAACTCGGATCAACCGTTCCGTCGCGATCGTAACGCAGCCGCTAAGCTGATCGAACGTCGTTTCTGACAGCACCTTCAACATGATTAAACGATACGCCAACATGCTCTCCTTCTTGGCGCGAAACAACAAGATTCCTGGATGCGAACCGGGAGGGAACTTTCGAATATCGCCGAATTCCTTATCGGCCGTCAGAAACAATCGACCCTCATCCTTGACTTTCGGGAACAGTGCTTCGTCCTTTGTGCCCGTCAATCCTTGCTCCACGACCGATTTTGCGTCGTGCCCTCTGTCCAGAAGGATATCTACGATCACTCTCGGCAAATCTTCATCGACTTTGAGTCGGATAGTGGACATCAAGCCACCAAGTCATTATGCGACGCTTGGGCCGCATACAGCAAAGCCGACCGTACATCCTCGCGCGACAATTGAGGATAATTCTCGAGCAACTCCTCCATCGAAACGTCCGCGAGCGACGCTACGATCACAGCCACACGCACCCGAGTCCCCTTAATGCAAGGCTCACCGCCCTGGATCGCCGGGTCACAGACGATGCGCTTTCGCCACGCATCCTCGTTCTGATTTTGCTTGCGCCGTTTCATTCGCCCCTCATCTCCATACTGCTTCCGCAGCTCCTCGGCAGCAAACATGAGCGCCGCCTGAATATCCTCCCGCGTCACTTGCGGATAATCTACCAGTGCCTCATCGATGCTTGTGTCGGCCATCGAAGCGACAACGACCGCGACCATCACGCGCGTTCCTTTGATGCACGGCTCGCCCGCCATTCGCCGCTTGTCGATCCAGATTCGATCTCGCCAGTTATCTTCGACCCACCTCCGTTCGGCAGACAGGAATAGGTATCTGCCCCCGCCCTACTCGTCGTCGTAATCTTCCACCCGGTAATTCGGCGCTTCCTGCGTGATCTGGACATCATGCGGATGGCTTTCGCGCAAACCAGCAGTGCTCTGCTTCATGAAGCGCGCCTTCTGCGGAAGCTCTTCGATCGTGGCCGCGCCGAGGTACCCCATTCCTGCCCGCAGGCCGCCGACAAGCTGGTACAGAAACGCCGCGATCGGCCCCGTGTACGGCACGCGGCCTTCGATGCCTTCAGGGACGAGCTTGTCCGGCGCGTTGCCTTCCTGGCCGTAACGCGACGCACCGCCCTGGACCATCGCACCGAGCGACCCCATGCCACGGTAGGCTTTGAACTGACGCCCCTTATAGAGAACGATATGCCCCGGCGATTCGTCCGTGCCGGCGAAGAGATTGCCGATCATCACCGCGTTTGCGCCGGCAGCGAGTGCCTTGACCATGTCGCCAGAAAACTTGATCCCACCGTCGGAGATCAGCCGCACGCCGGTGCCTTTCAGGCCCTTCGCGGCTTCGAGAACCGCAGTGACCTGAGGCACACCCACACCGGAGACCACGCGCGTAGTACAAATCGAGCCCGGCCCGACGCCGACCTTTACTGCATCCACCCCAGCCTCGGCCAACGCCCTGGCCCCGTCGGCCGTCGCAACGTTTCCGGCGATGACCTCCGCGTTCGGGTACGAGCGCTTCAGCCACTTTACCGTTTCGATCACGCGGCTGGAATGTCCGTGCGCCGTGTCGACGACCAGCACGTCCGCGCCGGCTTTCAGAAGCGCTTCGACACGGGCCTCATCATGTACGCCGACCGCCGCTCCAGCGCGCAGGCGGCCCTTTTCATCGCGGTTGGCGAGCGGAAATTTAAGCGTCTTGTCGATGTCCTTGATCGTGATGAGCCCGGCGAGGCGGCCGTTGTCATCGACTAGCAGGAGCTTTTCGACCTTATTCTTATGCAGAATATCCTGCGCGGCTTCCAGCGTGGTGTTCGGCGGCGCTGTGACCAGCGTGCGCGTCATCACGTCCCGAATCTTCATCACATTGTTGCGCTGAAAACGCAGATCGCGCTTGGTCAGGATGCCGACGACCTTGCCATTTTTGCGCGCGACACCCGGCGGATCGGACGGCTCGTGCTCCACGACGGGAATGCCCGAAATATGGTGGCTGGTCATCAGCGTCTTCGCTTCGGCAATCGTATGGTCGGGCGTCAGCGTCACCGGGCCTGTGATCACGCCCGACGCGCTGCGCTTGACCTTCACGACTTCGCGAGCCTGGTCCTCAGGCTTCATGTTGCGATGAATGATGCCAAGCCCGCCCTCCTGCGCGATCGCGATCGCCAGGCGGCTTTCAGTCACAGTATCCATCGCGGCGGAGATGACGGGAATATTCAGGCGGATTTTCTTCGTCAACTGCGTGGCGGTGCTCACTTCTGTCGGCAGCACGTCGCTGCGCGCGGGCAGGAGGATCACGTCGTCGAAGGTGATGCCAGTCCCCACGAAGCGGGGATCATCATCGGCGCCGCTGCGGCTCATGCATAACTCCTTGCATTTTCAAAATTGAGAACGGTCCGTGCAGAATTGAAACAACACCGGCCGCAGGCTTTTCTTGCCGCGGCATCTATCGCAATCGGTGTGGGATTCGATTTTTGCGGGAACGTTCTTGCTTCCATAGGACTGTTCTAGCGGAGCGAAGAAGAGTGTCAAGATATCTGCACGCGGGTGGAGCATCGGCACGGAACTTTCTACTGCGCTGCTGTTGTGAATCGCGTGGCCGCTTGTGAAACGCAAGCCTTGCGCGGAATCACATGTTGAGAAAAATCTGCGCCGCGATCATGGAAATTTGTTGACTGCGCCGCGATGGAGCTTATTCCACACGAAACGATTTTCGATTTTCCAAGTCTGCGGTGATCGTCCTGCCGCAACTTCCTCTTCAGGAGAGAAGATTCACCATGCCACTGACCCCCGATCAACTCGCCAAGTCCAAGGAGCTTCTGCTCGAGAAGCGCGCCATGGTCGCCAACCAGGTTGAGCAGCTTGCCAAGGATGCGGCAGACTCCACTGAGGCGACAGAGAATTCCAAGTCGCCGCTCAGCAGCGCCGAGAACGCCTCGGACACCTACGAGCAGGACTTCGCCTTCATGAGCATGGAGTCCGAAGAGGAGATCCTGCGCAAAGTCGATCGCGCGCTGCAGCGCATCCGCGAGAAGACCTACGGCGAATGCGAAGAGTGCGGCAAGGACATCAACCCCGAGCGGCTCGAGGCGCTCCCCTGGGCGACGATGTGTATCAAGTGCCAGGAACTCGAAGAGCGCGGCCTGCGCCGCAAGCGCGACGAGGATGACGTCGACTTCGATATCGCCGACGACAACGAAGAGGCGCTGATCGGCGACGACAAGGATCGAGTTTAGCTCTTGGCTCTTGGCTCTTGGCTCTTGGCCTGAAATGAACGAATCGCCGCGGCTTCTGCTGCGGCGATTTTGTTTCTACCGCGTTCGCCTGATCCGAATAACATCATTCACCTCTATGCGAATTCTAGTTCTTATCGCCGCTACTGCGTTCGTGTTCTTGATTGGAGTCGTCTCACGGAGTCGCAACGAGGCGCCAAAGCTGACGTCGTCCCATACACCGAGGGCGCTGACGATGGACCTCGCTAACACATTGAAACATTACGGTATCGATTACGAGCTAAGGGAGGTTATGAAGCTTGGAGGTAAGTCGATCCAAGGTATCACTGTTAAGTCCTCCGACGAGGCATTGGTTGTTTGGGGAAAGCTGCGTCCGCTCTTCGAGACAACTCATCGTTGGCCCATTATCGTCGGAGGCGACACAGAGATTGGGTATCGTCATGAGTTTTACAGTCCTGATGAAGAGCATCGCAACGAACGCGACGGTGCATCATGGTTCGAGTATGCACGTTCGCCGCAGTACTGGGAGGACCGCTTCCGCCCCGTTATCGAGGCTTACAAGGAACGTGGGATGGAAATTCCATCTTTCATGACGAAGCAGCGCCAACCCGTAAAGCGTGAGGATCCCGGCCAGGCACCTGCCAAAGGGAATCCACGCCGTGCCTTTAATGCCGATTTTCAAGACGCAAACGGTCCGGTCACTATCGCTCTGCTTCCTATCGAACATTCATGGCAAGCAGCCGATTATCTTGGCTTCGGAAACTTCAACTCCTGTCCTAGAGCATCCGTCCACTCGGCCATTCACAAACACTGGGCGGAGCAATACGGTGCCGAACCTGTCATCATCACGCACGATACGATCGAAATGTGGATCGAACGTCCGCCAATGACATGGAAAGCGGCCTTTGAGCTCGCCGAAGACCAGCTTCTTTACGCTGAATTCGATCAAACTGGCGGCGATCTGAATTCACCGCGCGGTCTTGCCACCTCTCTACTCGGTGCCAAGACTTGGTACTTCTGGTGGGACTAATCATCGCTCCGATAGAAGTAAGCCCTAAATGGCCGCGGCTTCTGCTGCGGCGATTTTCTTTTCGCGTATAATCTGCTGCGCATGCGCCGTCCCCTTCCCTTCTTCCTGCTCGTCGCCGCCGGCATCGCGCTCGATCTCGTCTCGAAGTGGATTGTCTTTCAGTGGCTCGCCGACGATCGCACCGTTGCACTCCTCCCCGGCGTTCTGCATCTCACGCTCGCCCGCAACTACGGCGTCGCCTTCAGCATGGGCAAGCATCTGCACAGCCTCTGGTTCGTGCTGCTCTCGCTCCTCTTCTCGGTGGGGCTGATCTGGTTTTATCTGCGGGCGTGGCGGACCGCGGCCGCGCTCAGCATCCTCGCCATGGGCATGATCCTCGTCGGCGCCGTCGGGAACATGATCGACCGCCTGTTCTTCGGCTATGTCCGCGACTTCATCGACTTCGTGCCCGAGATCCCCCTCATCGGCCGCTGGGCCATTTTTAACGTCGCTGACATTTGCATTACGGTCGGGGTCGTCTTCTACTTCATCGCGGAATTGTTTTTGGCGCCCAAGCCAGACGCTGCGAGCCAGGAACTAAGAGCCAAGAGCCAAGAGCCAACCGCATGATCTCTACACGCATCGGCCCCCTCGAACTCGACACGCCCTTCATTGCCGCGTCAGGCACGTTCGGCTACGGCAGCGAGTACAGCCCGATCGTCAACCTGAAGAACCTCGGCGCGGTGATCACGAAAAGCCTCAGCGTTCTCCCGCGTGAAGGCAACCCATCACCGCGCATCTGGGAGACGCCCTCCGGCATGCTCAACGCGATCGGCCTCGAGAACTGCGGCCTCAGGTCCTTCATCGACCACCGCGTCCCCGAGCTCGCCAATCTGCCGACGAAAGTTCTCGTCAACGTTGTCGGAGACAACATCGAGGACTACGCCACGATCTGCTCGGCACTCGACAAGATCGAGGCGATCGACGGCTTCGAGATCAATATTTCTTGCCCGAACGTGAAGCACGGCTGCCGCTTCTCCACCGATCCCGACGATTGTCTGCGGCTGATGAAAGCGCTACGCCCGACGACGAAGAAGCTGCTCATGGCGAAGCTCTCGCCAAACGTGACGAGCATCCCCGATCTCGCGAAGGCCGCCGTCGAAGGCGGCGCCGACGCGCTCTCGCTCATCAACACGCTGCTGGGCATGGCGGTAAACGTGAAGACGCGAAAACCGCAGATCGCCAACGTCACCGGCGGGCTCTCCGGGCCGTGCGTGCGCGCTGTGGCCGTGCGCTGCGTCTACCAGGCGGCGAAAGCCTGCCCCGGGACGCCGATCTGCGGCATCGGCGGCGTGCGCACGCTCGAAGACGCGCTCGAGTTCTTCATCGTCGGCGCGGGAACGGTCCAGGTCGGCACCACGAATTACTTCGATCCGGATCTGCTCAACCGCCTCCCGAAGCAACTCGAGCAGTGGCTCGCGCAGGAAAAGCTCGCGTCGCTGCAGGAACTCGTGGGAAGTTTTGTGGCTGGGTAGTCTGAACCAGATAGTTCAGTGTGCCATAGTGGGGCAGACATTCCTGTCTGCCCAGAGACAGGAGCGAAGCTCACCTTGAGCCCACCACTTCCATCCTTCGACCGCAACGATCTGAAATCCTCCTTCGGCGGCGTCGTCGCCGAGGGAATACCGGGCATACTCTCGCATCAACGCGGTGACGGTGCGATCGTGTACGATGAGAAAGCGCCCATCAATTGGCCGCAGCAGGCCATCATGCCGCTCGCCTGGTGTTACGCCGGCCTCGACCCCGATCGCAAGTATGAGCGTTCGCCGGAAATTCTCGCCGCCATCCGCAAGCACGCCGGCTTCCTGATGCAGTTCACCAACGAGAAGGGAGAGTGCGATTACAACTCGTTCGGCAATCGGGTACAGGGCGTCGATCAGCGCCTGATCTTCGCGTGGGTTGAGGCACTCCGAATCTTGCGCGAGGCGAAGTCCGATGTTGACACATCGTCATGGGCGCCGCGCATCGAGGCAGCCTGCCGAGAGCTGATTTCGCATCGTTTGAAGAAACTCGTCGGCCTGCGCCATTTCCTCGGCCGCGTGATGGGCACGAGTTCCAATCACGTCGCACTCTATCTCTCCACGATCTACCGGACCGGCAAGGTGCTCAACAAGCCGGATCTCGTGGAGTTTGTCCTCCCGATCGCGCGCGCATTCGCGGCGAACATCCATCCTGACGGCTACTGGGACGAGCACAACGATCTGCAGCGTGAAGGCGGACCCACCCCGATCTACAACACGCTGAGCCATTGCGCGATGTCGCTTATGTACGAATGGACCGGGGAAGAAGTCTTCGCGCAGGCCATCACGAAGAGCACGCTCTTCCACGGCCGCTTCTCCTACCCTGATGGCACCTGCATGGACCTCATCGATGAGCGTGTGCGCAGTTACAACAGCCCGATGGTTTGGGGCCTGTTCGGCTTCTCCCACACGCCCGAAGGCCGCGGGCTGGCGGCGCTCTGCCTCGAAACGTGGCTCGAGAAGAACGACGACAAGAACGTGTGGCAGCCGGAACTGCTCGCGCGCCACGTCGAGAACAGCATGTATTGGCGCCCTGGCCCCGTTCACACGCCGTTGTGCGCCTCAGAAACCCACGCCGCCGCGCTGACGCTGCCGGCGCTCTACGTCCGCAACAAAGGCTGGGCGCTCGCCGCGTCCGCCATGCGTGCGACAAATGCCGAGGACAACGCGTACCGCGAGAACCCCTTCGCACTCGACCGGCAGAAACTCATCAGCGCCTGGCATCCTGACGTGGGCCTCGCGATCAGCGGCTCGCACTCCAAGAACCAGCCGCAGGCCAGCACCTTCGCGCTGTTGAAATCTCCCCTGAACTCGCAGGGATTTTATGAAGACTATCTGCCCTGCGGCGGCTTTGTCGAGCAACGTGACGAAGCGCTTCACGTCCGCGCCACGTACCGTTCATTCCGCGGTGCGGCAACGATGCGCGCGCTCTCCCCGAATTCTCTGCGCGTCGAACTCTCGGTGGACACGTCGGCGAACCAGGGCCCGTTCGCGGCGGCGCTGATCCTGCGGCCGCAGGACCGGACCATCACCGCCGCCGACGGCCGCCAGTTCAAACTGGGCGCTGAAGAACTCTCGAAGACCTTCGAAGAACTCGGCGGAAGCTTCCGCCTCGGCCGCGTTCAGATCAAAGGCCCGCCGTCCGCGCGCGTCCAGTGGCCGCTCGTGCCGTTCAACTCGTACGCGGCCGACAACAAAGCCGATCTTTCCGCCGCGGAAGTCCGTGTGTTCGATGAACTCACCGTCAGCCGTCCTGCAACGACGTTTGAACTCGAGATCGTGGCAGCCAAGTAGCCAGAGCGAAGTCCCCCCCAACAGCCAACGCGAAGACACCAAGCCACTAAGACACGAAGAGGAGGAGCGTTCAGCCTCTTCGTGCCTTCGTGCCTTTGCGTCTTCGTGTTGGCTGTCGAGGAGGATGTGCGTCCTACTTGCCACTTCTCACGCCTTCTGGCACTCACTTTGCCCTGTCCCTTTCGTCCTCAACGTTTCGGAATCATTATGCGTCAGAGACTGACCTCCCACGTCATCTTCAACAGCCGCGCAACACGTCGTTGGCGACATTCCGGCACATTTTGCAACTTCTCCTGCACCTGGGCAAAAGTTCGAAAGGAACACGCATGAGCGATGAAGCCATTCTCACCTGTGCAAGTTGCGGAAAATCCTTCAAGGGCTCTCCGGGCTCCAAGAAGTTCCATTGCGCGACTTGCCACGAGGTCACCACCGTCGGCACCCAGGGCGGCGGCAGCGGCAAGATCCTCTGCGGAAATTGCTGGTCCAGCATGGAGCTGCGTGAAGAGCTCTACAAAACCTCGCAAAGCCCCCTCTTTGGCGGCGGCGGCGACAATGCCGTGGCGGATCAGAAGCTCATTGAAGACAACCGCGCCCTGGAAGAGCGCCTGACCGAGATGCAGACTCGCCTGACGCTTCTGGAAGAAGGCAAAGCCGCGGCGCTGCGCGAACGGGACTTCGCAGCGGAATCGCGGGCGAAGCTCGAGAAAACCCTCGCCGAATTCCTTGGCAAGTTCGCCAGCGTGCGTGAAGCCGAAGTCGTCGCCATGAAGGAGCGCGATAGCGCCCGAGAACAGTGCCGCACGCTCGAACGCAAGATGAAAGAACTTGCCGAGCAGCTTTCACTCGCACAGGAGACCGAAGCGGCGGCGATGTCCGAACGCAACGGCGCCGCGACCGCGCGTGCGGAACTCGAAGCGCAGATGGACGATTACCGGCGCAAGCTCGCGCTCGCCGAGGAGGCGCTGGCGCAGGAACGCGGCTCGCAGCGCAAGGGCCTGGACGCCAAGGTCATGGAGCTCGAGGCGCTCGTCGCCCAGGCGCGCGAGAACGAATCGAAGCTCGCTGCTGAACGGACAACGGCCATGAAGGCCAAGGCCGAACTCGAACTCAAGGTCAACGATCTGCAGGCGAAGCTCGCTTCGATGCAGGAGAAGCTCGAGCAGGCCGCCGCGCCGAACGCGGAACTAGAAAACCGTCTCGGCGAAATGCACGGAGAACTCGTCGCCGCCCAGGTCGACAATATGTCCATCTGCGCTGAACGCGACATGGCCGTCACCGCGCGGCAGGAACTCGAAGCCAAGATTGCGGACTTGAACGACCGTCTGGCGAAGGCGCACGAAGCCCAGGTCCAGGCGGCCAAGGAACGCGACGAAGCGATGGCTGCGGCGAAGTCTTCGGGCGGAGGCGGCGGCGATGGGGAAGCGGCGATGCTACGCGCCGAACTCAACCGTCT
>Ga0196964_10000426_pt1 | contig 26526 bp, 22 predicted proteins | sample S1_10metaG_FD_148615 | JGI IMG/M metagenome (GOLD analysis project Ga0196964, IMG submission 148615) | Soil microbial communities from Anza Borrego desert, Southern California, United States - S1_10 | ecosystem: Environmental > Terrestrial > Soil > Desert | place: USA: California | collected... | reverse complement strand
TTCAGGACGGGGCGCTGCCGGCTCGGCTCCGGTAAACTCACGTCCGTCCTCCCAAGCCGAGAGGCGAAGGAGGAATCCGGACAAGCCTGAATGCAAGGCTACCAGCCGGAAAGCTCGCAGGAAAACGGCTGCGCGGGGCGTCGATCCGGCGCCGAAACATAACTGCGCTTCACGGTCTCCGGGCCCCGGCCCGACGCCCCGCGCCCTCCCCACCAACTTCGCAGCGGAAGCGCGAGGACGCGGATGTGTGCCCACCGCTTGCGTTCGCGACCTTCGTCTCCCGCAGCCCGTCTGCTAGGAGCCTGGGTGCAGAGAAGGGACCGACGCCATGAGCCTGGACGGCGCCTACGACCGCGACAACGTCTTCGCCAAGATCCTGCGCGGCGAGCTGCCGGCGTTCAAGGTGTTCGAGGACGAGCACGCCCTGGCGCTGATGGACCTGTTCCCCCAGGCGCGCGGCCACGTGCTGGTGGTCCCCAAGGCGCCGGCGCGCACCCTGCTGGACGTGGAACCCGAGGCGCTGCAGGCGCTGATCGTTCGCGTGCGGCGGGTGGCGCGGGCGGTGCGGACCGCGCTGGAGCCCGACGGGATCAGCGTGATGCAGTTCAACGGCGCGGCCGGCGGCCAGACGGTGTTCCACCTGCACTTCCACGTGATTCCCCGTTTCGAGGGCGAGGCGTTGAAAGGCCACGGCCAGTCCGGCATGGCGGACAAGGAGGAGCTGGCGGAGCTGGCGCGCCGGATCGGGGCGGCGATGTGACGGCCGGCGAACTCCCGGGCCCGGCCGCGGGTTACGCAAGCATGGACCAGCTGACCGCGCGCGGCGCGCGCCCCGACGCCGACCAGCGCCCGCTGGAGCCGGCGCTTCCCGCCGAGACCGTCCGGCTGCAACTCGACGAGCCCCTGCCCGAAGGCGAGGAGCCGGTGGCGCACGACGTTTCGGCCGTGGCCCACGTCGGCGACACCCTGTTCCTGGCGGCCGACGAATGCGCCCACGTCGAGGTGCTGGATCGCGCCGACGACGGCCTGTGGTCGAACCACCGCCGGGTGCGCCTGGCCGACCTGTTCGACCTGCCGCACAAGGCCGACGAAATGGACGTGGAGGGCCTGGCCGCGGACGAGGACTGGCTGTGGATCGTCGGTTCCCACAGCCGCACGCGCAAGAAGCCGAAGAAGCACAAGCCGGTCGACGCCGCCGCCGTGGACCGGATGGCCGAGCTCAAGGCCAACCCCAACCGCATGTTTCTGGGCCGGCTGCCGCTGATCCGGCTGGCCGACGGCCGCTGGGGCGTGGGCGGTGTGGACGGGATAGACCCGCGCGACCGAAAGCCGGAGATGATGTCGATCGGGGCGCACGGCAGCGCCCTGTACAAGGCGCTGAAGCACGATCCGCACCTGGGGCCCTTCACCAAAATTCCGGCCAAGGAGAACGGGCTGGACGTGGAGGGGATCGCCGCCGACGGCCCTCGCGTGGCGGTCGGCCTGCGCGGCCCGGTGATCAACGGCTGGGCGTGCGTGGTCGAGTTCCGGGTGCGCGGAGGCGCCGGCGTGCTGAAGCTCGACGGGGCGGTCTCCAAGCGCTGGCTGGACCTGGAGGGTTTGGGGATACGAGACCTCAAGCGCGACGGGCGCGACCTGCTGATCCTGGCCGGCCCCAGCATGGCGCTGGACGGACCGGCGGCGGTCTGGCGGTGGCGCGACTGGGTCGGTTCGCCGCCGGAGGGCGAGGACGCACGCCTGAAGATCGATGTCGAGAAGGTGCTGGAGCTGCCTTACGGTCGCGGGTGCGACCATCCCGAAGGGATCGCTCCGTGGGACTGCGTCGACGGCGGTCCGGCCCTGCTGGTGGTCAGCGACTCGCCGGCGCGCGCGCGGCTGTCGGGCGGATCGGTGACGGCGGACGTGTTCCGGCTCTGACGGATCAGGCGGCGGGCGTCGGCTCGGGCCACCAGTCGGGGAAGACGGCGCGGGCGGGGCGGCGGGCGACGCCGAGGGGGCCGTCGAGACGATCCAGGCGCAGCAGGGCCATGACGCGGCCCGGCCGACCGGAGAGGACTTCGCCCGCGCGCAGCTCCCCGTTCAGCACCTCGGCGCCGAGGGGCGGGGGAGGGCCGTCGAGCTCCAAGGGGAGCATGCGGTTCCTGACCTGGCCGCGGCGCTTCATGCGAGAGGTGGTCTCCTGGCCGACGAAGCACCCCTTCCTGAAGTCGATCCCGTTCAGCAGGTCGAAGTTCGCCTCGATCGGCCACGTCCTGTCCGGAACGCAGTCGCGGGCCGGATCGGGGACGCCGAGCGACAGCCGGTGCGCGTCGAAATCGTCCTCGGTCGCGGTCGTATCGGGCGCCCCGCCGTAGAGGCGGGCGCCCAGCGCCTGCAGGCGCGGGTCGGCGGCGCCGGGGAGCGGGCCGTCCCCCCAGGCGGCCGACACGGCGCCCTCGGCCGACTCGATCCCGACCTGGGCGCGCAGGCGGTACCTCGACAGGCGCCGGATCAGCTCGTCGCGGCGGTCGGCGTGCACGTCGAGCAGCAGGGCGTCGGGTTCGGCCAGGACGAACAAGTCGAACAGGAACTTGCCTTGCGGCGTCAGCAGGGCGGCGAAGCGCAGGGCCCCCTCGTCCAGGGTCTCCACGTCGTTGGTCAGCAGGCCCTGAAGAAAGGACCGGCGGTCCGGACCCGTCACCCGGACGAGGGCGCGGCCGTTCAGGCGGCAAAGCTTGGAAATCATTAACGCCATTTAGGACGTGGCGCGGTTCGCCGCTATAACCGGACGCGATGGCTGGCGCCTTTCCGATTCTGTTCATAGCTCCGACGAGCCCCGAGGGCGCGGTTATGGCCTCGGGCCTGATCGCGCGGCTGCACGCGGAGATCCCGCACGCGAGCTTCACCGTCGTGACCGGCGAGGCGGCGGCGGGGCTGTTTCGCGACACGCCCCGGCTGGACCGAGTGATCGTTTGCGAGGACGCGGCCGGGCTGAAGGCGTTCAAGCTGTGGAACGAACTGAAGGCCCGGCACTGGGGCTTCGTGCTCGACCTGCGCGGCACGGGCCTGGCGGGATGGCTCAGGGCCAAGAAGCGGGCGGTGAACAAGCCTGCTTCGGGCGGCGACCCGGTCCACGCGGTGGTCGAAGCGGCCAAACTGCTGAAGCTGGAGGAAGACCCGCCCGCGCCGTACCTGTTCACCGGCGAGGAGACCGAGGCCGCGGCCGCCCAGTTCATGGGCCGGGGCGGGCCGGTGCTGGCGATCGCGCCGGGCGCCGATTGGCTGGGCAAGGCCTGGCCGGCGGAGCGGTTCAGCGAGGTGGCCGCGCGGCTGCTGGCGCCCGACGGCCCGATGGCCGGGGCGCGGCTGCTGATCGTCGGATCCGATGCGGACCGCGACGCGGCGCGCACGGTGAAGTTCGCGGCGGGCAAGGACCGCGTGCTCGACGCCACCGGCAAGCTGGACCCGCTGACCGCCTACGCGGCGCTCAGGCAGGCGCGGCTGTTCGTCGGCAACGACGGGCTGATGGCGCATCTGGCGGCGGCGGCGGGAGTGCCGACCATCGCCCTGTTCGGGCCGTCCGACGACCGGGCGTCGGCCCCCTGGGGCCGGCACGTGCGGGTGGTGCGCGGGCCGCGGCAGTTCGAGGACTTCCTGGTGCTCGATCCGAACCTGAACCAGGCGCTGAACCACATGATCGACCTGACCATGGACAAGGTGCTGAAGGCCGCGCGCAAGCTGCTGGCCGAGACGGAGCCGCAGGTTGCCTGAAACCTTCGACCTGATCGTCCGCGGCGGCGAGGTGGTGAACCACGCCGGCCGGGGGATGGCCGACGTCGGCGTGCGCGACGGACGGATCGTCACCGTCGGCGACCTGGGCCAGGCGTCGGCCGCAGAGGTGTTCGACGCCCGCGGCCTGACCGTGCTGCCGGGCGTGATCGACAGCCAGGTTCACTTCCGCGAGCCCGGGCTGGAGTGGAAGGAAGACCTGGAGACCGGGTCGCGCGCGGCGGTGCTGGGCGGGGTGACCGCCGTGTTCGAAATGCCGAACACCGAGCCCGCCACCACCGACGCCCACGCGCTGGCCGACAAGCTGGAGCGGGCGCGGGGGCGCATGCACTGCGACCACGCCTTCTACGTCGGCGGCACGCACGAAAACGCGCGGTTCCTGGGCGAGCTGGAGCGGCTACCGGGCTGCTGCGGGGTGAAGGTGTTCATGGGCGCCTCCACCGGCTCCCTGCTGGTGCCCGACGACCCGGGGGTCGAAGCGGTGCTGCGCCACGTGACGCGGCGGGCGACCTTCCACTCCGAGGACGAGTACCGGCTGGCGGAGCGCCGGCCGCTGGCCCGCACCGGCGACTGGACCAGCCACGAGGAGGTGCGCGACGCGGAGTCGGCGTTGCAATCTACGCAGCGGCTGGTGCGCATAGCCCGGAGCCTGGGCAAGCGTATCCACGTGCTGCACGTGACCACGGCCGAGGAGATCGACTACCTGGCCGACCACAAGGACGTGGCGACGGTGGAGGTGACGCCGCAGCACCTGACCCTGACCGCGCCTGAGGTCTATCGGCGGCTGAAGGGTCTTGCGCAGATGAACCCGCCGATCCGCGGGGCCGCGCACCAGGCGGGGCTTTGGCGGGGGATCGCCGACGGGGTGGCCGACGTGATCGGCTCCGACCACGCGCCCCATACGCTGGAGGAGAAGGCGCGGCCCTATCCGGCCTCGCCTTCGGGCATGCCGGGGGTGCAGACCCTGGTCTCGGTGATGCTGACCCACGTGGCGGAGGGGCGGCTGACGCTGGAGCGTTTCGTCGACCTGACCAGCCACGGGCCGCAGCGGGTGTTCGGCGTCGCCGGCAAGGGCCGCATGGCCGAGGGCTGGGACGCGGACCTGACCATCGTCGATCTGAACGCGCGCGGGACGCTCACCCATGCCGAGATGGCCAGCCGCTGCGGCTGGACTCCGTTCGACGGCATGGAGGCGAAGGGCCGACCGGTTGCCACCATCGTGCGTGGCCGGGCCGTCATGCGCGAGGGCGAGATCGTCCTGCCGCACGCAGGTGAGCCGGTACGGTTCCAGGAAACGCTGGCCGGGTGAAGAAAAGGCCCGCCGGATCGCTCCGGCGGGCCTTCATCGAGCAGTTCAAGTCGGCTCAGCTCTTGCCGTTGCCCGGAATTTCGCAACGCTCGCCCTGGCGCGCGGCCGAGGTGCTGCAGTGCTGGGTCCGCTGGGCCGCTCTGGCGTCCACGGCCAGTTCGCTGATGAAGCCGCGCCCGTCTTCACAGGCGACTTCGACGATCGGACCGCCCGCCGGAGCGATGCCGATCGAGCGGAAATCCTTGACCGAGCAGGTGGCGGCCACGCGCGTGTTCTTGATCACCGTGGCCAGATGGCTGAGGAGCGTCTCCTTGCTGGTCATCTGGCACGGGACGCTTCGGGCGGCCGCGGCGAAGCAGGACTCGGTCTGGAAATCGGCTGTACCCGAGGCCGGCAGCCAAGCCACCAATCCGGCCGGCCGTTCAGGGCAGACGTACTCGACGATCTTGCGTTTCCGGCCGGAGGACTCCTCGGCGATCTGACGAGCCTGGCTGACGGTGCAAGACACGCCCTGCGCCTTCAAAGCATCGATCAAGGGAGCCTGCGCCGCCGCCTGGATGACCGCGGCGTCCGTGAGCTTGCAGCCGCCGGCGATGCCGCTCGCCCGCACGCAGTCGATCGAGCGGACGAAAGCGCCCGCCGGGGTGGTCTCCATCATGAAGCCGGGCTTGGGCGCGGTGCAGGCGAGTTCGTAGTACTGCTGCCCCTTCTGGTCGGCGGCCACAAACCGCACGTCGACCACGTCGCACGCTTGCGCGGCCGAGCGGGAGATCGCCGCCAACGCCTTCACCTGATCGGCCTGGGTGGTCAGCTTGCACTGATACCCGCCGGCGCCCGCAGCCAGACAGTTCGTCGGACGGGTGGTCGAAGCGGACACGTCGAGCAGATAGCCGCCGCCTTCCGCGCAGGACACCTCGTAGCGGTCGGCGTTGTCCTTGTTGGTCTTGCCCACCCACTCGGCGTTCACGACGGTGCAGGCGACGCCCGCCTGTCCCGGGTAAGGCTGGGTGGCGATCTTCAGGTCGAGGTTGCGCGGCAGGGTGCAGACCGTATCGAAACGCTCGCCGGACGCCTTGGCGAGATCAGCGTGCTTCTTCGCCGAAAGGCAGGAAAGCGCGGTCGTGGGGGCGGCGGCGTCCGGAGCGCCGGCGACGATGTAGCCGGGCCCTTCCGAGCAAGCGATCTCGAAAACGTTCAGCGTGTGGACCTTGCCCGAAGCATCCTTTTGGGCGGACGTCCCGATGTTGCGGGACTCCACCAGGGTGCAGCCGTAGCCCAGCTTCTGGGCGTACTGGACTGCGGCCGCCTTCTGATCGGCGGTCATCTCCGGGCTTGGCCTAGCTTTCGTCTGACCCCGGGACGCCTTCTGCGCGACGGCCGGTCCGCCGGCCAGGGCGACAGCCAGGACGGCCGCCAGCCCCAATTTCATGACATTCATCGCGGCTCCTCTCTCGATACTTCGCTGAACGCCTTCGCTCCGGCGGGGCGGGCGGTCAAGGGGGAACGCTGATGCCGGGAAATCGTGGCGGTCCGGAGACCGCAAACCGGCTTCACCCCGGCGGAGGGATGACGTAAGACTGCGGGTCGGTTTTCAATGGAGACGCGCTTTGCGCGACGGCGTACCCGATTCCGAGCTGCCCGAGGACGCCGGCGAGGCCCGTCGCGCGCCCCTGGTCTACCCGTTCGAGACCCGGCCGGAGCCCGGCCAGGCGATGGAGGTCGCGCCGGGCGTCTTCTGGATCCGCATGAGCCTGCCGTTCCAGCTGGACCACATCAACGTCTGGGCGCTGAAGGACGGCGACGGCTGGACGGTGGTCGATACCGGCGTGCCGATGCCGGACACCAAGGAAGCCTGGCGCGGGCTGTTCGCAGGGCTGTTCGAAGGGCGGCCGGTGAAGCGGGTGATCGGCACCCACATGCACCCCGACCACATCGGCTTGGCCGGCTGGATCGCCAAGAAGCACGACTGTCGGCTGTGGATGACGCGGCTGGAGTACGTCACCTGCCGCATGCTGATCGCCGACACCGGCCGCGACGCGCCGGAAGAGGGCGACCGGTTCTACACCGCCTGCGGCTGGACCGAGGCCCAGATCGACCACTGGCGGGTGCGCTTCGGCGGCTTCGGCAAGGCGGTGCACCGCCTGCCCGACAGCTATCGCCGGATCGAGGACGGCGAGACCATCCTGATCGACGGACGGGAATGGACGGTGGTGGTCGGCAACGGCCACTCGCCCGAGCACGCCTGTCTGTGGCGGCCCGAAGACGGGGTGATGATCTCCGGCGACCAGGTGCTGCCGAAGATTTCGTCGAACGTGTCGGTGTGGCCGACCGAGCCCGACGCCGACCCGCTGTCGGACTGGTTGGAGTCGCTGGCCAAGCTGAAGCGGGTGCTGCCGGCCGACGTTCTGGTGCTGCCTTCGCACGGCGATCCGTTCCACGGCCTGCACACGCGGCTGGATGCACTGAACCGCGGGCACGAGCGCTCCCTGCTTCGGCTGGAGAAGCTGCTGGGCGAGCCCAAGCGCGTGATCGACGTGTTCGGCGCCCTGTTCGCCCGGCCGGTGGGCGAGGGGATGCTGGGCCTGGCCACCGGCGAGAGCGTGGCGCACCTGAACTGCCTGCTGCGGCGAGGCCGCGCCGCCGCCGAGACCGACGCGTCCGGCGTGACCTGGTGGCGGGCCGCCGCCTGACTTTTCTGGAGACCCCGATGACCGACCACGTTCAGACCGCATTGCAAGGCGGCGTCCTGACCATCCGCTTCGCCAGGCCGGACAAGAAGAACGCCATCACCGACGCCATGTACCGCGTCGTCGCCGAAGCCTTGGAGGACGCGGCGACGAGCGAGCGGGTGCGGGTGGTGCTGTTCGAGGGCGAGGGCGACAGCTTCTCGGCCGGCAACGATATCGGCGACTTCGTGCAGATCGCCACTTCCGGCCGCCCGGCGGGAGAGGCCGCGGTGTTCCGCGTGCTGAAGGCGCTGGCGCATTTCGACAAGCCGGCGGTGGCTGCGGTGAAAGGATCCGCCGTCGGCATCGGCACGACCCTGCTGCTGAACTGCGACCTGGTCTACGTGGCGGAGGACGCCAGGCTGTCGACGCCGTTCGTGAACCTGGCCTTGGCGCCGGAGGCGGCGTCCAGCCTGCTGCTGCCGGCCCGTATCGGCCACGCGCGGGCGTTCGCCATGTTCGCGCTCGGCGAGCGCATCGACGGCGTGGCGGCGGCGGCGTGGGGGATCGCCAACGCGGCGCTGCCGGCGGATCAGGTGGAGCCGGCCGCGCGCGCGGCGGCGGCGGCCTTGGCCAAGCGCCCCCCGGAGTCCCTGCGCTTGACCAAGCGGCTGATGCGCGACGGGGCGGCGCTGTGGGCGCACATGGAGAAGGAGAACGCGGCCTTTGGCGGGCAGTTGACCTCGCCCGAGGCGCGCGAGGCGTTCATGGCCTTCGCCGAGCGGCGGGAGCCGGATTTCTCCAAGGTCCCGTGAGCCGTTGACCCGGGGGGCGGAGGTCCCTATCTGCCGCCGCTCGCCGAAGCGCGCGACTTTTCCACAAGCGGCGGCGGTTCTTTGTCTGGAGCACCCCCCGTGGCCTGTGCGTACGCGTTCGACGATCCTGCCATGATCGAGCCCGAGCGGCCCGCCGACGCCGCCGCGGCCGAGGACCTGGTCGACGCCGCGTTCGGTCCCGGCCGCTACGCCAAGACCGCCGAGCGGCTGCGCGAGGGAAACACGCCGGTGCTGGCCTTCGTCGCGCGCCGGGACCGGCGGGTGGTCGGGTCGGTGCGGCTATGGCCGGTGACGGTCGGCGGCGCGCCCGCCCTGTTCCTGGGACCGATCGCGGTGGACGAGGCCGAGCGCAAGTCGGGCGTCGGCGCGGCCCTGGTCGAGGCGGCCTGCGCGGCGGCGGAAGAGCGGGGCTGGAGCACCGTCCTGCTGGTCGGCGACACGCCCTACTTCGGCCGGTTCGGCTTCCAGCGCGCCGAGGGCGTGACCCTGCCGGGGCCCGTGGACCCGCGGCGGGTGCTCGTGCGGTGCGCGGGCGAGGCGCGGAGGGGCATGGTGGTCGCTTCGCTCACTCACTCGGGCTATCGCAGTTAAAGCGCTACCGACTCCCTTCCCCCTCGGTGGGGGAAGGGCGGGGATGGGGGTGCGCGCGCGACGCTGACGCAGAAAGCGCTTGAGGCGGCGCCCTGACGTCCTGCACCGGCACGCCCCCTCCACCGCCTTCGGCGGCCCCCTCCCCGTACGCTCCGCTACGGGGGAGGAGTTTGGCCCCGTCTCGCGCGGATCTCCCGCAGAGAGAAGGTTACAAGGAAGCCGCCAGCGCTCCCACGACCTCTTCCGCCTTCGCTCCGTCGCGCAGCCGCAGGCGGTGGCCCAGCACCGGCAGGGCGAGGGCGCGCACGTCGGCGAGCGAGGGCGAGGCGCGGCCGTCCAGCAGGGCGCGGGCGCGGGCCAAGCGCATCAGGCTCTGGCCGGCGCGGGGACCGGGGCCGCGCGCCACCGCCTCGCGCACGATCGCGGGCGCGGCCGGATCGTCGGGACGGGCCCGGCGGACCAGCTCGAGGATGGCGGTGACCACGCTTTCGCCGACCGGCAGCTCCACCGCCAGCCGCTGCGCCGCCAGCAGGGTCTTCAGGTCCGCCGCCGGGGCGATCTCCGGCTGGCGGCGGCCGGCGTCCAGCAGCAGGCGGCGCTCGTCGTCGCGGCCGGGGTAGCCGACGCCGACCTGAAGCAGGAAACGGTCCAGCAGCGAGTCGGTGAGCGCATTCGCGTCAGCGGCGCCGCTGCGGGTCGCCAGCACGTGGAAGGGCAGGGGAAGGCGCCGCACGCCGTCGGGGCCGGAGACCTCGCCGCCCTCCATCGCCTCGAACAGGAAGGTCTGAAGGCGGGGGCTCGCCCGGTCCAGGTCTTCGGCGACCAGCAGGTTGGTGAAGATCGGGCCGGGCTCGGTGCGGAACCGCCGCGCTTCGACCCCGACCGGCGCGTCGCGGCCGGTCAAGTCGGCGGCTTCGAGGTCGGGGGTGAACTGCACCGCGCCCGAGCCCAGGCCGAAGGCGCGCGCCGCGGCCGTGGCCAGCCGGGTCTTGGCCAGGCCCGGCGCGCCCGCGATAAGGGCGTGGCCGCCGGCCACGACCCCGGTCAGCACCAGCTCTACAGCCTCGTCCTGGCCGAACACCGCCCCGCGCAACGCCCGCCGCACGGCGCCGAGTGCGGCGCTCGCGCGTTCGAAGGCGGCGACGATGTCGTCGGACGATGACGCTTCCCTGGCGGGCTGCATGGGCCTACCTCGTACTCGGATCAGGGAAGTGGATCAGATCAGGCTGCACGGGAAGGCTTTGTGAGCGGGCGCGACGAAATATCCGATAAACGCGGGCTTTCCGGCGTCGTCGAGGCCGCGCGCGCGTCCGGGGAAAAACGAGGCCTGCCGCCCGTGCATCTCTGGAACCCGCCCCACTGCGGCGAGATCGACATCGTCATCCGTCGCGACGGGACCTGGATGCACGAGGGCTCGCCGATCGGGCGCAAGGAGCTGGTGCGGCTGTTCTCCACCGTGTTGCGCAAGGATCCGGACGGTTTCCACCTGGTCACCCCGGTGGAGAAGATGCGCATCACCGTCGAGGACGCGCCGTTCCACGCAGTGCGGGTCGACCGGGCCGGCGGCGCCCTGGTGTTCGTGACCGACGTCGGCGACGAGGTGCGCGCCGGACCCGAGAACCCGATCCGGGTGGAGACCGACCCGGCCACGGGCGAGCCCGCGCCCTACGTCCACGTGCGGCGCGGCCTGGAGGCGCGGATCGACCGGCCGGTCTTCTATGAATTGGTGGAGATGGCGCAGGAGCGTGACGGCCCGAGCGGGCCGGTGCTGGGGGTCGAGTCCGACGGGGCGTGGTTCGCGCTCGGCGAAGCGGGGGCGCACCGGGCGTGAAGAGCCTGCGTCCCCTGTTGCAGGAGCGGCTGGACCCGCTCGACCGTTGGGACCCCGCCCTGGTCGCCGACCGCTCGGACTTCGACCTGAATCCGGAGCTGCGGCCGAACGACAAGCGGCTGCTGCGCGACGCGGCGGTGCTGGTGCCGCTGGTGGAGCGCGAGGCGGGCCTCAGCGTCATCCTGACCCGCCGCACCGACACCCTGAGCAAGCACGCCGGCCAGATCGCCTTTCCAGGCGGCCGTCTCGATCCCGGCGAAGGGCCGGTCGAGGCGGCGCTGCGCGAGGCGCACGAGGAAATCGGCCTAGACCCCGCCTTCGTCGAGCCGATCGGCCTGTCCACCCGCTACGAGACGGTGACCGGCTACGTGGTGACGCCGGTGGTGGGCTTCGTCAGCCCCGGGTTCACGCTGCACGCCAACCCCGCCGAGGTCGCCGAGGTGTTCGAGACGCCGTTCGCCTTCCTGATGGACCCGGCCAACCACCAGCGGCGGTTCTATGAGACCGAAGCGGGGGCGCGGAGGTACTTCTACGCCGTGCCGTACGAGGAGCGGTTCATCTGGGGCGCGACGGCGGGAATGCTGAGGGCTTTGTGGGACCGGCTCTACGCCGACAAGGCGGCCTGAGCGGTTTCGCGCTTCGCCGCGAAGCGGATTAGGCTGTCAAGCCATGACCCGTCTGCCGCCCCAGCCCTGGATCCACGCCGCCCCGACCCGGCGCGTGCTGGACGCGCTGGAGGCCGAAGGCGGCGAGGGCTGCGCGCGGTTTGTCGGTGGGGCGGTGCGAAACGCGCTCATGGGCCTGGAGGTCGCCGACGTCGACATCGCCACGCCGCTGACGCCGGAGCGCGTGATCGCGGCGCTGAAGCGGGCGGACATCCGCGCGGTCCCGACCGGAATCGAGCACGGCACGGTGACTGCGGTGGCCGACCACGCGCCGTTCGAAATCACCACGCTGCGCCGCGACGTCTCCACCGACGGGCGCAACGCCACCGTGGCCTTCTCGACCGACTGGGCCGAGGACGCGATGCGGCGGGATTTCCGGCTGAACGCGCTCTACGCCGACCGGGAAGGGACGGTGTTCGATCCGGTCGGGGGCGGGGTGAAGGACGCGCTGGCCGGGCGCATCGTGTTCGTGGGCGACGCCGAGACGCGCATCCGCGAGGACTACCTGCGCATCCTGCGCTTCTTCCGCTTCTTCGCCTGGTACGGGCGCGGCGAGCCGGACGCGGCGGCTCTCGCCGCCTGCGCGGGCTTGAAGGACGGAATGGTTCGGCTGTCGGCCGAAAGGGTGTCCAAGGAACTGCTCAAGACCTTGGCCGCGCCCGACCCGCGCGCGGCCGTGAGGCTGATGGACAGGACCGGGGTGCTGCGCCGGGTCGTGCCGCGGCCGGACCTGACGCGGTTCGAGGCGATGGTTCCTTTGGGCACCGATCCGTTGCTGCGGCTGTCGGCTGTGCTTCCGGACGAGCGTGAGGAGGTGGCGGCGCTGGCTTCGGGGCTGCGGTTGTCGAACGAGGAGCGCGACCGGCTGCTGGCCGCCTTGCCGGACCGGGAGCGGGTCGATCTGGACCTCACCCCGCCGCAGGCGCGCGCGGCGCTGTACCGCCTGGGCGCGCGGACGTTCGCCGACCGCGTCACGCGCCTCTGGGCCGAAGCGGGGCCGCAAGGCGAGGCGAGGGCGCGCGCCCTGCTGACCCTCGCCCGTGACTGGACCCGGCCCCGGTTCCCGCTGGGCGGCGCCGAAGTGGCGGCGCTGGGCGTCTCCCCGGGACCGGAAACCGGTCGGCTGCTGAAGGCGGCGGAGGCGTGGTGGATCGAGAACGACTTCCCCGAGCACGGGGCGCGCGAACGCCTGGCGGACCTGGCCGGCCGTCTCCCTCCCCAGGGCGGGGAGGGAGACGCTTGAAGGGCGATCAGCCGTTCAGCAGGCCCTCGGCGGCGAGGGCTTCCTGCACCGCAGGACGGGCGGCGATGCGTTGTAGGTAGGCCTGCAGCTTCGGATAGGCGCTCAGGTCGACCTCCAGCGGACCGGCCCAGCTCAGGACGGTGAAGGTGTAGGCGTCGGCCACGGTGAAGCGGTCCGCGGCGACGTACTCGTGCTCGGCCAGCCGCGCCTCGACCAGGTCGAAGCGGGTGTTCAGCCGCTCAATGATCGCAGCGCGGGCCGCGGCGTCGGGGCGGCGCCACAAGGGGCCCAGTCCCTTGTGCAGTTCGGTGGAGACGAAGTTCAGCCACTCGATCACCCGGAAGCGCTCCAGGCCCGAGGCGGGCAGCAGGCCGGGTTCGGAGCCCTGTTCGGCGACCCACTGGACCAGCGCGGCGGCCTCGGTCAGCACCTGCCCGTCGTCCAGCTGGATGGCGGGAACGGAGTTCTTCGGGTTCAGCGCCGTGTAGGAGGCGCCGGTGTCGGCGATCTGGTGACGCTGAAGGTCGACCTTGACCAGTTCCAGCGGGACGCCGGCCTCGCGGGCGACGATGTGCGGGGCGAGCGAGCAGGCTCCGGGGGCGTAGTAGAGTTTCATGGCGCAGTCCTCGGTGACGACGACCGACCTCGGCCGTTGCAGCAGCAACTATGATCGCGGATGTTGCCGTTCAAGGGGGCCGCCCTCGAGCTCACACCCGCTCGATCACCATCGCGATCCCCTGGCCCACGCCGATGCACATGGTGCACAGTGCGTAGCGGCCGCCGCGGCGGTGCAGCTCCTCGGTCGCGGTCAGCGCCAGCCGGGCGCCGGACATGCCCAGCGGATGGCCGAGCGCGATGGCACCGCCGTTTGGGTTCACGTGCTCGGCGTCGTCGGGCAGGCCCAAACGGCGCAGCACCGGCAGGGCCTGGGCGGCGAACGCCTCGTTCAGTTCCACCACGTCCATGTCGCCGATGTTTAGGCCCGCCTTCTCCAGCACCTTCAGCGAGGCGGGCAGGGGGCCGATCCCCATGATCCGCGGCGGCACGCCGGCCACCGCAGTCGCCACCACCCGCGCGCGCGGCGTCAGGCCGTGGCGCTGGACCGCGCCGGCCGAGGCCACCAGGATGGCCGCCGCCCCGTCGTTCACGCCCGAGGCGTTGCCCGCGGTCACCGTGCCGTCGGCGCGGACGAACGGCTTCAGCTTGGCAAGCTGCTCCAAGGTGGTTTCGCGCGGATGCTCGTCGCGCTCGACCAGCAGGTGGTCGCCCCTCTTCTGCGGGATCGGCACCGCGACGATCTCGGCGTCGAAGCGCCCCGACGCCTGGGCGCGGGCGGCGCGCTGCTGGCTGCGGAGCGCGAAGGCGTCCTGGTCGTCGCGCGCGACCTGGAACTCCTGCGCCACGTTCTCCGCGGTCTCCGGCATGGAGTCGACGCCGTGCTCGGCCCGCATCACCGGGTTGACGAAGCGCCAGCCGATGGTGGTGTCGTGGATCTCGGCCGAGCGGGAAAAGGCGCTGTCGGCCTTGCCCATGACGAAGGGGGCGCGGGTCATGCTCTCCACCCCGCCGGCGATCATCAGCTCCGCCTCGCCGGCGCGGATCGCGCGCACGGCGATCGACAGGGCGTCCAGCCCCGAGCCGCACAGGCGGTTGACGGTGGAGCCCGGCACGTCTTCCGGCAGACCGGCCAGCAGGGCGGCCATGCGCGCGACGTTGCGGTTGTCCTCGCCCGCCTGGTTTGCGCAACCCAGGATCACGTCGTCCACCCGCGCCCAGTCCACCCCGGGATTGCGTTGCTTCAGCGCCTTGATCGGGCAGGCGGCCAGGTCGTCGGCGCGCACCCCCGCCAGCGCCCCGCCGTAGCGCCCCACCGGGGTCCTGACCGCGTCGCAGATGTAGGCGTCCGCCATGCTCTCTAGTCCTCTGTCGTCACCTGCCCGCCGACCGTGCGGCTGAGCCCGTTGAACTCCGCGACGGTGCGCCCGTCCTCGCCGCGCACCACCACCCGATAGACGCCCGAGCGACCGGCGACCGCCTGCTCGGAAGCCTCCGCCGTCAGCCGTTCGCCCGCCTGTCCGGCCGACAGGAAGACGATCGACGCCTGCTGGGCCACCGTGGTCTGGTTGCGCGAGTTGCAGGCGTAGGCGAAGGCGGTGTCGGCCAGCGCGAAGATCATGCCGCCGTGGGCGATCCCGTGCCCGTTCAGCATGTCGGGGCGCAGGCGCATGGCGACCCGCGCGTAACCCTGCGCCGCCTCCTCGATCTCCACGCCCCAGGCGGGGCCGGTCCCCTCGCGCGACAGCAGGGTCTCGGCCACCCGGCGGGCGAGCGACGGCTCGCTCACGCCGGGGCTCCTTCGCAGATCCGACCCATCGAAGCCCCTCAGTCGACCAGCACCACGCCTTCGCGCCGGGTGTCGGCGCCGCCTTCCAGGCCGGTCAGGCGGACCACGAAGCCGTGCAGGCCCGAGTTCTCGCCCGAGCCGCCCTTGACCTCCACGCCCAGCGCCTTCAGCGCCGCCAGCGTCTCCGGCGGGAACTTGGCGGCCTCGCCGTTGAAGGCCGAACCCCGGGCCACGAGGTTCGGCAGGTCGATCGACTGCTGCATCGACAGCTTCCAGTCGAACAGCCCGACCAGGGTCTTCAGGTTGTAGGCCACGATGGCCGAGCCGCCGGGCGAGCCCAGGGCGGCCACCACCTTCCCCTGCTCGTCCAGCACGATCACCGGGCTCATCGACGAGCGCGGGCGCTTGCCCGGCGCGACAGCGTTGGCGGCCGGAGCCCCGTCCTTCTCGACCGGTGAGAAGGAGAAATCGGTCATCTGGTTGTTCAGGAAGAAGCCGCCGGCCATCCGGCCCGAGCCGAACAGGCTCTCCACGGTGGTGGTCATGCTGACCACGTTTCCATAGGCGTCGGCGACGACGAAGTGCGAGGTGCCGGCGGGCTCGCGCGTGCGGTCCGGCGCGCGCTCGCCGGCGCCGGCGGGGCTGCCCGGTGCGGGCGCGGGACCGGCCCGCTCGCCGATCAGGGCGGCGCGGGCGCGCACATAGGCCGGGTCCAGCAGGCCCTCCACCGGCACGCCGACGAAGGCCGGATCGCCGACGTAACGGTCGCGGTCGGCGTACATCACCCGGGACGCCTCGGCGAAGGCCAGCCAAGCCTTGGCGTCGTCGGGTCCGCGCCGATCGATGTCCGTGTGCTCCAGCAGCATCAGCCCCTGCAGCAGCGCCACGCCGCTGGAGGGCGGGGGCATGGTGCAGACGATCCGCACCGTCCGCCACGGCCGGCACAGGGGCTCCCGCTTGACCGGCCGGTAGCGCTTCAGATCGTCGAGCGTCATCGCGCCCGGCCGGGGCGCCGCGCCGACGGCGGCCACGATCTCGCGCGCCACCGCGCCTTCGTAGAAGGCCTTCGGCCCCTCCGCCGCGATCCTGCGCAGGGTCGCGCCGTAAGCCGGGTTCCTCAGCAGGTCGCCCTCGTCCACCAGGGTGCCGTCCGCCTCGGTGAAGTAGGCGACGACGTCCGGACGCCTGGTCTGGGGGAAGGCGCCGTTCACGTAGCCCGACAGCCGCGGGCTGACGCGGAAGCCGTTCTCGGCGTGGGCGATCGCGTCGGCGAACAACTCGCGCCAGGGCAGGCGGCCGTGCTCGCCCTGCACCTCGGCCAGCATGGCGATCACCCCCGGGACCCCCGTCGCCCGGCCGCTGACCACCGCTTCGGCGAAGGGCAGCGGCTTGCCGGCCTCGTCCAGGAACATGGTCGCGTTCGCGCCCCGGGGCGCTGCCTCGCGCCCGTCCCAGGCCGACACCCGGCCGGTGCGCGCGTCGTAGTGCATCAGGAAGGCGCCGCCGCCGATACCCGAGCTCTGCGGCTCGGTCAGCGACAGCACCGCCTGGATCGCCACCGCCGCGTCCACGGCGGTCCCGCCGCGCCGCAGCACCGCCATGCCGGCCTCGGCCGCCAGCGGATTGGCCGCCGAAACCAGCCGCCGCCCCTCGGCCGGCCCCGGTGCGGAGCCGCCCGGAAGCCGCGGCGGCCACAGATCGGGCAAGGGCGCGCAGGACGCCAGGGCGAGCAGCAGAAGGGCGGACAGGCGACGCAGGATCATGGGCGCACTTAGGCCGAAGCCATGCTCTGGAACAAGGTTTAGCGGCCCCGGCGAAGCCTCCGGAAAATCCCGCCGAACGGCCCTTGAAACCGCCCGCGTCCGCGTCTAGGTTCCGCGCCCTCGCCGCAAGGCGTGCGCGCCCGTAGCTCAGCTGGATAGAGCATCAGACTACGAATCTGAGGGTCGGACGTTCGAATCGTTCCGGGCGCGCCATTCTTCCTTCCTGCATCGTGATGTTTCCCGTCTCGGCCGCTTCCGGCGTTTGTGAACCGGCGGCGGGTAGGCGCTGAGCGTCCAGGGCTCTAGATAACGGCGGAAGCCGAAGGAGCCCGCCATGATCCCCGCCGCCGCCTACGCCGGATTCGACGCGACCTCGCCGTTGCGCCCGTGGAACTTCGAGCGGCGCGATCCGGGGGCGCACGACGTGGTGATCGACATCCTGTTCTGCGGGGTCTGCCACTCGGACCTGCACACGGTGCGCAGCGAGTGGGGGCCGGCGGCCTACCCCTGCGTGCCGGGCCATGAGATCGTGGGCCGGGTGGTGCGGACGGGTGCCCACGTCTCGAAGTTCAGGGAGGGCGATCTGGTCGGGGTCGGCTGCCTGGTCGACTCCTGCCGCGCCTGCGAGAGCTGCGGGGAGGGGCTGGAGCAGTACTGCGAGGGCGGCTTCACCGGCACCTACGGAAGCGTCGAGAAGGAGACCGGCCGCCCGACCTACGGCGGCTATTCCACCGCCATCGTGGTGACCGAGGACTTCGTGCTGCGCATCCCCGAGGGGATGGACCCGGCGGGGGCGGCGCCGCTGCTGTGCGCGGGGATCACCACCTACTCGCCCTTGCGGAATTGGAAGGTCGGGCCGGGGCAGAAGGTCGGCGTGGTCGGCCTGGGCGGGCTCGGCCACATGGGGCTGAAGCTGGCCAAGGCGATGGGCGCGCGGGTGGTGCTGTTCACCACCTCGCCCGACAAGGCCGCCGACGCGATGCGCCTGGGCGCCGACGAGGTGGTGCTGTCCAAGGACCGCGAGCAGATGAAGGCTCACGCCGGCAGCTTCCACTTCATCCTGAACACGGTGGCGGCGCCCCACAACCTGGACGTCTTCATCGGCATGCTGCGCCGGGACGGGACCATGTGCCTGGTGGGCGCGCCGGCGGAGTCGCACCCCTCGCCCCAGGTCTTCGGCCTGATCATGCGCCGTCGAAGCCTGGCGGGGTCGCTGATCGGCGGCATCGCCGAGACCCAGGAGATGCTCGACTTCTGCGCCGAGCACGGGCTGACCGCCGACATCGAGATGATCCGGATGGACCAGATCAACGAGGCCTACGAGCGGATGCTGAAGTCGGAGGTGAAGTACCGCTTCGTCATCGACATGGCGTCGCTGAAGGAGGGACGCGAGGCGGCGTGAAGCCCTTTTCAGTCAACGCCGTCATCCCGGCCGTAGCGTAGCGAAGAGCCGGGACCCAGGAGCCGGCGGAGCGCTCCGGCGCCTGGGTCCCGGACAAGCGCTGACGCGCATTCCGGTATGACGTGATTGGCGTCGTCTCTTGTTGCTGCGCTCTGGCGCTAAGAATCAGCGCGCGGGCATGAAGCGGCTGTTGCGCAGCAGGGCGGCGGTGATCAGCGAGACCAGCACCCCGACCGGGAAGATCTCCGAGAAGGTCATGGGCAGGCGGAACAGCGGGTTCTGGTACTGCACCGACCAGGCCTGGAGCTCGGCCGACATCTCGGCCAGCTCGGCCGCGCTCGCGCCCTCGGCGCGCTTCTGGGCCAGCATCGTCTCGCCGTACTCGGCGGCGAAATCCAGACCGCTGATCGCGGTCGCCGCCTCCCAAGAGAGCACGTAGAGGATCGAGGCGACCAGGCTGATCGCCAGGCCCATGCCGAGCGCTGGCCAGAACCGGATCACGCCGCCCAGGTCGCGGTCGCGCCGGCGCTTGACGCCGAGGAACACCGCGCTCAGCGCGATCAGCATCACCAGGTAGCCGACCACCATGCCCCACGGCATCGGCAGGTGGCCGACCGTCAGGGTCATGGCGAACATGGGCACGCCCACGATCAGTCCGGCGACGGCGCCGTAGGTCAGGATTTGTCGAAGCATTTCAGGTCCCCCTCTCCGGGTGTTGAGAACGCCCGGACCGGACCATCCTACAACGAGGCGCGCCATCACCCGAACGGGGGATTTGGGCGGCGTCACCCGGCCGTAAGGAGGTTCAGGGCAGGAGGCCGAGTTCGCGGGCGCGGGCGACGGCGTCGCCGCGCCGCGTCGCGCCGAGCTTTCCCAGCAGGCGCGCGACGTGGGTCTTCACCGTCTCGGGCGAGACCTTCAGCCGCCGGGCGACCTCCTTGTTCGAGCGGCCGGCGGCGATCTCCTCCAGCACCGTCAGCTCTCGCGGGGTGAGGCCGAGCGCCGCCGCGGCGCGGGGGTTGCCGTCGAAGGCCGGGGGAGGCGCCTTGCGGAACAGCCGCGCCCCGACCAGCACGCCGACCGCCAGGAATCCCGCCGCGACCAGCACCACGTACAGCTCGCCCGGCCGCGTCCGCGCCAGCCGTTGGTAGTCGAGCCACTGCAACAGCACCGCGCCCGCCGCCAGGGCCGCGCCGTACAGGGCGACCTGAGCCCACACGGGCAGGGTGTCGGAGAGGGGCTTGCGGCGGGGCATATGCGTAAGCCTGCCTTAGCTGACTCCCTGTCCTGGCGGGAGAGGGAGGGCCTCAGCAGCAGCGGATGCATGGGTGACAGTCTCGCCCGACTAATGGGCGACGCTCTGGTGGTGCAGGGCGCCGCGCCGCTTGAGTTCGCCGTCTGTGCGGATGCGGCGCTTCGAGCGCCGCCTTAAGCTCTTGATCCGTATAGACTTGAGTTAATCCGACGAACCAAAGCGCAGTTGACGGGTTCATACTCCGGGCTGAAAGGGTCTTGTGTATGAGTGCGCTTGAGTTGTGGGGCGGGCACGAATGTACGGTGAACCGGGTCGGGGACCGGTTCTTCGACCAGACCGTGCGCTCAGGACACCAGACCCGCCTCTCCGATCTTGAACTCTTCGCTGATCTGGGCCTCAAGGCCCTGCGCTATCCCGTGCTTTGGGAAAGGACTTCGCCCGAGCGGCCGGACGACTTCGACTGGCGCTGGACCGACGAGCGGCTGCCGGCGATCATGCGGTTGGGCGTGCGGCCGATCGCGGGCCTCGTGCACCACGGCTCCGGGCCGAAGTACACCAGCCTGGTGGACGAGAGCTTCGCGCCCGGCCTGGCCGTCCACGCGCGGGCGGTCGCCGAGCGCTATCCGTGGATCGAGGACTGGACCCCGGTCAACGAGCCCCTCACCACCGCCCGGTTCAGCTGCCTGTACGGCCTGTGGTATCCCCACGCCTACGACGAGGGCGCCTGCTGGCGGGCGCTGCTGAACGAAATCGACGCCACCCGCCTGGCCATGGCCGAGGTGCGCAAGGTCAATCCGAACAGCCGGCTGATCCAGACCGAGGACCTGGGCTACGTCCACGCCCGGCCGGGGCTGGAAGCGCAGGCCGAGTTCGAGAACCACCGTCGCTGGCTGACCTGGGACCTGTTGTGCGGGACGGTCACGCCCGATCATCCCCTGTGGGAACGCCTGTGCCGCTTCGGTCTCGAGGACCGGCTGCGGGCGATCGCCGACGACCCGTGCCCGCCCGACGTGATCGGGGTGAACCACTACCTGACCAGCGAGCGGCTGCTGGACACCCGGCTCGAGGCCTATCCGCCGGCCCTGCACGGCGGCAACGGGGTCCAGGCCTACGCCGACCTGGAGGCGGTGCGCGCGCTGGCCGACGGGCCGCTGGGGCTGGAGGCCCTGCTGGCCGAGACCTGGGATCGCTACGGCCGCACCATCGCCGTCACCGAATCGCACCTGGGCTGCACCCGAGAGGAGCAGGTCCGCTGGGTGGCCGAGGCCTGGTCGTCGGCCGAGCGTCTGCGCGCCGAGGGCGTCGACCTGTGCGCGGTCACCGCCTGGGCGCTGCTCGGCAGCCACGACTGGAACACCCTGCTGACCGCCGAGCGCGGCTTCTATGAGCCCGGCGTGTTCGACGTGCGCTCCGGCACGCCGCGCCCGACCGCGCTCGCTGGCCTGCTGAAGACCCTGGCCAGGGGGGAGGCGCCGAAAACGCTCGCGCTCAGTTCGCCCGGCTGGTGGCGGCGCGACATCCGCTTCGTCTACGAGCCGGTGTCGGAGATCCTGACGCCCGCCGTGCTGCGCCGCCCGGTCGCGCCCCAGACCCTGGCCGCGCGCCCGATCCTGATCACCGGCGCCACCGGCACCCTGGGCCAGGCCTTCGCCCGCGCCTGCGACCTGCGCGGCCTGCCCTACGTCCTGACCGACCGGCGCACCCTGGCTCTGGACCGGCCGATTTCGGTGGAGCGGGCGCTGGACGAGCTGGAGCCCTCCGCGGTGATCAACACCGCCGGCTGGGTGCGCGTCGACGAGGCGGAGGAGGCCGAGGAGGCCTGCATGGCCGCCAACGCCGTGGGCCCCGAAAACCTCGCCCGCGCCTGCGAGCGGCGGGGCGTTCCGTTCGTCACCTTCTCCTCCGACCTGGTGTTCGACGGCGAGGCCGGCCGACCTTACGTCGAGGGCGATCCGACCAGCCCGCTCAACGTCTACGGCCGCAGCAAGGCCGAGGCGGAGGCGCGGGTGCTGGCCACCGGCGCCGACGCCCTGATCGCGCGGACCGCGGCGTTCTTCTCGCCTCACGACGTGCACAACTTCGCCGTCCACACCCTCGCCACGCTCAGCCAGAACCGGGTGTTCCGCGCGGCCAACGACTGCTTCGTCTCGCCGACCTACGTGCCCGACCTTGTGGACGCGACGCTGGACCTGCTGATCGACGGCGAGACCGGCGTCTGGCACCTCGCCAACCGCGGCCGCTTCTCCTGGGCCGAGTTCGCTCGCACCTTGGCCGAGGCCGCCGACCTCGACCCCTCGCTGGTCGAAGGCGCGACCGGCGCCGACCTCGGCTGGGCCGCCCCGCGCCCGGCCGACGTCGCCCTGTCCTCGGAGCGCGGCCAGCTGCTGCCGGCGGTGGAGAGCGGCGTCGAACGCTTCGTCCACGGCTGGCGCAAACAGGCCGGCGGCGGCCGCACCCGGACCATCTGCGCGGCGGAATGACGGCGAGCGGAGACGGGAAGCGTTAGCCGGTGTACCCTCGGCGAACGCAGGATACCGAGGATGCTCCGGTTACGCTTCATGTTCGTCGCCGCCTTCTTAGCGGCCATGTCGACGAGTTTGGCGGTACCCTCTGTCGCCGCTGAACTTGAGCCTGACGCTCCTTGCCAAGCCCGTTCCTGGTCCATGTCGCCCGAGGGTGGTTTGGTCATCACCGGCTGCTTCGATGGACGGATCAGGTTGACTGACGCCGGGACGGGTAAGGTCGTGATGTCCCTCCCGGCTGGCGTCGGCTCGGTCGTTGCGACTGCCTTGTCCGCTGACGGGCGCCGCTTGGCCGCGCTGGTTCGCCCACGCGACTCTGCCTTTCGTTTGCTCCAGATGTGGGACCTCAGCTCACGAGAGCGGCTGTTCCAGGTGCAATCGAATGCAAACGGGGGCAGCTTGGCAATATCGCCGACGGGCGATCGAGTACTTCATTTTCCACAGGCGGGCGAAGACTTCGAGACGGTTCTCTGGAATGGGAACGACGGCGCGCGCCTTAAAGGCCTAGAGGGCACGGTTGACGACACTACGCCGTCGGCCATTTCGTCAGACGGACGGCTGGCGTTCACGACGGCGACAGATGGTGTTCGGGTCTACGACGCTCAAAGTGGAGAGCTTCTCTGGAAAAAACCAGGATATCACGCAGGCGGCGCCTTTTCCCCAGACGGACGCCGACTGTTGTTATGGTCATACGATGCGAAGGTTGTTTATGCGCTGACTGGCTTTGAACTTGCGTCCGCCAAAAGGGATGATCCTTTAGGAGCCTTCGGACGCGGAGCGTTTTCTCAAGACGGCATGCGCATCGTGCTGGGGCATCCTCAAGGAGTGTCTTACTGGTCGCACGACCTCCGTAAAATTTGGGCGCTGCCTACTAGAGCGGCAGTGACATGGCTCAGCACAACGCCGGAAGGCGTCTTGGTGGCTACCCTCGACGCCCGCCTGACCAAATATTCTGTGCAAGGGCGAGAAGAGGCCCATGCGACCGTCGGCGTTTTCGACGAGGATCACTTCCGGATCACTCCAGACGGCCGCTCAGCCGCCGTCGTCCATGAAGGAAAGGGCGCTGTTCGCATATTTGCGCTGTCGCCCTTTCGCGAGGTCGGCTGCTTCGCTGGTTCTCCGGGCACGTGTGGCGAGATACGGGCCGAAGCGCAGTACGGTGCGGCCGCGGCAGGCGCGGACCCTCGCTCGCTGATGGAAGCGGCCGCTGCTATGCGCCCGTTCATCGAAGAAAGCCGGCAGACGACCGCAAAGCTCGGGCTGTCGGTGTTAGCCGACGAAGGCGACCGTGTTCTGCTGGACCACGGACTCGCGGCACTGGAGCTCGGTGACTTCGCAGCCGCGCGAGATGCTTTTTCGTTAGCTCTGCGATCCCAGCTCGCGACGACGCGAGGCCGCGCCCGGGTGGGGCTTGCGAAGGTCCTTACGGGCGAGGGTAGGGACGGTGAAGCGGTCGAGGTCCTTCGAGCGGGCGCAGTGGAGCTTGCCCGCGCCCTGAGGGCCGAGCGGCTCATGTTCCATGTGCGTAACGGCAAAGACGTTCTAGCTGACCTTCATGACGAACTGGCGCGCGCCTTGCTCCGTCAGGGCCGCATCACCGAAGCCCTCGACGAGACCGAGGCGGGTTTGACATCCTACAGTCAAGGATATCAGAGCGAACCCGGCCCCAAGGTACGGTTGCTGTCGACCCGGGCGGCCGCACTGGAAGCCGCTCGCCGACCTCAGGAAGCTCACACGCTCAGAGTTCAGGCCTCGACGCTCGCAGCAGAGGCGGAGCGCCGCGACGTCCCGCTGATCGCGTCTGTACTGACCGGATTGGCAGAAAACCTGATCCTGCAGGGGAGACTGCGCGAGGCGGAAGCATACCTGGTTCAGGCGCTAGATACTTACTCCGAGTACGCCTCGCTCGACCACGTGGCGACAGTGGCCGCGACTGCGCGCCTGGGGGATCTGCGGGCCGGTAACTTGGACGAGCCCCAGCGAGCGGTGGACGTGCTGCGTCCCGTGATCAGAACTGTCGCAGCAGGCGTTGGCGCTGGAACGTTAGGAATTCGGGCCGACGGCGCCCGCCGGACGAAGTCCCGCGAAGTGTTTCGCACGGGTGTTCGTACCTACTGGCGTGCTGCTGAGGCTGCCGCGGCCCCGGTCGCCCGACCTAAAGCGGTCACCTCCGAGCGCCATCTCGTCCCTGTCGAACAGGTGTTGATGACCCCAGGCGGAGAGCAAGTGCTGACGGTTGCTGCGAACGAACCAGCCATGCTTTGGGACGTTACGACCGGACGATTGTTGCGGGTCTTTCCGATCTCATCATCACCGGTGGCGGCAAGTCTTCACCCTGACGGGCGGAGACTCCTCACCGGCTTCGACAACCGGCTGATCATCTGGGATGTTGCGAGCGGACGACAGCTGGTCTCCGTTAAGGCGGAAGGCGAAGGAGCCTTCATCGATCGCCGGGGGCGACGCTTGGCTTGGGTTGAGAATCCGAGCCAGTCGGCCACCTTCAACTTCCTCGACGGCGTGGGCGCGCCGATCTCCAGGGTGAGAACAGGATTGCGCACGCCCGCAGTAGAAGCCTCTCCTGACGACGAACTCCTGCTTGCAGTCGATCAGGAAGGACAGGGAGGTCTCTGGCGAGTCGAGGACGGCGCGGAGGTCTGCCGTTTCGATACTGCTACCCCTCTCGCGGCATTCGGAGATAAGCGAGCGTGGGTTGATTCTGTAGCGTTCACCGACGACGGCCAGCACTTCTTGGCGAGTGGCGGTGTATTGACCGTTTGGGACGTCACGTCGTGCTCACTTGTCGCCCGTCACGAAGGCGACGCTGCGGACTTCCCCAGCGATTACCAACGTGCGCTTTATGGCGGACCTCTTGTCTCTCTTAAGGCAAAGGTGGGCGAGGATGTCCTGGATGAAGTATACTTCTCACCCCTCGCGCCGGCGGCGCTCGCGTTGTTTAATTCCGGTGAATTGATCCTCGTCGATCCAAGCACAGGAGACCGCCGTCATGTGCTCGACCCCAAGGTCGATCGCGTGGCTGGTGTGGCGTTCAGCGCCGATGGAAAACATGTCGCCGCGGCGACGGGCGACGCGACCGCTCGAGTTTGGGACACGAGAACCGGACGTTTGATCGCGGCCCTCGGGCGCTGATGGTGCGGACGCCGGGACTCGAACCCGGACGGCCTGGGGCCGACAGATTTTAAGTCTGCTGCGTCTACCGGTTCCGCCACGTCCGCACGCCTTCGGGCTAGCAGAAGCGGCGCGGGGGTGAAACCCTCGCCCTCCGCTTGACAGGCGCGGGCCCCGGCGACCACGTACGGTCCGAGTCTCGAACCCGGAAAGGTGGATTCCCATGGCCCAGCACGCGGGCGCGCAACCGCTCGGACAGCCGGTCCGCTCGGCGCTGGACCTGATCGGCTCGACGCCGATGGTGGAGGTGACCGGCGTCGACACCGGCCCCTGCCGGCTGTTCCTGAAGCTGGAGAGCCAGAACCCCGGCGGCTCGATCAAGGACCGTATCGCCGTGTCGATGATCGACGCGGCCGAGCGCGACGGCTGGCTGAAGCCCGGCGGCACGATCGTGGAGGCCACCGCCGGCAACACCGGCCTGGCCCTGACGCTGGTCGGCAAGCGCAAGGGCTACCGGGTGCTGCTGGTGATCCCCGACAAGATGGCCAAGGAGAAGATCCAGCACCTGCGCGCGCTCGGCGCCGAGGTCCGCTTGACCCGCTCGGACGTGCCGCACGGCCACCCGGACTACTACATGGACTTGGCCGAGCGGCTGGCGCAGGAGATCCCCGGCGGCTTCTACGTCAACCAGTTCGCCAACCCCGCCAACCCGCTGGCGCACGAGCGCAGCACCGGCCCGGAGATCCTGGCCCAGCTGGACGGCGACGTGGACGCGGTGGTGGTGGGCGTGGGCTCCGGCGGCACCCTGTCGGGGCTTGGGCGCTACTTCCGCCGCGAGTCGCCGAAGACGAAGATGATCCTGGCCGACCCGGTCGGCTCGGTTCTGGCGGGGCTGGCCAACGACGGCGTCCCCGGCCCCAGCGGCGGCTACACGGTCGAGGGCATCGGCCAGGACTTCGTGCCCGACAACGCCGACCTCGATCTGGTCGCCAAGGCCTATTCCATCCCCGACCGCGAGGCGATCGACACGGTGCGCGACCTGCTGCTGACGACCGGGATCCTGGCGGGATCGTCGTCCGGCACCCTGATCGCCGCCGCCCTGCGCTACTGCCGCGAGCAGACCACGCCCCAGCGGGTGGTCAGCTTCGTCTGCGACACCGGCGCCAAGTACCTGTCCAAGGTCTACAACGACAGCTGGCTGGCCG
>Ga0196964_10000425_pt1 | contig 26585 bp, 34 predicted proteins | sample S1_10metaG_FD_148615 | JGI IMG/M metagenome (GOLD analysis project Ga0196964, IMG submission 148615) | Soil microbial communities from Anza Borrego desert, Southern California, United States - S1_10 | ecosystem: Environmental > Terrestrial > Soil > Desert | place: USA: California | collected... | reverse complement strand
AGGCGCTGCGCTCTGCTGCGGACCCCAACATCCTTCAGAAGTGGTGCTACGCCGGATGCATGCTGACCAACGTGGAACTCGGCGAGATGAACTACGACGAGCAGCGTTACATGACGATCAACTGCACGATCCGTTACGACAACGTGATCGGCTTCAACCAGAACGGAGTCCGCATGGGCACGTTCCGGCATACCGCTGAGATTGCGGCCCAACAGGGTGTGGCCTCGACGGGTATCGGCGTGACCGGCGGTATCAACGTCCGGATCAGCGGTGGTTCCGTGAATGTCGGCTTCACCGGACTTTCCGTGGGTGGTGCGACCATCGGTGGACAGGTCGGATCGGGCAGCAACGGTGGATTTGGTGTAAGCTTCTAATGCTTTGGCTCTGGTTGTTCGTGATCCTGTGCATCACGGTTTACGTGATCATGGAGGGCATGCAGAAATGACTGAGGCGGCTCGGTATGAGGACTCGGATGTCATTGATATCCGCACTCGTGCAGGTATCAAGCGTCAGATTCCGGCCAAGTCGTTCCGTTATGTCGTCTACAACATCCAGACCGGCAAGGTCGAACAACAGACCTGGAACAACAAGCCCAGCTACCCCGGCACGATTAAGGATCGTCTAGGATTCCTTGAAATGATCAACCACATGAATCGGGAACACGCAGGCGAGTTCGTCTATATCGCGGAGTGAGGATTCTCTTCGCGCTCGAACCGAGCTTCAATTGCCCTGACCATGCTGATGAATATCTTGATCTCTACGAAGTAGAGTCCGATCCAGATCAGGGTCACGAACAACCCGAACAGATCATGGGTCTGGTAAGCGTAGTGGGTCCAGAACCCTATCGCGCCTAGCTGGAACAGCATCAAAGCAAGCATCGAGAAGAACACGAGCTTATACTTGGACAAGTGTTTCATCTTGAACCTCGAAGAAGTTGAGCTTGCCTTTGTGGGGCCGGAAAGGCAACGATTCCGGATTGGTCAGGACGAAACCGTAATCGCCCTCATACCAGGGAACGGTCATGGGCGAGCCCGGCTTCATCACATCGACCAGAATGGCGCGGCCGATGATTCCGCCTTGGAACTGTTTGAAGTAGTCTCGCTCCGGCAGGATCACGTTGGGGATCGGATACAACCGCATCAGTTGGTAGGCGGCTTTGTCGAAGGTCGATCCGGCGTGGATCAGGAAGGTCCCTCGGAACTTGGTGTTCCAACTTCTGTTTTCGATGTTCTTTCCGGCGTGGAGAATAGCCCAGGCCCAGGGTTGCCGGATCGATAGGGCCTTCACGATTTGGCCTCTTCTCGTGCCTGGAATTGCGGTCCACCGATCAGGAAGATAGTGGCTCCGCCATGAACAAACCCGGAATGGATGATTTCGGTCTCGTAGTAGTGGATTGGGAGAGAGTCACCCTGGATTTCGTAGTCACGCCATTCCGTTTTCAGGTTCAGAGCGACCCCATACATCATGGCGTCCATCGTGGTTCGGATGGAGTCGTGCTCGGGGTTCTCCGAGTCATACCAGAGACCGGGAATGATGATCTCGTTCCCGTCCCGATCCTTGAAGATGGGAATCCTAAACATATCCCAAGAATATCTTGGAGTTTCCGGATTGTCAACGAGTTTCCGGACGTGTTGATGCGATGATTTCCTGTGCACGTTGTGGGGTTATCTGACCCCGTTTGACCAGGAACCGATACATTCCGGATCGAACATACTCCTGGACGAACCGTTTATGGATTCCACGAAGATTATTGAAACCGGAGTTCCGAAATCCACCCCGGCCACGATCCGGTTCCAGAGTCCAGGCGAGCTTGCCCACGAGTTTGCCAAGACCGAGCCCGCGATACTCCTGAGCCACCACGAATAGCCACGCACCCCATTCCTCCTGGGCAATCGCGACGTTTTGTTTCTGCTCGTTAAACACCCCGATCATGTGACGGAAGCGACGAATGCGAGGATCGGCTTTGATCTCTTCCACACTCAGATACAGTGCCATCCCATCCGGACCACGTACGATATCCCCATCGGGTGTGGTCTTGGTGAAGTGGTAGGTCCCATCCCACATGTCTTTGCGCTGGAGACGGACCTCGAAAGATTGATCTTGGATTCGAATGCGATTGAGCAGGATCGGGAATTCCCGATAACGATTATACCGGAATCCCTGCATCTGTTCGAGACTCCAGTCGTAAGCCCGATCCGAGTGCCATTTATTCTTGGGGTTCAAAAAGTCGTGGTATTCCTGGAACGTCATCAGGGCTGGGTCGATGACCTTCTTGGTATATTCCTGGGTGGCCTCGATGAGGGTCTGAACACGCATGCGAATATTTATGAAAAGGGGAGAGGTTGCCCTCTCCCCCTTCCTGCTTGAGCGCGGTGCCATACGCGATCTCTTTACCCTTTCGGGCTACTTTACCAGAACCTCGCTGGTCCTGGTGTGTGAGGTGGCCGTTCTCACCTCTCAAGCTTTTTTGTTTTACGACGTAGACTGATTGTATCTGCGGCTTCTTCGAGTGTCTTAAACAATCCCAACCATTCTTGAGATTCTTCACGAATTTTCTCGTTATTTTTATACAAGACGGGAAACATACCCCAATCATCGTATGTAGCAGAGTATTGACCATTATACATGAATATATGACCAATAAAACAACCGTGTTTGTCCTCAACTGACCACCATGTTTCTTGGCGAATAGTTTTAGTCATCGGTTGTAGCCTCGGCCTTGAAATCCACCGGGGTATAACTGGGTGAGGGGCGGTTCTTCTTCAAGAGCGCTTCCTTTGCCTGCTTGCGGGTGAGCTTGGTCTTGCGCTTGGGCTCCTCCATCAAACCATACCGGATCAGACGACGGTTCTGTTCCTTCTTGGCACGGCGTTTGGCGTCGTTCTGCTTCCTTCTCTTCTTGACCGAGGGCTTCTCATAGGCCCTGCGATCCATCACCTCTTTGATGATGCCCTCGTTGAACATCTTCTTCTTCAACTTCCTGAGGGCTCCACCGACATCGTTATTATAGACCTTAACCAGCATTCATGCCTCCATAGGTTTCCGGGCTGGGCTAAATAATATTTACGGAGGAATCCTTTAGATGGCGGTGAATGACGGTAGTTTCTTTGGCTGGCCCTTTGTGAATCACGCGATGGAGCTTCGCGGGACCCAGACCACTACGGGTCCGGGTCGTGCCAGTATGGTCCTGCCCAGGTTCAAATTCACCTATTTGGTGGAGTTTCAGATCAATGAGGAAGCATTAACGCCGGGATTCTCCCAGACTGATCTACGCAATCATATCCAGAATGGTCGTCTCTATGCGAGTTTGAAGCGGATCGATCTGCCCAAGACCAACCTGAAGACCGAGACGCTGCGTTCCTACAACAAGTTTGTCAAAATCCACACCACCCCGGAGTTCGGTGCGTTCCGGATGCAGTTCCACGACGACAATACGTCGATGGCCATGGCCCTGTGGAAGGAATACTTGGCGTTCTACCGGAATGCCGGGGATGTGGGTCGTGGTGTGGTGATCAGTCAGAATCGACGGTTGAACCAGAACAACCAGTTCCGCTCCCAGAATGATCTGACCGGCACAGAGGTGCGTCGGGATATGGATATCCATCCGAGCATCGGTATGACTCTGCGTCCCTACTACAAGCGTCATTTCTTCGAGAACATCACGATCTACGACCTGGGCTCGGAACCGGATTCGGTCAATGTCTTCCGGTATGTGAATCCGGTGATCGTGCAGACCGATCTGGACAATCTCGACTATTTCGACCGCACCGGGCAGCGTGAGGTCCGCTTCACGCTGGAACCCGAAAATATGTATATGGCTGTGGGCCAGAACAACTCGGTTCTATCACCGATCATCTTGCAGATTCTGGGCATCTCACGGCCGGTGCCAACACTGCCGGTGCGTGGTCACGTCACGATGGTAGCGCCGAACAAAGGACTCGCGACCTCACCGACCAGTCTCACGGCTGATCCGGGTGTGCTCGACACGAATGTGCCACCCATGGACACTGCGATCAGAGGAAATCCATTGAGCCCGTTGGGTATTCCACAGGCTCCGAATCCACCAGTAGCGGCTGTGCCAGCGGAACAGTCTCCATTCTTCTCGCCCCGGATGGAAGTCACACAACAGAACATCGACAATCTCACTCGAACCATGAATGAGACCACCTCCAATGGTAGTCCGGTGTTTGATGAGGGTCAGAAGGCTGTTTTCAGGGATATCATCCAACAGCAGCAGAATCATTTGGATAATCTGCGGGCGCTCGATGCAGAGCGTGCCCAGCGTGCGATCTCAGAAGCAACCAAGCGGGCCGAAGCGGCAACCAGGAAGCAGTTGATTCAGTAATGGCTAGACCTGTGAAGAGGGAGTTTGTCCCTCAGAATCCTCAGAAATATACCGGAACCTACCCGATCATCTCACGTCGGCGGTGGGAATGGGATTTCATGGTTATGTGCGATCAGAACGACCGGGTTCTGGAGTGGGCCAGTGAGATGGCACAAATCCCTTATCATGATCCGTTGACAGGTCGTCAGAAGGTTTATGTGCCGGACTTCTTGATCACCTATATCGATCACATTTCCAGGGATCGTCGCACCAAACTGGTCGAGGTCAAACCCATGCACGAGCAGCTTACGGAATACGCCCGCAATACTCAGGACGCGGCGATCCAGGCGAGGAACCGTGCGAAGTGGGGTGCTGCCATCGCGTGGTGTGCCCGTCGCGGTATTACCTTCGAAGTTATGAATGAGCGGCACATGTTCAAGGGTGCGAACCTGATGAAGCCCCGTGTGAATCCGGTAGCGGAGTATGCACCGGGTCTGAACCTGAAGAAGAAAAAGAAGCCAACCAAACCTAAATCGAAGTTGGCTCGGATCAGACAACGTCTGGCCAAACGTAAGGCCAGTTCGGTGTCTCGCGTTAGGAAGGTGAAGAAAGTATGAGCACATTCAATACGAAAATCGCCGAGTCTCTGGGTATTGCTTTGCCCCCGGAAGAACCGAATTCGCTGAAGCTTCCCGTAGTGGTCGAGCCGAGCGAGATTGTGCGCGTGGATAATCCTGCACTCCCGGATATGACCGACATCGACAAGCGCATGTTGGAGGGTGAGAAGCAGTTGGAAACGATCATCACGGTTAGCCTAGATGCGGTAGCTGAAGCGCAGGAGATAATTCCAACAGTGGAGCCAAAACTCCGTGGTCGTTTCGTCGAGGCGGCCAATGTCAGTCTGGGATTGGCTTTGGAGGCGGTCCGCACGAAGATAAGCACTCAGAAGGATAAAAAGGAGATGCGTCTGAAAGAGGCCGAGTTCGAAGGCAAGAAGGGTAAAAGCAGCGGCCCGCAGGCCGGAAACACCACCAACAACATTATCTTCACGGGCTCACAACCGGAGATGCTCGACTACATCATGAACAAACCAAAGGAATCCGAAGGATAAATGATTGAGGTTGTTCACTAAATAAGAGGGAAGAGGGGCAAAAACCATGAGAAAGTCTTTCCAAGCCCTGCTCATTGAGCAGGAAAAAGAGCACACCTACAAAATCATCTCGGTCGCGAACATCCACGACCAGGAATTGATGGGTCGTATCGGCATGGCTCTGGCCGGGTATAAGGTGCTGGAATTGGAGAAGGATTTCTTCAAACCGGTTCGGAAGGAGAACAAGGAATTTCCGAATCATCCCGACACGCCCTGTTATTGTGTGAAGGTGGTTACGGTGATGAATCCCCGGAACCGCGTGCTTCAGCAGGCGGTTTGTCAGTATCTGAATATCCGGGATGAGAACCTCAAGGTCACCGGAGATGAGCCCGAGGCTGAGGACAAAGAAAAGTCCGAGGTGAAGGACGCGCAGTCCGATGTGGGACAGAAGCGTCTGGATGGATTCCTTGCGGACCTCGCTCAGGAGCGCAAGGATCAGCAGCCGAAGGAAGTGAAGCCCCAAACCAACATGGAGCGGGCCGTGGTCAACCACGGGGCTCTGGAAGCCGTTCTGGGCCGTGTGGTGCGTCGTGGGTTTTATCTGGTCGAGGGTGAGGCCAAGCGGAACACCGCGTTGATCACCGGTCCGTTCAAGAAGGCTCCGATGAATTACGCCTACGCGGAGAGTTTGAATCCGGGTCTGAAGCTGGTGAAGGAGACCCGTCAGGGTGACCTTTATGAGTTCCACATGGATACGAATTCTCTGGAGCACGTGTCCCAACCCCAACAGGGTGGTCCGCGTAAGTGGGAGGTAGAGGTCCAGGACAACGACAGCGGTCGTAATTTCACCGTTGTGGTGTCCGCAGGTGATGCGATCAGTGCCCGCAATGCCGGGATTGATACCGTGGCGATGCGAGAAAAGCTGAACCCGGACAACCTGATCGCGATCCGGCCGAAGGACCTCTAACAGGTAGATGCCACGTTTAACAGAAGCGGATGGTGGTAAACTACCACCGATCTATTACAAACACAATTACTCGTCATTCGAAGAGACGGAACTTCAACGCTGTGCGAACGACCTGATTTATTTCGTCGAGAACTACGTGAAGATTCAGCACCCCGTGCGTGGTGCGATCAAGTTCAATCTATTCCCGTATCAGGTCAATCTGTTGAGGACCTACGAGCAGAATATGCGCGTGGTCGCGTTGCTGCGGCGTCAGTCTGGCAAGACCACTACGGCATCGGCCTTTCTTCTGTGGTGGTTGATCTTCAAGAAGAACCAGAAGGTCCTGGTCACCTCCAAGGACCAGACTGGTGCGAACGAGATCATGAGCCGTCTCTGGTACGCCTACGAAGAATTGCCGTGGTGGATGAAGCCGTCTGCGACCAAGAACGACATCACCCACAAGAAGCTCCGGAACGGTCGGGAAATCATGGCTCTGGCCACGACCGACAAGACTGGTCGTGGTATGTCGATCTCCCTGCTGTATTTGGACGAGTTCGCATTCGTGCGCCCGAGTATTGCCACGAAGTTCTGGGCCTCGATCTTTCCGGTCATCTCCACGGGTGGTAAGGCCATCATCACCCGGACCCCGAACACAGACGAAGACCTGTTTGCGAAAATCTTCATGAACGCGAATCCCGTGCCGGTGTCTGATACCTGGGTCGATCCCATGGCGGAACGCATCAAGCATACCATCGCCCGGACACCAGAAGTTGAGTATCAGACGGAGTTCGAAGACAAGCTTCATGCTGAGTTCTTCAAGTCCACCAATGTGATCGATGAGATCAAATCAGATGAGGAGACCATTCAGGAGTTTCGCCGGTACTTCAGTCACTGGACCAACACGCCGGATCGTGATGGTAAACCGCGTGGTGAACGATTCAAGAAGGAGATGATGTCGTCGGGTTTGAACGAGGCCCAATGGCTCGCGGAATTCGAATGCGCGTTTGTCTCGACCGAAGCCACTCTGATCTCCGCACCGAAGCTGGCATCACTTCGATTCTTCATCCGTGAGCCTAGGTTCGTGGACAAGTATGGGGTGCGTTGGTACGAGGAGATCAAACCGAACACCGCCTACGCGGTAACACTTGACCCCTCGGAAGGTGTTGATCTGGACGATGCCTGTATTCAGGTCTGGGAGATTCCTAGTCTGATCCAGGTAGCGGAGTGGAACTCTAACAAAGTTGATCAACCCGGACAGGTTAAGGTACTGCGTCGTGTGCTGAAGACGATCAAGCGCATGCAGGACGATTTCCCCGAGCATGATGGGGTGAACAACACCTATTTCAGCGTTGAACGCAACGGAGTGGGTGTGGGCATTATCAACATCATCGAACTTACCGGCCTGCACCGTTTCCAGGGTTGGTTCATCGACGCAACGGAGGCCACGATCCATCAGAAGGGTATCGGTCATGGTAACCAAAAGATTAACCGTTGGCGCGGTCTCTTTATGAGTGCGGCCACGAAGAAGCGCTTTTCCTTGCAATTCAAATCGATCATCGAGCGCAACATCTTCATCCCGCGCTCCAAATATCTGGTGTCCCAGCTAAAAACGTTTGTCCGTCAGGGCAATATGGGCTTCGGTGCGAAGGAAGGCTCCAAGGATGATATCGTGATGCGGTGCGTCATCATGACGGCCATGCTCGACGAACTCTACAGGCAGGAGCCCGATCTGGAAGACCGCATCGCCGTCGAGGACCTCGAACTCCCCTACGATCCCGACGATATGCAGCACGATCACAATATGCCTCTACTGCCAATCGTCTGATCTTGACTTCTCGTCTAATCCCTCAAGATTGTCCTTTGCAAACCCAGGGGATAATCCATGGACACCGAGAAGAATCAAGAAGAAACCGTTGAATTTGCCGCCGTCATCGGCGATGACCTCACCGAGGTACTGGGCTACGCGCCCGAACCCACCGTGACCGTCACCATGCCGGGCGTGCCTGACGACCATCCGGTCCTTCAGGAAATAACCGCCGACCTTCAGGCTGCGTTGACCGCACAGACTCTGGCCGATGAATATTCCGGCACTGAGGTAACCGGCGACGATCTCACGGAGCTTCTCTCCTACGCTCCTGAAACCCCGGAATCTCTCACTGTTGAGGTGGTTGGACCAGCCATGACCGAGGCGGAAGCAAATGCTTTACGCGCACAACTTGTGCACGAATCTTCGTCCGGATTCACCGACATTGGAATCAAGAAACTACCGCACTACGCAGGTCCGGAACGCATGAAACCAGCTACTATTGGTAGTGCTGGCTTCGACCTGTATTCGGCAAATTCTGAACCAATTTTGCTAAATAGTATGGGTGCCAGGGTAGTGATTCCCACGGGTTTCATCCTGGAACTACCGGTAGGTTTCGAAGCGCAAATTAGGTCTCGATCTGGTTTGGCTGCGAAGAACGGAATCGTGGTGACCAATTCTCCGGGAACCGTCGATGCCGACTACAGGGGCGAGATCATGGTCATCTTGACGAATACCTCGAATAACAGGTTTACCGTTGAGAGGGGCATGCGAATCGCTCAGATGGTCATCTCTCGTGTTCCGCTCGTTCGCCTCGTTGATATTGATGAGGTTTCCGAAACGGATCGCGGTTCGGGTGGCTTTGGTTCGACCGGCCTTTGAAAAAACTTTGTAGACGACCTTATAGAACTTGAAATGGACTGACGCTTAGACAGATTGAAGACCGAGGACCGCTTTAGAAAACAAGAACAGAAAACCCTATAGACGATCCTATAGACTGACTATCATAAGGAAGAAAAAGAATGCCTACGATTGCTGAAATGCGTGCTCGCCTCAAGGCGAAAGAGAACCAGTTCCAGAAGGATGATTCCATCTACGCGTTCTGGAACCTGACCTACAACTCCAACTCTGCCCTGCGTTTGCTGCCCTGGGTCGATCCGGTTTCCGGAATGATCTGGACTGAAAAGCAGTTGCTGCCGATGAACTTCGTTGATCCGCAGGACAACTCGAAGATCATCACCTTCAAGGCTCCGTGCCGAGAGATGTATGACCCGAGCACCAAGTGCCCGGTCGCTGACATCGTGCGTGGAATCTACAAGGAGTGCAAGGAACTGAAGGATTCCGGCCGCACCAAGGAAGAGGAAGTTCTGAGTAAGATCGCTTCCAAGCACTGGAAGGATTTCACCTATTACTACCAGGGATTCGTGAACAAGTCGGGCTTCCAGGAGGAAAATCTCCCAGAGAATCCGATCCGTCGTTTCCCGTTCACCAAGCAGATTCAGGGTCGCATCACCACTCAGATGTTTGACGACTCTGATCCGTTTGATGTGCTCCCGACTGGTCAGTTCGAGATCGACGATCTCAAGACGCTGATGGCGGGTGGCGAAATGTCCGAGGCTGATGCCGAGGCGTTGTTGGCGAAGTTCGAGGGCTACGACCTGCTCTTGAAGAAGACCCAGAAGGGCGAGTATGCGGATTGGTCGAACTCTTCGTTCGTCAAGTCCAAGACCAGCCTGACCGACGAACAGCTTGAGGCACTGGACAAGTACGGATTCCATGATCTTCGCAAGGCGCTGCCTGAGCAGCCCACCGATGAGGCATACGATGTCCTCTGCGAGATGATGGAGATCAGTCTGGCCTACGCTCGTGGCGAAGGTGATGGATTGTGGAACACCGATTGGGAAGCGGCTGGATTCAAGCCGTTCCGTCCGAGGAAGTCTGGCGAGAAGGCCAGTGAGCCCGAGGGCGAGACCAAGGGTGTCTCTTCCATCGCGAACCGCGTGAAGGCGGCAGTATCTGGTGGTGCAGCCACCAGTCAGGGACAGACCACAAAGGCCACGGTGAACGCGGCCTCGGTGGCGGCTCGTTTGAAGAATCGCGGGGCGGCAACTCCGAGCCCCGTGACGGAGACTCAGCCCGAGCCGGTTGCGGCCGTGGCTGCTCCCGCACAAGAACCCGAAACCGTCGCTCCGGCCGCGACCACCACGGACAAGGTGCTGAACCTTGCCGCGAAGATCAGGGCCAAGGCGAAGGAAAACAGGGCGTAAAACTTCGGAGGGCGGCGCTCGGGGTAGGTTGGTTTTCGACTCTCCAACCTACCCCTCGTTGCCTGGGGGTAAACAGAAATGGCAAAGAAAAAGTCTTTTCGTGAGCGCATGACGAGTGTGCTCACAACGATCAACTCTGACATGTTCCATGTTGGTTTTTCCAAGGTGGACATGTGGATCAGCTTCGGCAATTACGCGATGAATCGCATCATGTCGGGGCGATTCGACCGAGGACTTCTTTTCGGTCGCGAATACATCCTCTACGGAGAATCTGGCTCAGCCAAATCATTGATGGCGGCCTATCTCGCTGCGGATTCCCAAAAGCAGCACAACGCATTTGTGGTGTGGCTGGACATCGAGCACGCCAACGACGACGAAGCTGGTGAGGCTTGGTTAGCACGTGCTGGCATCGACATTGATCCGGAGAACTTCCTCTATCTGAGTATGGCCTCGTTGGAGGACATCAAGAAGACTATCTCCGGTATGGCCGTGGAATATCGCGAAGGCCAGAAGAACGGCGAGACCGATCTACGTCCCATCGTGTTCGTGGTGGACTCTTGGGCGGCTGCGCTCACTGGTTCCCAGATCGAGCGCATGGAGTCTGGTGATCTCGTGGGTGACCAGGGTCAGAAGGCCAAGCAGACCGGTGATGTAGTTCTTGCGATCAATCACCTCTGTTCGGGAATCCCGATCATGTGCATCGGCGTGCACCATGTCTACGACAATCAGGACATGGGTGGTCGTAAGCACAAGACTTCGGGTGGCAACAAAGCGATCTACATGGCCTCTGGCTGTCTGCTGCTGACCAAGAAGGAACTCACCGATGATGTGGTTGAGAACCAAGAAGTGGCGGAGCACTACAAGGAACTCTCCGCCAGTATGACAGCGGAGATGAAGAAGAAGCTTCGTGGTGGAAAGCGCACCGTGGGTATCACTGCGATTGTCGAGAATATCAAGTCTCGCGTGAGCAAGCCGTTTGAGAAGATCGAGGTCCAGATTCCCTACATGACGGGCATCGATCCCTACTCGGGACTGTTCGAGCTTCTCTTCCAGGAAGGTGTCATCACAAGTCCGTCCACGGGTTGGTATGCGTATACCGACAAGACCGGCAAAGAGGTGAAGTTCCAACGCGGTAAGTGGCGTGAACATGCCGACACTGTGATGGCTTTGGCCAAGGAGGACATCTCCACACCCGATGCTAAGGCTCAACCTGAGCCAGAAGAGGTTGAGTAATGCCCAGCATCGAGGAGATGCGAGAGAAGATGCGCCAGAAGAAACCTGCCTCCGGGCAGGTTTCTCAACCCGTACAGGGTTCAGAGCCGCTCAAGGCAATATTCTGGTTCGATACGATTCGTCAGGATCGTAGCCGCCTCAAAGAGGCATTCGATTACTACCGTGCGGCTGCAACCGATGCTCGTCAGCATCTGGAGATGTACGGGAATCTGGAGACGTTGGTCGCTGAAACTCCAGGTTTGGCCTTCTTCTACCGCAACATCCATACCGATGCCCAGCAGATCAGGCGTTGGTTGGAGGAGCAGTTGGAGATCAGAACCGCACAGAAATACAAGTGGTTCGCCACCTCTCCAGAGGCCAAGGACAAATACGGGGACCTCAAGGTGACCGAGGTGAAGAACTTTGTGAAGGCCGAGGACGACATCATCGAACTCGCCGAGCAGATTCGCCTGATCTCCTACTACGACCACATGATGGATAACGTCTGCGAGGGGTTCACGAGCCGCTCCATCATGCTGAACCACGTCGTGAATATTCGCGTGGAGAAACTACAAGAAGTCTTCATCGATCCTAGAAAGGAGACCGAACATGGTTGAACTAGGCACAGTAGAGAATGATGCGATCTATTTGACGAGTGGTTGGCAGGCTCTGCATGGGCGCAAGCTGAGTGAGTCGATCCAGTTGAGAAACGGGCGTTTCTTTTGGCCGCTCCAGCCCCGTGCGGACGAGTTGGATTTTGATTCCGTGGTACATGCGATCTCCGGAGAGGGAAGATTCGCCAATCACACCCCGGTCCCGTACACGGTGGGCACCCACTGTGTGCAACTCGTCCAGTATCTGATCCACGAGAAGGGATTTCCCAAGGATTCGATGACGGTGAAATGGGCGCTGTTCCACGATGCATCTGAAGCGATCATCAACGACATTCCATATCCGTTGAAGATTCAAGCTGTAATGGCGGATTACAACAAGGCTGAGGTCCGTATCCAGGAGATCGTCCAGGAGAAGTGGGACATCGACATGTCCAAGGTCGATGCCACGGAATTCGAGAAATATGACCGTGCCATGGGCTGTGCAGAGAAGCTGTTCTTCTTCGGCAGGGATGCATTGGCCTATTACCGTGCATGTGGTCGAACTCCGGAACAGATCGACCTTTATGATGACATGATGAGGTTTGTGGTCCCACGTAATCAGGCGGATTCAAACCAGTGTTTCCGTGTGGTTGCGCTTGAACTATTCGGGATCAAATAACTGGAAATCCTTGAATTTCCAGACATATTGCAATCATGTCGAATGCGATCATCGAGATCAAAGACGAAGTAAACATTAGGATTCGTGGCGTCGATCAGATTACTCTTCAGAAGGCCCAGGATCACCTAACGTATTTCTTCCCCGCCTACATGTTCACGCCCGCTTATAAGCTGGGGCGATGGGATGGGCGTATCAAGTTGCTGACCGCGTCCGGTATGACCTATCTGAACCTGTTGGAGGATATCCTTCCGATCCTGGATCAGGCCGGTTATGACTTCGAGATTGTGGATTTCCGCACCGATTACACCAGCCTGATCGAGCAGATCAAGCTCCCGGATCAGAATCTCTTTTCCGAACACATGATCAAGGGAAAACCGGTGATCCTCAGGGATTATCAGCTTGCCGCCATTCACACGGCGATTCAAACCGGTGCTGGCCTGCTGGAGTTGGCGACCGGCTCAGGTAAGACCCTGATCTGTGCGGGCATCGCACGCGTCTATATGGAGGTGGGAAACGTCGTGGTGATTGTGCCCGACATCGGCCTGATCCTTCAGACATTCGGTCAGTTCAAGGATGTCGGTCTGAAGGAGCACACCGGCACCTGGTACATGGACGCACACGACCGCAATCGTATCACCATCTGCACGTGGCAGAGTTTGGACAAGACACCGGAACTCTTCGCCGACGTGAAGTGCGTGATCCTGGACGAAGCTCATCAGGGCAAGGCCAAGACCATCAACGAGATCATGACGGGTCCGGCTGCGAATGTCCCGTTCCGATTCGGTTGCACCGGCACCGTTCCGAAAGAGGACCTGTTTCGCCAACAACTCAAGGCGAGTGTGGGACCGGTCATCTTCAAGTATCAGACATGGCAGCTACAGAATCAGGGAGTGCTGGCGCAAACCAGGATCACCCAGTTCAGTTTGATGGACACCCACAATCCGGATTATCCAGATTTCGTGCCCGAGGACAAACGCAAGACTCGCAAACAGTGGGGCGACTCCTCGTTCGAGGAATGGAAGGATCAGGTCAATTGGTTCTTCCACAACAGTGCCCGTCTCAACTACGTTCGCAATCTCGTTCTGGGTCTGACCGAGGAGAACGGCAACACACTGATCCTGGTGCAGTTCCGCGAGCATGGGAAAATCCTGGAACAACTCATCCCTGGCAGCATCAGCCTGGATGGCCGTGACAAGCCGGAATTCCGAAAGGAGGTCTATGAAAGCTTTGACACCTCAGACGGGAATATTCTGATCGCCACCATGGGCATCGCCTCCACCGGAATTGACATCCCTAGGATTTTCAATCTAGTCGTGATCGAGCAGGGCAAGAAATTCGAAAAGGTCATGCAAATTCTGGGACGCGGTCTGCGCACGACCGAAGACAAGAAGATACTGACGGCCGTGGATATTCATGGAAATCACGGATATTCGTATGCCCATGCCAATAAAAGGCGAGCCCTATATAGGGAAGCCAATCAAGAAGTTGAACGAATTGAGGTTGAGTATCATGTTGATTTTGAGTGAAACAAATAAGAAGATCGACACTGATATTATAAATCAGGAATGTCATTACTCGGTTCTTCGATTCAAAGACTTTCGCAATCCTGATTTTTACTTCGAGAAGCTTACGCAAATCGAGGAATTCACATCGGCTAGTATTTTGTTGGAGATAGGTGAGCCCAATCCGTTCACCGTGGTCATTCCATTCCATTGGTCCGTGCTGTGTTCGGACAAGGAATATGTCCAATCGATTCCTCTGCACGAGATAAACGGCCGCACCTACGATGTGTTCTGTCTGAATCCGGTGGACGGTTACATGCCCTATTACTTGAAGATGCGTACGAGGGAAATCTTCCCGAATATGACCTGGACCTGCCCACCCATTGATGATCGTGACATGTTGGTTGTACCACTGGGAATTATCCAGCGTCATGAGGATCAGATTGAACGTGGCCCGGTATGCGCTATATTTTCTCCAAATCGTATTGACGTTAACAGGCCGATCTCGGACATTTGGTGATGAAACAGAAGTTTGATCTCTTCGGAATCCTGGAGTTTCTTGATCAGCGAAGTCTCCAGGTCCGAGAGGTCTATCTGGATGACCCCGAGGGTCTCAAGGAATTGGACCGCAATGCCGGATGGCTGTTGCCCCAATGGATGACCGGTGCCTACAACGATAAGGACCATGCTGCCCTAATTAGCAGGTTCAACGAGGTGGCGAATCCCGGCTGGTATAGTTTCCAAAAACATCCGGAGTTGCAGTTGAAGTTGCTGGCCTTGTGTGGGCTGGGTCGAAAGGTGAAACACAAATTCACCAAACCCAGAACGAATCCACAGATGGACAAAGTGATGGAATTGTTACTCCTGGTCTATCCGGACATTCGTCAGGAAGAGGTTGAGTTATGGCTGAGGCAGAACGACCGTGAGGACCTGATCGAGTTGGCCTCAAGGGCGGGTTACCAGACCGAGGACCAGGAAGCTCTCCTCAAAGCGTATGATGGGGTAAAAGGCTCATGATCGAAAGAAATTACAAGTGCCAGCAGTGCGGTCGGACTTTCAAGCGTAAGTCCTGGTTCGACAAGCACGACTGCAAGGATCGCCAGGAGTTCGATCAAAAGCATGGACTCGACGTGGTTGCGGGTCATCGTCTGTTTACGTACTGGCAGACCAAGACCGGATTTCTCAAGAAGGGAAAGGAAAAGACCCAGGAGGAGTTCAGCAAGTCTCCGCTGTTCTCGACGTTCATGAGTCTTGCCGAATTCATCAGTGCGAACAACGTGGCCGCACCACTTCGCTACGTGGATTATCTCGTGGACAAGCAGATACCCGAGGTCAAGTGGAAGCAGGGTGACACCCTGGCCGGATTCATCGCGGCTATGCGGTTGAACGATGATCCTGAACTCCAGGCAAACACCTCGGTCAGTACGATTCAGGACTGGGCCATTCGCACGGGTCAGCCCGCGAATGCGTTTTTTCGTGAGGTCTCACCGGGTGAGCTTGTTCTGATGGTGAAGAACAACCAGATTTCTCCCTGGGTGTTGTTCGGGTATGATCGTTCTCTGGTGGAACTGGTGGATCGACTCGCACCGGAATACCTCTACCAGATCAACGAGTATGTGAACACCACCCACTGGATGAGTCTGATCAGATCGAACGAGGCCGGAACCTCTCGTGTTGCGTCGATCCTAGAGGGGGCTCTTGGATAAGTTTGAACTACCGGATGTCGATCTGGACGTGAAGGATCGTGATCGAGCGGTGCTGCTGTTCGAGAACGCCATCACCGCATCCCAACTGGATCAGCACGGAAATCTTGTCCGACACAAGTCGGGCATCTACTTCCAGGATATCCCGATTGATCCGGTCACCGGATATGCAAGCTTCCCCTATGACGTGGCCGAACCCTTTGGCTATTACAAGGTGGATTTCCTTCCCTATCACATCTATGACGGGGTGAGGTCGGAACGCCATCTCAATCAGTTGCTGGACCGTGCCCAGGGGGATTTTCCCTGGGGTTGGTTCCAGGAGGAACGTTTTTATACGAGTGATGATCCACATCTCCAGATCACCCAGATCACCCGACACAAACACCTCTGTGAGGATTATCCACCGAGGTCGGTCGGTGACCTTGCTATTCTGAACGCACTGATTCGACCGAGAAAGAAATACCTCGTGGGTCAACCCTGGGAGGAGATCAAGGAGAAGGTCTGGCAGAAACTATCCGGTGAGGAAGGCTACTTCTTCAAGAAGTCGCACGCCGTGGCCTTCGCTCTGGCCATCCTTATTCATATGCAATTGATCGACGAAGCCCTTAAAGGATGACAGCTTCGACCGTCTTGCGGTCGATTCGTTTTAGGACCTTGGCGAATACCGCGTGCGGACGAAACACTTTCTGGAACCACGTGGCCTTCTGGGCGTAGCCTGCACGGCTCCGGGTGACCAGAAGATCACCGGGTCCGACATCACCTACACAGAGCACCGGAACGCGTCCACGCAGAGCCACGATGGGCCAATCCTGCTTATCCGAGTCGTCGTTCATAAGGAATCCGGGCTTGGTCGAAATCACACCCAGGACTCGCTCGTCTGCCGCCTTGTCGCAGGGCCAGATGAAATTGGCATCCGCAATCACCATGACCATTCCCGGCAGGGTATCGGCCGCGCTGAAATAGCGCTCGGCAAGGTCGGCGTATTTCGCAGAGGTTGCCTCGCCGAAAACCGTGCTCCAACGATTCGCCACCTTACCCAGAGTGAAGGTGTTATCGGTACTCGGGAAGACCGCACCCGCTTCAATACTAAGCATCGAGGTGAGCGATCCCGCTGCCATCACGGATAGCTCGATCTTGCCGTCCTCGGAGGTGTTTGTGTTATCGACAGAGGTCGTCTTGATCTGACCAAACACCTCGACTGTCGCGGCAGAATCTGGTGCGGCAAAATCAACCTGACCGATCACCACACCATTACCACCGTCCGTGCGCTGCACGCGAAGTGCGGGAACAGCACTGGTGGCGAAACGAGTCGTTGTGGTGGCGGACGATCTCAATGCGGCGATGCCATCCGTGACCAGATCAACGGTCCCCGTGGTCAATTGGTTCATACCCGAGTCGGTATCGGTGAGGAACGAGAAACCGGGCGTCGTGATGATCCCGGCAGTACCGCGAATCGGCACCACCACACTCATTTGGGTTGCACTGAACGATGTATTGAGTGCTCCGTTTGCGGCGATACCCAATTCATCTGAACCAACTCGGTAGATACCCGTGTTGGTGTCGCCGACAAAGGTCAGCGCAGGACTACCAGCAGAACCGAGCGAAAAGATCGCGGGGTTTGTCGTGGCAATCAGAGTACCGGTGACAGTGATGTTGCCACCAACGGTCTGGTTCGCCCCGACCTGGAAGTCCCCTTCCGTGCGCAGGGTGGTTAGGGCGTTCCTGTAGAGGACCGCATCACCACCGATCAACAGGGAATTACCCAGAGACGTGGCATTGGGGAAGGAAGCCCTGGCGTTCAATACGATCTGGTCTCCCGGAGCGTTACCCACGGTAACCGACGATCCATTCATAATGACGTTGCCGTCGTAGGTGATCGCCCCGGTATAGGTGCCACCACCAGCCCCGGTGGGTATACGAGAGAAGGTTCCGCTCTCCCTCACCCAGATACCCTCATTACCGGTTCCTGTACGGATGTAGATGTCTCCGTCTTTCAGGGAATCAATCGCTGTGGGTGGAGTAATGGTGGGGTTCGCACTACCCTCATAGATAGTGGGACCGGCAAGGCCGATACGAAAGTGTAGCTCAGAAGTGCCCCTGAGTTGCTTGGTGACGGTCATTTCTCGTTACCGATTAGGGTTTTACACTTCTATTTACGATGTCGATTCGCTTTTTCTTGATGCGCTTCAGATAGAGATCGGCTAATTTCATGGTGGGGCCGATGGATTCGGTGAGGGACTTTTTGGGGTAGCCCCGGAGTATCCGTTGGAATTCGTCAAAACGACTGCCGATATACCGGTCTACCGGAACGGATTGTGACCGTTGCCACCACCATTCGTCTCCATAGGCGAGGAATCGTTTCTTCTGATCCTCATCTTTGAGACGGGTCATGTCGAAGAACATAACCATTTTGGGAGTTTCGTTCTGGATGATCCCGCAACGGACCTCCCCATCCTTCATGACCAGAAAAGTGAGAAACCCGAACTGGGCTCGGGTTTCTTCAATAAAAGAGTTCATTTGTTTGTCCATTCTTAGACCTGGAATCCAATCACGTACACCGTCACAACGAGGGACGAGAAGGTTCCGGCCGCGAGTGTGTCCTTTTGTAAGGACACCACGTTTGCGGCGTTCGGAGTGCTCGCACCCTGATCGGGTTGCACGTAAACGGCTTGATCTGCCGCTCCTCCCGCACCCCACGAGAGAGTCGCGGAATCCACGATCTCGTCGTAGTCGGGTCCACCGATGCCAATGCTGATGACGGGATCAACCGGGCTTACACCTGGAATATAACTGGTGGCCACCGCGATGATCTTGGTGATGATGTGCATGGCACCGACCGGAACCGTGTAGATCGCCGTGGCCGTGCCAGCACCGGACATCAGGTTCACACCCGTGACCGATCCCAGAACACGCTCCGTACGGAGCCCATTCAGGTAGGCCAGATTCACCGCATCACCATTCGCGGTAGGAGCAGCCACGTTTGCCACACGCAGTGAGGTCACATCGACCGCACTGTTATCGATGAGAACCTTGTTGGCACCGCCAAAGGTCAGGGCCAACTGAGAACCCGTATACCAGAGACCCGAGGTCTGAGCACCGATGAACGAGTAGACCGGTGCCGACGCAGACGGAGCATTGGTGGTACGGATCAAGAAGCTGTTTCCACCCAACGCACTGCGATAGTCCGCAGCCGAGAAGGTGTGGTTGGTCACGCCCAGGGTACCGATGTTGGTAATGTTGTTGGTGCCCATGTCGATGGAACCTGTCATGGTTCCACCAGAGCGAGCCAACTTATCGGTGTCCAGTTCGTTCAGGGCGGCCTGCACGTTGGTTGCGGCAATCGTTCCGGCCGGAGTGTTGGTGATCTGGGTGGCGGTGTAATCGCCAGCCTGCGCGGTCACAACACCAGTGCGTCCGAAGACCGAGGTGATGTGCTGAGCAACCAGATCAAACTCACCCGCTCCGTTGTTCCAACGCAGAACATGTCCGTTCTGTCCGACACCCGGCGTGCCCACGTTCACATCGGTGAGCGAGTTCAGTGTGGTCGGAATCGTCGGGGTGTTGATGAGATCGTTATAATCACCCGTTGCAGCAACATCAGCCAGACCCAGATTGGTGCGAGCCGTGACCGCACTTGCCAAATCCGACAGGTTGGAGGAAATCTTCAGGTAGCGCGCATCGTTGTAGGTACGATCGCCCACATGGTTGCCCGCACTCGGAGCAGCCGGATTGATCAGAGCCTGACCGTTCATGTTGATCGCACCAGTCATGGTGCCACCAGACAAGGCCAGGAAATTCGTATCCACATATCCCTTGGTGGTCGCATCACTCACACCAACCGGAGTGAGCAGATCAGTGACGATCTTACCCTGCATGTCGATGACAGTCGGAGTCACACGGAAATGGCTGGCGGAGTTCACGAACACCTCGAACACGCCATCCGTTCCGTTCTCCAGACGGGTTCCACCGTCCGGGCTCAGGATGATGTCGGCCCCATTCATGTCGATGTTGCCCACCATGACTCCACCCGCCAGTGGGAGGAACGTGGCCAGGGTGTAGGCGCGGGTTGCAGCATCCTGTGGGTTGGTCGGATCAGCAACGTTCTGAATTTTCTTCGTGAACGCGTCGATGATCGTGGTAGAGGCACGGAAGTGCGTAACACCACCAAGCTCCACGTTGAACTGACCCGACGTGCTGTTGTTGAGGCGGTCGGTTCCGGCCGCGTTCAGAATGATGTCGTTACCATCGACATCGAGGTCGCCCGTCATTGGGAGTGAGCCGTTGCGGGGCAGGAATCCACCACCACCGACGATGGAGTCCACGTAGTTCTTCGTGACCGCATCCTGCGGGTTGGTCGGATCAGCCATGTCGATGATCTTGAACCCACCCATATCGAGGTTCCCGGTGGGATCACCCAACCGGTTCAGACTGATCGAGCCCAGAGCCGAACTCAGAGTCTGCACGGTGCCAGCGCCGACACCCGTGCTGATGAAAATCTGACCAGATGCGCTAAAATCACCGAAGCCGATCTTGTCGTCGATCTGATCCTGAACGTTGCCGCTGACCCCAACCAGACTATTCAACTCGGATGAGAGCGCAACGGTATCCGCAAGTTTCTGGAAATCCGCTGTGGACAGACCGTAATCCTGCATACCGGTGAGCAGGTTCAGGTCCTCACCCTTCACGGTGACGTTGGTCTGACCGACCTGGGTCAGCACATCATTGAGCTTCGCATCCAACGCGGTCTGAAGACCGATCACACTGGAGATGTTGATGAATCCAAAGTTGAACAGGTTCGGTGCGAGAATGGAGAAGCTACCACTGGTAACTGCACCATGACCGTAGGCCGGAACTGAACTGACTACTGCGACTGCCATGCGGGTTTACCTCATCGTGTGGATGGATTTGATCTTTCCACCCGTGTAGTTGCCCTGCTTGCAGTTCACACGGATCGCGGCGAGTTCAAGTTCGAACTGTACGAAACACGTTCCACCCTCATTGGTGAAGGTGAGCCGCGCGATGTCTGCCCAGGTAGTAGTTTCACTGGCTTCCTGCGGGTCGCTCAGAGAACCCTGCACGTGCACGACCCCCGTGAACGGAGTCAGGGGATCGCACTCAAAGATGAAGTTCTGATAGCGGTCACGATCCTTACCGCGCTTCGAGTAGGGTTTTGCACCGGTTACGCCGACTCCCGTGATCCCGCCCAGATTTTCATATGCGTATGATGGCATTAGTGGATTCTCTCAAAGTTGCAGTATTTATTTAGCCTTAGGCGCTTCTCACGAGTTCGGCCGGGGGAATACCCGAGTCCAAGTCGAGTTGAACATTTCCGTAGCGTCCACCCCGTCTGGTAACCTGGAGTGGAAACACATCACCTTCTTCGTTGATCAGGAACAAACTCCAGCGTAGTCCAATGGACCGCGCGAGCCCCAATTTGAGCGTGTCATCATCCGTGAGAACAATTTCGACGGATTTCGCATAGGGGTCGTCCACTTCAAATTTTTTCGCCAACACAATGTCGGACTGACCCATAGCGGTGGAGTTGTCGTCGAGAGCCGACTTGGACCAGAAAATCAGTTTTACACTAAATCCACGTAGGCTCAGTGGAACCCCGTCTTGGTTTCCGAAGAGAAACTCGAAGGGTTCGGTCATTCCTGGAGTGATTTTCAGAACGGTATCGGTCAGGCGATTCTGTTTGCCCGGCAACTGAACCTGAGGTCTCGGTATATTATACTGGACTTGAAATTGGGTCACCGCTGAAATCCTTGACAATTCAGGGTATTTATGTTACAAGGGGATATGGCAATGTCTTATCTTGAGGACCTGGAGCGCCTTCAGGCCCAACTCACTGGGTTCGTTTCGGAAAACCCCGAATACGACAAGGATCGCCGACATATCCTGTTCGTGTACGGGACGATGAAGCGCGGTCTTCGCAACCATGCGCGTTTGGCCAAGGCTCGTTTCCTGGGCGAGGCAATCACGCGGGGTGATTGTTATTTGATGTGGACCAAGCAGGTGCCGGGCACGACCAAGCTCGCTCCGGTGCTGACTCCGGACGGGACGTTTCGTATCCGTGGGGAACTCTACGAGGTCGATGGGGATATCTTGTCCAATATCGATCTGTGTGAGGGACATCCTGTGGTTTACGAGCGTTTCCAGGTGGATGTCGATCTGGTCGCTCCCTTCCAGGGGGTGAACCGGAATCTCTACGGGGCCTGGACGTATCTGTGGGGTGCCCACTCGGAGCAGAAGCTGACCCGGAAGGGCGTGCAGCTGACCGGGGATGTCATGGAGTTCGCTCCATGACCCAGGTATTCGTCTACGGCACACTCAAACGCGAGCAGCGTCTGTCCTGGTTGTTGAAGGGGTCGGAGTTCGTCAAGGCGGCTCCGACCCTTCGATTCGACTACGACATGCTCTCGTGCGGGCATTTCCCGGCCGTGATCCGGGGAACCTACCGAATCCTCGGTGAGGTCTACAGGGTGAATGAGAGAACCCTGAAAAAGCTCGACTTTGTCGAACGGGTCCCTCTCTTCTATAAGAGGAAAGAAATCCCTGTCCTCGGTCTGGACGAGCCCGCGTTCATCTACATGGTGAACGAGGAATTCACCGACTATCTCACGTCGGAGCAAAACCGCACACCCGTGACCGAACAGATTCGCATGGATATTCAGGCCCGAACCAAAGAATGGGTTTGGAATCGTTGACATTTCCCGTAGTTTCTGCTAAACTATGGGGATGGATTACCTGAGCACTACCGGCCGCATCGTCTATGATCCTCCTCGCGGGGATATGAAGTCGCGTACGGAATGGTGGTGTGTGATCGAGATCGATCCCGAAATCACCCGACTGTTCCGTTACTGGATGAATCTGAATTGGTGGGACGTGGAGCGCTGGCCGATGAAGCGTCCGTTCGCGGCTCCGTCCTGGGACGCCCACGTGAGCGTGGTCCGTGGCGAGGGATACCTGGACAAGAAACACTGGCGCAAGTATCAGGGCCAGGAAGTGACCCTGTTCTATGGGCTGGAGGTCCAGCAGACCCAATCCACGGAGAATTACGAGCGACCAGATCATTTCTGGTTCGTCGATGTGGAGTGTCCGAGGATCATGGACATCCGTAAGGAACTGGGACTGCGCGTGGCTGATCCCAAGACGGGGAAGCCCTACCGCAGCCACATGACCGTGGCCCGCACCTACGATGTGCCCCGCAAGCCGAACCGTGGGGCCACCTACTGGGACGAGGTCAAGGGCACGATCACCGCATACAAAATCCCTGGGGCTTGAAACCCCAGGGTTACCCCCAATATTTGGAGGGGGTTCATATGGCTGATATCATCGCATTCCGGGGCAATAAGCCCTTCAACACCAACGACGCACTGCTGGCGATTCAGAAACTCAAGCGTGAGCTTGAGGCCAAGCACGGTGGCCTTGACAATGAGTTCTGGACCAGGGTGTTCTTGGCCGAACTCATCGGCCATGCCACGGCGGGCGGCCACGTCCCGGCCGATTACTTCACGATCCTCGGTCAGGAAATGCAGGTCTACGAGGCCGACGACAACCTGCTCCAGTATCTCTGAGGCAGACATGGCAGACGTAATCGACTTCACCCAGTTCCAGAAGGGCGGGGGCAAAAAGCTCAACCCCGATCTGGTCGAGATCATGGTCCGTCTGACCAGGGAGAAGCGCGTGGTCGAATCGATCTACGCGGTGAAGGATATCGATTGGGTCAGCTTCCTGATGATCCACATGATTCTCCACGCCAAGCGCAACGGTCACTCCGTCGAGGGTCTTAAGGAGAACGTCCAGGAGGCGTGGAAGATCGTCGAGGAGAATCCGCAATTGGGAATGTATTTGTGACGAGGACCATCACTGATCGTTTCCACGACCTCATCCACGGCCGACCCCATTACAGCGCACGCGGTTTCACCAACATAGACTGCCCGGCCTGTGGGGATCGTCGTAAGCGTGGGGGATTCGCCCCGACCACTACCGGAGGCTGGCGCTACTACTGCTACAACGGTGGCTGTACTTTCCACGAACAACCCACCGGCTGGGAACCCGGCAACGGGTTGTTTGGGAGGCCGCTCAAGCTGTTCCACATGCTCGGGGGCAAGCTCCGTGATATCCCGTTCAGCGAGCGCGTGCGCAAGAACAAAGCCCTGATCAGGGATCGTCGTGGCAATGTGGTCGGGATCGAGGAGGACCTGGACGTGGTCACCCGATTCCATCCCTGCGAATTGCCGGAGGGATCGGACCTCCTGGCGGAGCAGGCCGAGAAGTATCCAGCCGCACGTATGGTGCTGAACTACCTGAACCAGCGTGGGCCGTTCCTGATCGACAAGTATCCGTTCTGTTGGACTCAGAAACTCCCCAACACGTTGTTGATCCCGTACGTGCACGGGAACATCATCGTGGGTTACCTCGGCCGTAATATATACGCGAAGGAGGGTGACCCCAACCGATTCATTCAGCGAGCACCCACCGATTTCATGTTCAACCAGAACAGCCTGAACTCGGACGAGATCAACACAATCGTGGTCGAGGCTCCGCTCGATGCCATAGCGGTTGAGGGCGTGGCCACACGTGGATCGAAATTCACCCAAAAGCAGGTGAATCTCTTGAGGGTGTCCGGAAAGGAACCTATCTTGGTACCGGACTTCAAACGTGGGGAATGGGGAAACTACCTGGAAACCGCCGAAACCTATCAGTGGTCCATCAGCATTCCGGATTGGGCCGGGAAACTCAAAGACGTAGGTGAGTCCATCACCAGAAATGGACTGCTCTTCACCACGGTGAGTATCGTGCAGGGAGCAACAAAGAACTACAAACAAGCACGCGTGGGGTTAGAAAAAATTGGACGAGTATCCGGATGAGGCTTACGAGGATATCGCCTCGGGTCGAATCGAAATCGCCGCACCACCAGCCCAGCAGATTGATCCCTCGGACATGGGTCAGTATGCGCTGTTGTCGTACGCCCTGGCGAATCCCACGATCTGGACTCGTTGCGCTCCCATCCTGAAGACGGAATATTTTGATCCCGAATTCCGTCCGGTCATCGACCTGATCAATCAGTATCGTTCCGAGTATAATCGTCTGCCCAGTCCGTTGACGATCCAGGGCAAGACCAATGTTCGTCTGGAAACACCGGCAGACGCGAGCGATCTCAATGTGATGACGGCGGTCTGTAACGACATCGAGGCGTTCGTCCGCAACAAGGCAACCGAGCTATTCCTGTATAACGCGGCCGAGGCTATCGGTCAGGACCCCAGCGGGAAGTCCACACCCGGCCTGTTCAAGCAGATGCAGGAGATCAGTCGTATAGCGGTGCATCGTGACCTTGGTCAGAGCGTGTTCCGTGACATGCACGCGATGCTCGAAGCCAACAAGGACACCGATCTGATCCCCACGGGGATGGCCATGTTGGACCGCTGCTTCGACGGCGGCACCGAGTATCCGAGTCTGAACTTGGTCAGTGCGAGTTCGGGCTACGGCAAGTCGATTTGGCTCCAGAACATCGCCATGAATTATGCGGTTCTGTTCGGGGTGAACGTGGTGTTCTACACGTTGGAGCTTGAGCCGAAGACCATCTTCAAGCGCTTTGCCGCGATGATGTCGGACACCGCTATGGGTCGCGTCTACCAGGATCGCGATCAGGTCGTGTTCAAGCTCAAGGGCATGCAGGGCAAGTCCGGCGATATCATGGTGAAGAAATTCCCCATGGTGGGCACGACCATGGCAGACATCCAGGCCCACTATCAGGACCTCACCCTGGAGACTGGTGAGGATTGGCCCATCGTGGGCATCGACTACATCGACGTGATGACACCCATGCGCAAGGGCATCCGCCTGGATGATATCCATCTCCGAGACAAAGCCATCTCCGAAGAGATGAACGACTTCGCTCACGATCCGACCTGCTACAAGATCGTATGGTCCGCATCCCAACAGATCAAGGGCGCGGAAACCGAGACCAACTCCAACATGGGCTCGGTCGCCGGAGGCAAGGACAAGGTCAGCACCTGCGACAACCTGATCATTCTGAAACGCTCCCAGGACGACCGCATGGAAGAACGCGGATGGGGCTACATCCAGAAGGCCCGCTCCAGTGGGGGCTCGGGCCTGAAATTCCCGTTCCGCTGGAACGCCGAGACCCAACGCATGACCTCATGGCCGGATGAGGAACTCCTCCTGGAGGCGAACCCGGTCCTGCGCAGGAAAGCAGGTGCTCGCGATAAGACCCGCGTCGAGAAGGACCCCATCGCACGCGAACAGGGCGTTGTGGTTCCGGAGGAGAAACCCAAAGAATCGGGACAGGCCAAGACCGGCCGCAAGGTCCAGGACAAAGTGATCGGTATGATCCAGAAGAAGGCGGCGAAAGCCTCGTAAATATGAGCATGACAGATCAGAAAGAAAAAACCAGCGGTGATCTACCCACGAAGCACGGGATGTTCTTCGAGACATTCCA
>Ga0196964_10000424_pt1 | contig 26678 bp, 36 predicted proteins | sample S1_10metaG_FD_148615 | JGI IMG/M metagenome (GOLD analysis project Ga0196964, IMG submission 148615) | Soil microbial communities from Anza Borrego desert, Southern California, United States - S1_10 | ecosystem: Environmental > Terrestrial > Soil > Desert | place: USA: California | collected... | reverse complement strand
CGCCGCCGCCATGTCCTCGGCGTGGGCGTCGACGAGGTCACGCTCAAACTGCCGCGTGCGCTCCTCGAGCGTGCGGCGTTGCTTGTCGCGATACTCGCGGAGCTTGCCGACCAGGTCCTGCGCCTCCGCCTTCGACAGGTCGGCACTCGACGACTTGCCGTAGTTGGCCATCAGCCGCGTGCGAAACGTGGCGTCCGTGAACTTCGTTCGCAGTTCGTGCCGGAGGGCGTGGATCTCGTTGTTCTGCTTCTTCGTGCGCTTCTCCGCGCGGCCGACTTCGACCCACTCCGGGCGCTGCTTGCTGCCGCGGTTTTCGTAGATCGGGACCTCTTCGAGGCTGTCCTCGTCATCGGCCATCAACTCGTCGTCGGATGCGTCTTCGCTGTTGGAGTTGGGCGCGGATGCTGGCGCCGTGGACGGTGCAGGAGGTTGGCTCGAAGGACTCGCAGATTTGGCAGAGTCCGTCGAGCTCTGCGCTTTTGGGGGAGGCGTGTAGTCGGCTGTCTCGGCGAACTCCTCCGGTGAGTACACGCCGAGCATCAACTCGGGCATGTGCCGCCGTGCCCAGACACGCGCGCCGTGGTAGGCGAGCTGCTGATCCGGCTGCGCCTGCCACATGCGATTGTTGGTGCGAACGTCGGCGAGCCGAACCTCTACCTCGCGCGGCTCCTTTTCGCCGCGGAGCTTTCCGCTCACGATCACGCGCCGACCGTTGCTATCGCCCTCGTAGCGGTAATCCAAGCGGCGCTCAAGCTCGCCGCGCGCATTGACGACGGCGGCAACAAGCTTGCCCTCGAACATCAACCTCCCTTGGATGACGCTCGTGCATTGCGCGACGGCGAACGGGGAGAGGCCCCAGCGCTGCGCTTGCTCGATGACGAGCAGGCAATCTGCCGGCTTACCCTGCAGGTGCTGCGGCACTAGGGATGCCCGGGCCATCATCTCGGCAAACTTGATCACCGCCTCGAACGACGACGGCACGAGCGCGGTTGCGCCATTGGAACGCGGGGCGAGTGCGGTTTCTGTGGACTCCATGGCTTAGTTCCTCCTCCGAATCGCTTCGCTCAGCTCAATTGCGCTCATCAGGTCGAGGCGCACGTCGTAGTCGGCGAGAAACGCCGCCGAAAGCTGTGCATACTGCGTGACCGACACCGGTCCCCATTCGCCGGTCGGACGGTGAACGAGGTACACGACGCCCAGCCCGCGGAACGCCATCGCCACTTGCTCCAGACGGGTCACCACGTCACCGCCTCGTGCTCGCCGGCCAGCACCTTGAGCCCGCGATCGGCAGCCATGCGCTCGCCTGGCTCAACGCTCAGCCAGTCGCCGTCGACCCACGCGACACACCCGCGCGTGGTCAGTGCCGAGACCAGGGCGCCCGTATCGTGCTGAGGCACCCGCGACAGCAGCACGATCCATTCGCCGTGACACCGGACGTGGTCCGCGATTCGCCACGCGGCGCCCTCGATGTCGCCGTTAGCCAAGTCCAGCTCTACCAAGTCCCGAACCCTGTCCGCGTTCGTCATCTCGTGACCTCCTGATGCCTAGATTATTACCAAGTTATTACAAGCGGCGCAAGAAAATTCCACCATGCCCAAGTGCGCGACCTTCTAAGTCAGCGCCGGGGCGGGCGTTTCCAGACGCCGTCGCCTAGGCCGAAGTCCTCGCGGACCTTGTCGGCCACTTCCGGCGGGCAATCTAGGTCGCCGCGAATGTAACGAGAGAGCGCGGGCTGCGAGATGCGCAGGCGCCGGCGGGCGTATGCCGTCATCGTCTTGTATTGCGATGCCACAATCGCCAGTGCGACCGGATGCTTTGCCTTCGCCCGTGCCACTGCCTCGCCGCGTCGCTGCTTCTGCGCCTTCGTCACGTCTACTTGATTACCAGATGATTCGGGCTCTGGCAATCGAAGGCGCTCTATCGCGCCTGTCAGTTCGCGTATCGCCCTTTCTGCCGACGCCAAGGCCTCGCCGAAGACCTCGCGGGCGTAGTCCTCCCGAAGCGTCGTTAGCTCCTGCCGGAGCATGTCTCGCGTGCGGTGGAGCTGCTCTAGGCGGGCGCGCAGGATCTCGGCGGGGTCGGGCACATCTGCGTCATATCACGACGCCGGTCGCCGCGAGCGCCTCGGCGACGGAGCGCACGACCACGACCGGTGCCGGCCACTCTGCGATCCAGCGCTCCTGATCGGGCGTGAGCTTGCCTCCGGGCTCCTTGACCTCAACGAGCAGCATCCGACCGGCCCATGCCACCAGCAGGTCAGGCACGCCGCGCCCCACGTCCGAGAGCACCTCGACGCGTCTGCCGGCGGCGCGCAGAGCGCGGACAATCTCGCGCTGGTTGCCGTCGACCTTCCGCGCTCGCCTCACGCCACTTCCGACGGCCGGTTAGGTCTCGCGCGCCCCGAAGTCGAGGTAACCGAGGTTGACGTACTCGAACGGCCGGGAACGCTTGTAAACGCCGTCGCCCTCGCGCGACCCCGCGGGGTTCGTGTTCGCCTCGACGGTGATGATCCGCTTCTCCGGGAAGACGACATCGACGACCAGTCCCGCGTGCCCGGCGCTGTCCGGATCTTCCAGATCTCTCACCCGCACGAAGATGCACCCGCGCTTTACGAGCGGAGCGCGTGCCCAAGACGGCGAGCGCAGCCACAGGCGGATCGCCTTGCCCGTGGCTGGAAGCGGGTTGCGGAGGCCGATTTCCTGCGCCGCCTCGTAGAACACACCACCGACGAGAAACGCCACGCAGTAGGGATGCCGACCTTCGGGGTCGAGGCCGATTCGGCGCACCCACGTGTCGATCTCGGGGCCGCGATTGCGCGACGTCTCGCGGATGCCGACCTTCGTCAGCGCGATCTCGAGCGCGCGGTCGACAAGAGCCGCGCTCACTTATCGCCCTTGAGCCGACGCCGCTTGAGCGCCTCGATCGCCACCTGCGTGACCGGGGCGCCCAACGCCACCATCAGGATTGTTGCCGTCCACTCCTCGCTGAGCATGCCTTTCCACCGCAGCAGCGCCGCTGCTGCTACGGCGAGAATGCGTTCCGGCGCTTGCCACCATGGTCGTTGCAATGGCGATGACGACGAGCCCGAGGGCGGTGATGCCGTGAATTCGTTCGACGGTGTTTCGCGCTCGCTCATGCATGGTCACCTCTCTGGCGCTGGGGGTGTCTCTGCCGGCTGCGGCACGCGCGCCGCGAGCATGCGGATCGTCTGGCGCGCCATCAGCAGCACGCCAGCGGTCACCGGGCGACCGCTCGCGCCCTCGTGCTCGGCTCGCTCGAAGAGCAGCCGCAGCACCTCCTGCACCTCCTCGAGCTCACTCGGCGTCACGCGGAAACCTCCTCGATGATCTGGTCCTTGATATCCGGGCTCATTGCGTGCTGGCCCGGCGGCGTGTTGTAGGTCTCGTCGATGATCACCTCGAACTCGCCGACGCCGCCCGGCCCGATGCGATCGCCGATCGTGTCGGCGATGCCGCGAAACGATGCCTCGCGGCCGTTCGCAGAAAAGGCAACGGCGTCGTAGAGGTTGTACACATTGACGGCACGCCGACCGCCGATGGTCCGCCAGAGATAAACGTCCTCGAAGGTCGTGTCCGTCCCGCGGTAGTACGACAGGTGCGAGCGCTGCTCGTAGTCGCCGACGTCCGCGCCGACGCGCATCGCGAACGGAAGCGATCCCGCCACGTCGTAACTGTTCTGCACGCGCCCGTCGAGGGCGGCGACCATCGACGTTCCCCACCCGCCGCCAGAGATCCCGCAGATATGAATCGGCGCCGCGGGGTAGGTCGCCTGCAGGTAGTTGATCGCGCGGAACTTCCCGTCGAGGAAGATCGGCAGCAGGACGCCGCTGCGGTCCGTGATCCACGTGAACGCGTCGTGATTCGTCGACCCTACGCCGGTCGCCGAGAGCGTCGTCGACTCGGCCCCGATCGTCACGAGCACGCTCGTCGGATTAGGATCCAGCAGTGGCATCGAGCCGCCGAGCACGCGCAGGCCGGCGTCGACGAAATACTTGATGTTCACCATGTTCGGGTTGCTCTGGTCCGACAGGTTCCCGTCATGGCCCCCGAGGTAGATCAGGATCGGCGCGCTCGTCGCCGGCGCCACCGGCGGATGAAACAGGCGCAGCTCGTCGGTGAATCCGTAGTAGGTCGTCGAGATCAACCGATCTACTCGACTCACCCACGCCAGCCCGTGCCCGCCCCAGTTCGGCGTGATCGTGTCCGGCTGCGACGCCGGTAGCACACCGCCCGCCCCCGCCCACACCGACGCGATATAGGCGGCACGTTGAGCAGCGAGCCGCGCGGTGTCGCGTCCGGGGTTGATGCGGCCGAGGGTCATCAGTTCGGGACCCGCAGCACCTTGAACCCAGCGCCGCCCGAGTCGGCCGCGCCCATGGAAACCTGCTGCAGCGACAGCGTGCCGCCGACGTTTCGTCGGATGAGCAGGGCCGTGTTCCCGTCGGTCGGCTCGGAGAGCTTCGCGCCGATCTGCGCCCCGATTGCGAAGCCGAGAACGTTCGGCTCGGCGCCGATCGCGTAGATCCCAGTGTCGGGATCGTTGCCGAACGAAATGTCTGGCGTCGCAGCGCCGCTGCCCTGGTTCGCGCGGATGAACCCGGTGTACTCGTAGCCGAGCGCCTCCGTGAACGTCAGTTTGCCCGCGTTGTCATCGAGGGCGATGCGGGCGCTGCGGAAATCGGTGCGCAGGTAGAGGCTCGCCACGCCAGAGGCGCCGACGGCCTTCGCCGAGATCCGCGTGTCGGTCCCGCCGCGCACGTCGACGTTGTAGGACGCCGTCTGAACGCCGAGCGCGAGCCCCGAACTGTTGAGCGCCATCAGCGGCGTTGTCGTGCCTTCCGGCGTCCCCCACTGCCAGCCGCCGGCGGCGGTGTTCGGGATGAACTCGACGATCCCGCCGTTCGCTCCGGCGTTGGGGAGCACAATCTTCGCCGTGCGCACGGCCGTGTTGAGAATGATCGCCGCGCGCGACGAGTGAAAGACCTCGAGCGGATCCGTCGGCGCCGTCGTGTCGCCGATGCGCAGCGATCCGTTGATTCGCGCCGACCCCGTGAAATGGAAGCCGCCAGTGCAGGCGAAGCCGAGCGGGCCGCCGGCGCTCTCCTCCATCTGGATCGTCGCCGTGAACGACGTCGAGCGCAGGTTGATCCCGCCGAGCGACGTCCCTTCGATGCGCGCATACGCCGAGCCGGTCGCGTTCTTGACGTGCAGCCGCTCAGACGGAACCGCGCCAATGCCGAGGCGCTTGTTCGCGTGATCCGCCTTCAAGAACGCTGTGTCACCGGTGAGGCCGGTTCCGTCGCCGTAGACGACGGCGCCATCAGCAACCGCGGACGCCGCAACGTCTACCCTGTCGCTCGGAATGTTTCCCACATCAGCCATGCGTCACCCTCACTGCGAGAGTTCGTGCCCGTCGATGAGCTCGGCGGCTACCTGCCAGTTCCCTGGATCGGTGGTCGTCGCGATGTAGACCTTCGTGCGCCCGGGAAGCAACAGGATGTCCCGCTCGAATACCGTGTTCGCCGTGATCGTCTCGGTCGAAAAGCTGCGAAGCGTGCCTGTGGACGATTCGGCCCACTCGACTTTCAACTCGGCATCAGCGACGTCGAGGTAGCACACGACCCGAACGCGATCCTTGCTGCGGTGACCATCCGCTCGCGGGTTGGCAGCCGAATCGAAGATGACCGCGGTGCCGCTGGCGCCAGGGTCGGCGGGCGCTGCCAGTGGATGTCGTCGCTGATGCTCGCTCATTTGTCCCTCACTCCTATGACGTTGGTCTGATCACCGAGCTTTCGGTTGCGAGCTGACCTGTCCCTGGGTCTGCTCTCGCTCGAGGTTGAGCTTGATTGGCCGCGCCTCAGGCTGAGGCGGAGGCGGCGGAGGCGGCATGTCCTCGGGCGGATCTCCGTGCAGCGTGTTGAACACTGCCTCCGCCTCCCAGGAAAGCGCCCAGTCGATGTTCTTCGCACGTTGCTCGGCCATCGCTCGGCCGAGCACCGAACTGGCATGCGCGTAGAGGTCAGGGAATCCGGTCCGAAACGCGAGCGCCTGCGACGGCGTCAGCGTCCACGCGTCCATTTCATCGAGGATCCGCTCGGCGTCGTCGAGCACCTGCAGGATCGACCAGACCTCGTGAGCGTCGTCGTACGACAGAGGCAGGATCTGCGGCCCGGCGGGTCCGTCGATGTGGAATTTCGGCCAGGCGTCGATGACGTGTTGGCGAGCGCGCGTCAGGCCGGCCCAGAAGTCGGCTTGAAGCTCGGGATCTTCAACGCCGATGCCCTCGATCCAGTTGGCCACCTCGAGCCTCGACGGCGGCGTGGCAAGAGCCGTCCAGATCTTGTCCAGATCGGGAGGCGCCACGTACTTGAACGGCTTCTGGCCCGCCGTGACCCACGACCGCAGGCGTTGCGTGAACGTCTCGGCGACGCCGTGAGACGCGATGTGCTCTTTGGGCGAAATTGCCTTAGGGAACAGCCCCGTTACGGCTAGCAGCGCGTCCGACCTCAGCGACATGCGACCCCCTTGTACGTATGACGGTGGTCGCACACTGAACGCGCGTGCGGCTTGTGGGCCGCGGCGGTCGGAGGGACGATGTAGGCATGATGAGAGCAGTCATTCTGTCTGTTCTGTTCACGGCAATCGGGTGCGCGACGCCCAAGACCGTCCGTCAACAGGATCTGCTGAGCTGGCAGCGTGCGGCCGTCAGCGAACTGGAGGTCCATCCGCTCTTTTCGACGCTGCCTAAGAAGGTCGACCGCATGAGCGACGGCGGCGAGCTCTGGACGTACTCGAACTGTGTCGCAGCAAAGGGACGCACTACGTGCGTTGACATCGGCAGCGGTGTAACCAGCTGCGGCGGCGGCGAGCAGGGGCAGGTCTGCTGCCACAATCAGTTCCTGGTCCGCGGCCAAAGCGTTGAGTGGTACCGCGCCGTCGGCTCCTGCTACACAGACTGTTCGGTGCGCCCCGTATCGCGCGCGCAAATGTGCAAGGGCTAGGGTCATTCGTCGTCCAGCCCGAGGTCGCGCGCCTCTTCGTCTGATAGCCGGCGCCCTCGCTTGCGCTCCTCTTGCTCTCGCTGTGTCGTGGCAGAGCGAGCGGCGACGCGGCCGCCGACCTCCACTGCCCTTTCTGCGGCAGCAGCGCGGATCGGCATCCGTCCCTGCGCCGCCGTGATCGCCCCAGACGTGACCCTGCGATCAACCCAGCGAGCGCCGCGAGGGATTCCCCTGGCGAGCGCCGCGAGCGCAACGCCAACTCCGAGGCGCTTGCCTACCTCGCCATAATCGCCAGATTGGATCGAGTCGAAAGCGCCCTGCGCCCCGTAGATCCCGCCGGCGATCGCCGCAGGCTTTGAAACGGCATCAGCTGCCCTGACGAAACGGCTCGGCGCCGTCGCCTCCTTGTAGGCGCGCAGCTTGAGGACGTCGTCGATCGTCAGCAGGGCGTGCATGCGCGGGTTGTTCTGCTGGATTTGCGCCAGCGCCCTGATCAGGTCTGGGTCTTTCCCGGCGTTCTTGCCGAGTGACGCCGCCATGGCCTCTGACGCCGCCGCTCCTAGCTGATTCTTGAGGACAGCCGATGCGTGCTGATTGAGCCCACCGATAGCACTCGCGGCCGCCCGCTGCGTCTGCGTCGTCAGCCCGCGCAGCGACCGCAGGTCCAGCTTTCCGCCGAGCTCGTCGGCGAGCCTGGACGCGTCCTTCATGTGCTCCCAGAGCGCGTCCGCCAGCTCTAGCTTGCCGTCTGCAAGCGCCGCCTGTCGCTTGGCCTCGATCTGCGACGTGTACGCCTTGAGCGGGACCGTGTGCTTCCCCTTGGCCTCAAACCGCGCGTATCCGTCGTCGAGCTTCGCGCCGACGCTGTCGATGATTGGCGCCAGCAACTCGCGCCCCTCTTGACCACCGGCGAGATACGCCTTCCTTACCGCCTTCGCGTCGGGCCCGCTGATGACCTCATTCGTGATCGGCTTCGACGCCTTGTACAGTTTCTGCCGCTGCGTCGGAGTAGTCTTGGCCTCGCCCTCTGCGATCTCGTTGGCAATTCGCTGCTCTAGCCTGTCGGCTACGCGACCGGTCGCCCACTTGATGCCCTTCTTTCCGGCCTCGCCGCCGGCGTAGACGGTTGCCGCGGCCACCGCGCCGCCGGCGACGTCCTTGGCGAACCGGGCGACCTCGCCGCGGGTCAGGTCCGCTTCGCTCTCACCTGCAGCGTAAGCGCCGCCGACGCCGGCTGCCTTACCGACGTTCTTCGCGAAACCGGCGCCTTTCATTGGGCCAAGCCCGGGCGTCAACACAGAGCCGAGCAACCCGAAGCCGCGTGCGCCAGCCGCTGTTACCGGATGCTCACGGTCGGTCTGCTCGAGCCGCGCGCGCTCGTCGTCTCGGGCGCGCCGGTAGTTCTCTGGAAGCTTGCGGATGTCCTTCGTCTCCGCCGCCGCACGAACGGCGCCTGCCACCTCGTCGACGAACGGGAAATAGGCGTTAGCCGCGTGGCGAAGTGCTGCCTCTCGCTTGGTGGTCTCCTTCGGCGCGCGGTGCTGAGCCAAGACCTCGTCCGGATCCGCATGCGGATACTCGCGCTGGGGCTCTGGCCGCTTGGCGCCTTTCGTCAGCCACCACGGATCGTCTTCCGTGATCACGTTCTGCGCCTCCGGCCGTAGCGCCGGCGCCTTGGGCTGCAGCTCCTCGGGCAATTCGCCGAGCACCTCGACGCCCGGACCGTCGTCCAGTCCGAGCCGCCGTGCTTCTTCCGCAGAAAGTCGTCGTCCCGCCATCAGTCGATCTCGATCCAGCCGCGCCCGTCGTTGACGTAGCGCTTTCCGTTGATGACCTTCGTCCGCGGCTTGGGCTTGCCTCCGCCGTCCTTCGGCTGCGGCGCCTTCGCGCCTTCACCGGTCACGCGCTTGAGCGCCTCCGGATCCAAGCCCGGGCCGAGGTTCGCCTTCAAATCGGCGGCCCACTTCTCGTCCATCCGCTTGCCGAGGATTCGCCAGCCGGTTCGCGGGTCGAGGCCTGGCTTCTTGTACTTCTCGGCGAGCTGCGCGCGCGTACCCATAGCCAGCGTGGAGCCGACCTGCTTTTCAGCGATGCGGATATCGGCGTCTGACGGCTTGCCCTCGTTGTTGTTCATGATCGCGAGGTTGACCGCGAGCTCTCGCAGGTCGTTGTCAACCTGCTGGCGCTCCTGGCTTCCGAGCGGCGCCTTGACATCGGCGCTGCCGAGTCGGTCCGTCAGGGTCTTGACTTTTTCGTAGGCCGCCGCCTTTGCCGCCATCGTCCGGCGTACGACCTCGTCAGGCGCGATGCCGTAGCCAGGAACGACGAGGTTCTTGTCTCCGCCCTGTGCCGCCCCGCCGGTGTTGACCGTGTGCGATCCCGACGTCGTCGGGTCTTTCACCGTCCGATCGTAGTGGGCGTGAATGCTGGCGAGCTTTTCCGCATTCGCCTTTTGCGTCTGCGCCTGCAGCTTCTGGAACTCTGCCTGCGCCTGCGGGATCTTGAGCTTCGCGACGATCGAACCGAGCTGCTTCTCTATCAGGTTCGTCTGGGCGATCTGTTCGTCGTCGATGTCCTTAAGCCGCTCTTTGTACGCAGCGTCTGCGGCCGCGGCGTCTTTCTGGTAGAGCTCGTAGAACTCTTTCGAGCGCACGAACTTGTCGATCTTCGTCTGCCGGTCGCGCGCCTGCGCATCCTGCAGGATCTCCCAGGCCATGTTCGGCCCACCCATGCCGCGTCCGTGGCGTGCAAACTCATTCAGGCCGACCAGAAACGCCGACACGACTCGCGCAGGAGCGCCGCGATCTTCGAAAAAGTCGGTGATCTTGCGGTCGGCTTCCATCTCCTCGCGCCGCCGCGTTCCCTCTTCCATGCGGGCTCGCACCGCCCGCTCGTGATCAAGCTGCGCCATGCGCTTCTGAATGGCGGCGCGCTCGGCGGCGAGCGCCCGCTCCTCGGCGGCGATGGCCTCGGCGCGCATTTGCGGCGTCTTGGCCTGGTGCTCCTGCTCTGCGGCCTTGGACTCGGCCCGCTGGGCGATCTCGAGATCTGCGTGCGCCTTCGCCGCCGCCTCGCTGGGCAGCTTCGTCGTTACCTCGGGCCCCTGCCACTCGGTCCGCGAGACCTCGGCCGGCGGCTGAACGACCTGCAAAGCAACGCCGCCGGGCGCCTGCGTGGGCGCCGGTGGAGCCGGTGGCACAGGGACGGGCGCGCCGCCGCCCCCGACCGCCGCCGGCGCCTCCGGTCCGACGTTCGGCATCGCCAACGGGTTAAGCAGGTCGTCTTCTTCGTCAGGGCGTCGCAGCCCGGGGATGTTCATCGGCGCGCCTCCTTCTTTCCGCGCAGCGCGGCCGCGAGCAGGAGCTGCGTCAGCCCCTGGTAGTCGACATGACGCATGCCCTCCTCATCCTTGCTGACCAGCTTCTTGCCAAGCGGGTCCCGCTCGAGGTCCTGCGCCATGACACCGACGCGCGGCCGCTCGGTCGGGTCGTCCTTGTACTTGAATTCGTACGTCTTGATCGCAGACGCGAGCCGCTCGGCCGCGTCCGGCTTTACTTCGCGGACGTCTTCTTTCAGACGGACATCAGAGCCGGTGGCGCCGGCCGTGGCTGCCTTTTGCGAGTTGGCGATGCCAGCGGCGGCAAGTGTCGTTCCGGCGGCAAGTGCCTTATCCCAGAAGCTCGGATCTTTCGGCTTCGTGTGCTTGGCGATCTCGATCTGCGTGCTCTGTGCCGTCGCCTGGTTGGCCGCTCCGGCGAGTCCTTCGCGCCGCCCGATCTCCTGCTGATTCGCCTGCAGTCCCGCGGCCTGGTTGCTCTCCTGGCCACGAAGATTCGTCTGCGCGTTGAACTGGTTGCTCTGGTTCTGACCGGCTGCCCGCACATCCTGCCGCTGGTTGATCGCGGTCGTGTTGTCCTTGGCGGCGCCGGTGAGAAGCGTCGAGCGGAACTCGCCGCGGCGGTTCGCGGCCTCCGTGTTCTGCGCCGACGCCTGATTCGTCTGCGTGGCATTGAACTGCGAGTTCTGCTGCTGCCTGCCCGCGTTCCCCTCAGCCACGCCAGCGCGAAGCCGCGCCTCGTCCACCGTACGCGTGTTCGTGGCGCCCGCGTTCGTCGTCGCCGCGTTGAGCGCTCGATCTGCGTTGCCCGCCTCGACGCCGGTGGAAAACTCCGCCCGCCGGTTCGCGGCGTCCGCGTTGAACCGCTCCGACGTTCCCACCTCGCGCTGGTTGGCGAGCGCCGCCTCTTGGCGCATGCCGGCCGCGATCTTGGCCTGGTCGAGGTCGGTGCCGCGGACGTTGGCCAGGGCGCCGCCGAGTCCCTGCTGTGCGGCGATTGCCTCCTGACCCTTGAGCTGGGCGGCGTCGAATGCGGCGCGCCTCGTCTGATCGGCAACCTCCTGCATGGCACGGAGTCGGGCATAAGCCTTGTCGCTGCCGCGCGCCTGCCCCGCGATGCCGAGCGCGTTGCGCTCGACGTCCGCGAGCTTCGACGAGTACATGCCTTCGGCGACCGAGGGCCCTTCGCCGCGGGCGCTGCGTTCGAGGGTGTCCAGGTAGCCCTGTTGACGTCCGCGCACCTGATCGGCGGCGGCCGTGTCGAGTTGCGCCGCCTGAACACGCTCGTATCCGGCCTGCGTGGCATCGCCGGGCGCCGTCACGTCTCGGGCCGACACGCGCTCGACCGGATTCAACGGTCCAACCTGCACATCTTTCGCGCCCTCAGCCGTCGCCGCCTGGTAGGCCGCGGCCACTCCCGGATCAACGGCGTCGTAGGTGAGCACCTGGCCCGGGTCGACGTAGGTCGTGCGCTCCGGCGTCACCCGATCGGGCACGTAACCGGGCCGATCGCGCTCGCCGAGGTACATATTGGCGAGATCGTCGGTCCTCGCCTTTTGCAGATCGATCGAGCTCGGCTCGCTCTCTCCGGTCAGGTGCGCCGTCGCTCGCTCGTGCTCATAATGCGGTTGCCGAAACGAACCGCCTGCGCCTCCACCTGGCATGTCAAATCCTCTGTGTGCTGTTGACTCGCTTCAGCCGCCCGCGAGCGGCTACCTCAAACGTCAAACCGTCGAACTGGAATCCTTCGCCCGCGCCGCCTCTGTCCTCGATCGTGACTTCGGCGTAGGCAACGCGTCCCGCGCCTGCCGGTCGAATGTCACGGGCAAGCGGCGCCGCGGAGATCGTGGCGTCGTGGTTCGTGGCGCTGCCTCCATCGAAAGCGATCGCCACTCGCACGTCGTGCGCGGAGACGAATTCGCCGTTCGTGTGCAGCCGACTGATCCGGTACTCGCCATCCAGATCGGCGAATTGGACGGGCACCTTCATGCGGCGCAGGACGGGCGTGTTCGAAGCGTCGAAAAACTGACTCTCGACCTCGCGCCATACCTCGCCGTCGCTCTCGACGTAGTAGGCCAGATCATCGATCACGACCGCACCGCCGGCGCCGCAACTCCATGCCGTCGACTCGTCGAGGTACCAAAGCCCGTCAGGCGCCGACTCGCTGGCGTTGCCGTAGTCGTGAACGAGCACCTTGCCAGTCGACAGCGTAAAGCGAACCTCCTTGCGCTTCGGCAAGTGGATGGCGCGATAGACGGTCGCGGTCGCGTAGTCCTGCGCCTTGGCACCGGCATCAACGACTTGGCCACCAGTGGTCACGCGATTGATGATCCCGCTGATGCTCTGATACAGCAGGCCTCCCGGATAGGTGACAACGCTCGCGTGGTTGTCGCATCCCTCGTCACTCTCGAGCCGCCGCACCTGGAAGGCGCCGCCCGCGCCGGTGTCGTCCTGCCCGAATCCGGACACGAGAAAGATCGCGTCCCTCTTGAACAGGGCGGCGTAGTCCGCCGACACGACGCCGCCCGCGCGAAGCGAGCCCGTCCCGCCGTAGCAGGTGACCTTCAGCGGCGCTGCAAATTCGGCGGCGATTCCCGCGGCAAACTGCTTCGAGTGCCATGCCTCTGACGGGTGCTCGGTACCGAGTAGCCACGCGCGGTCGTTCCAGGTGAACGCCGCCCGAAACGGAGGCACGGCAGAGTTGGATAGGACGCCGCCCTCGGTGTAGAGCGCCTCGCCGTAGGTTGGTTCCGCCGTGATGTCGACCGTGATGCTATCGACGTCCGGGTTGTTCGCCACTGTCTTGACGAGAAACGGCGTCGAACCGCCGGCGCCGGTCATGTAGATGTGGATCTGCACGTCCTCATTGCTGTTGACAGTACGCAGCGTCGGAATCACCACGCGCACGCCCTGTCCGGCAGGCGTGATCGTTGCCTCCGGAGACGGAGCCGACCGGATGAGGTCGCCTCGCCGATCGGGGCGAACGTAGAGCGCCGCAACCGCGCGCGTCCCGGCTGTTAAGGTGCCGGCGATGTTCGAAACGGTCACCTTGCGCGGGAACATCGGCATTCCCATCTCGAAGATCGATGACTCGGCCGTCATGATCTTGGGCCAGCCGCCGGGAAACAGCGTGTGCGCCGCCTCGATGTTCGCGAGCACGGCGCCGAGCGCCGCCGAGAACTCCCACGTCATCAGGTACGTGCCGAAGTCGGCCGCGCCGCCGACGTTGCCATTGAGCGCAGACGTCGCCGTAGTCCCGCTGACGGTCACGGTCGTGAAGAAACTGCCGACGGCGAACCCTGCGCCATCTCCGGACGTCGAGTGGGCGCCGCGCATGACCAGATCTCCGCCGAGGCCGTAAAGGGCGCGCGCCCGGATGTTCTTGGCGTCTGTCGCGCTGGCGTCCCGGACGTAGTAGGCGCGTTGCAGGTTCGCAGCTGCACCCGTTCCCGAGTCGACATCGTCGTGGCCGGTGATGACGTACCAGTTCGAGGCGACCTGGAACGGCTCGGAAACGACGAAACCGGCCCGGCAAAACGTGCTCGAGGTCGTCGAACCCGTATACACGTAGCGGGTCGTCACGGCGTCCTCGACGCTGGACACGTTCGAGTAGAAAACGACCTTGCTGGCGCCGGACTTGTAGCCGGTAACGACGCTCCGCTCCGAAGCACCGCTGGCGAGGGTCGTCGCCGCTGTCGTCGCCAGCGTCGATTCGTTGATCTGGAAAATCCTTAGGTCGTTGTTTGCGGCCCGGGCAGCGATCCACAGGTCGCCATCGCCGCCCGAGCCGCGCAACCATCCAGCGCCCTGACACGACAGGGCCGCCGTGCCGGCCGAAGACCCGACATTGACCGCAACGTGCCCTGGGGCCGCCTTGATTCCGCCCGTCGCCGTGTCGAGGTAAGAGGCCATGAGCTCGGACGGTGTGCCCATGTCGAAGCCATGGATCGCGACCGCCGGATACGAGCCGCCGGCAGGCATGAAAACGTCGATGCCGCGAATGTTGTCGTTCCCGGCGCCGCTGGTGGTGAAGTAGGTCGTCAGCGTGGGCGCAACGGTCGGATTCGCCGGGTCGAACTTCGCGACCTTCACCACATAGCGCGGGTTGTTGTAGAGCACGTAGACGAGCCAGGCGAAGCCGCCCGCGGCAACCGCCTTGCTGCCGAGATACGTCGTGACCGTCGTGCTATCGACCTTTGTGGGCCCAACGATCTCGACGCCAGTCGCCTGATCGATCGCCCGGTAGTAGATGCACCCGTCGGACGAGTCCCGGGCGAATGCGTACAAGATACCGCTCGCAACCGTGTGGCACGGCCAGCACCCGCGCAGCCCGAAAACAAGGTCCCGCGTGCCGGGCATGACGGCTGCGTGCGCGCCCTTGTTGCGCCAGCGCGCGGCGGTCGCGTCCCGCACATAGACGGCGTCGCTCGTCTGCAGCACCGGAGACCCGGAGTTCGCGCCAAGCGCCTTGGCGTCGCTGATCGTGCCGTTGTCAGTGGTCTTGGCCAACGCCGACAGCCCGAGCCGCTTGCCGAAGCGCCCGATCTTGCGCTGGCGACAGTTGACCGCCTCCGTGAGCGTTCCGAGAACGAGGTTTTTCGGCGACCTGTCCTGATCGACGTCTCGAAACCTGACGACAACGGGCGTCTTCGGCAGTGCCGCCATCACCACACCCACAGGCGCGCGCCCGTGACAGCGGACGACGCGATCAAGCGCAGGACGGTTGAATCAGGCGCAGCCGACTGCTTCACCGCCGCTGCGCCATTCGCCGGGCTGACCTCGACCCATGACGTCGGGACGCGCCCGAGGTAGTGCTTCACCTCCGTCTCGGTCGTGCCCACGTCGCACACGACCTCTCGGCCAAGCGCGATCGCCCCAATGCGCTGAAGCGCGCGCCAAACCTCTTGCGGCGTCGGGTTGCGCTCGATGTCCACCGCTACCACCTCCGAACGTGCCGCATCGCCGGCACGGCATGGCGACCATAGCGGCGCCGCAGCGCTGACCTCTGCTCGTTCCAGACCTCTTTCGCCATCATCAGGTGAGGCATGGGGTCCTCCTCGAGGCGCCTGCGCACGAACGCCGCCCCGAGCTGCACGAGAATGTCTTCGAGCCCCTCCGGAATCTCCGCCTCGTCCTCGTCGTCGACGAGACCATCGGGCTTCGGAACGTAGACGATGCGCCATGTGCCGGCCGCGGACGCCGCCGGCGCGAGCTTCAGGACGCCGTCCTCTTCGCGAACGTTCAGCGCTCCATAGTGCGGCGTGAGCTCGTCGCTGACCTCGACGGGCAACCAGAACCCGTTCACCTTCTTCTCGAGCCGAACCAGACGCTCGAAACCGAGCGGCATCGCCAGCGTGCTTTCACCGGACGCGAGCGTCTGCTCCTCGTCCTCGGTCGCATACAGCGAGGGCGCGACCTGCAAAAGCTTGCGGCGCAGGTTCTGATAGTCGGTGTTGATCCGCTCATTGAGCTGCGCGTCCGTGACCTGCGTGTCGCCGTCGTGGTCGGTCTCGGCGCGGATCGCGATGCGTAGTTCTTCCAGCGTCATCGGCACAGCAGCGCCCCGCGGCTACCCTTGCGAGCAACCGCGGGGCGTCCCCTCATTCGCAGGCCTTCCGGTGCTTCGCCAGCGCCGTATCAAGCGCACTGACGTCGCCGCTCTCGATGGCCTCGAGCACGGCCTTCGCCGCGCGCTTGCGTGCCATGCCGGAGAGATCGGAGCCCCCTTCGTCGCTCTCCATCTCTTCGGACTTGCCGTAGGACTTTTCGTCCTTGTCGGCCTTCATCGGGCCGCCGATGACCATCATCATCGCCGCCGACCTTAGATGGCCGTCCGAGCGACCTCACGCCACGTCGTCCCGTCATAGACGAGCGTCAGCGTGTCGTTCGCGGTGGCGCTGAAGTTGGCGGCGCCCGACAGCAGCATCGCCGCCGAGGTCGCAGCCGGCGACCCGCCGTTATGGGTGACGGTCAGCGAGCCGCCGAACTTCAGGACCACGATCGCCCCGGGCTTCCAGTTCGTCGTGGTGATGTACGTAATGGTCGTGGTCCCGGTGACCTCGAAGTAGTTGCCGTCGTCGCCGAGCGTGATCGTGGTCGCGCTGGCGATGTCGGCGCCCTTCGAAGTGTTGAGCCGGTTCCGGACCCAGGTCTTGCTGTTGCTCTGCCGAATCTTCGATGCCATGGTCGTTTCTCCCTTTCCCGGCTCTTTAGGTGGTCGTCAGCGAAGTGCCCTTGAAGTAGGCGCCGGGCGCCTCGAGCACGAACTGTCCGCTGAAGAAGAACTGCCCTTTGAACTCGCGCGCGCCGTTCGCGGTCTGGCGCTCGAAGTCCTTGCCGTCGAAGGCGTCCAGATTCACGAGCTTTTCGCCCGCGTGGTACAGTTTCGGCCCCAGCTTCTTGTCCATGAAGGGACCGCCGTAGCAGGCGCCGGGCTCGAGGAACGCATCGGGCAGGATGTTCGTCTTGCCGAACGCCGTCGGAAGCTTGAAGGCGTCGTAGCCGATCTGGTACTCGCCGACCTTGACCTCGACCGTCTTGGACGAGTCCTTGTCGAGATTGAGCAGCTTCCAGTTCACGCCCGGGACGAGGATCGTGTCCATCTTGCGGCCCTGGTAGAACGCCGCCTCCGCGATGGCCTCGAGGGCTTCGACGGTGTCGAGACCCACAAGATCAACCTCGTGACCCGTCAGATCCGGATCGCCGGTGCGGGTGATGCCCCAGAAGGTGGTCGAGTCCGGATCGACCGCGGCGGCAAGACCCGAGATGCAGAGCTTCGACGCCTCGGCACCGTTCGGATCCGTGTCGATGCGGTTGCCGTAGCGGAACACCCACAGATTGCTGTCGTTCGACCAGACCGCGGTCGGGTCACCGGACAGGCCGATCTCGCCGGTGGTCGTGTTCACCGTGGTGACGCGCAGGCTGGCGCCGGCGCCATAAAGAACGTCGGTGTCCTTCGAGTTCGAAGCGACGAGTCGCCATCCCTTGCGGAACCGGTTCGCCAGCTTGGGGTTGACCGTGATCGACGTGGTGCTGATGGCCGAGATCTGAGCCAGGGCGCCCCAGCCGTCGCCGCTGACCTGCTCGGACAGCAGGTTGCGAATTCGGATGACGGCCTTATCCATCTCGTCCGCCATGACGTCGAACTGCTCGTCGGCGCTCTTGCCCTCGATGGCGAGGATCTCGTCGCGGGTGAACACGAACGTCGAGTCCATCGACACGCGGGTGATGACCCAGCGGTCGCGGACAGGGCGTCCGCCGACTGCGCCGTCGCCGGCGATCTCGTCGGCTACCTCGGGATCCGCGGCGACCGCGGCGCCCTCGTTGGTCACGATGGGGGCGACGAACTGACGGCCGAAACCGTCGCGGATCATCTTGCTCTCGCACATTGCGAAGAGCGGGGTGATCTCCTTCGATGCCTCGAACAGGATTTCCGTGATGTCGCTGGTGTAGTGATCACGCAGCTGCGTGAGTACACCACTGTCGATATTGGGCATGGGTCGATCTCCGTGCGTTAGCTGGGCGCGTGGCGCTCAGCGGGTTGCGCGTTTCCTCGACCGCCGCTTGACCGACTCCGTCGCGACGTATGTGTGCCGGGCGGTGTCCAGCCGCCCCAGGGGCAACGATCTTCGGTTGCCCCTCTATCTCTGTGATTTTGGTCTGCCCTAGCCGGTCGCCCGTAGCCGTGCCTTGCGTTCGGCGCGAATCTGGTCGAGCGTCTTGCGCTGTCCGTCTGCCGGCGCTGGGCGCCCTGGATCGGAGCGCCAAGCACTGGTGATGGTCGGCGCTGCAGGTGGCGCCGCCGGCTCCTCTTCGGCGCGCAAATCAGCCTCTACCGCGGCGAGTGCCTCAGCGACGCCAAGCGCCGTCTTGTGCTGGTCATAGTGGGCGTGGAACTTCTCGACGATCCGCTCGGTCACGGCGGCGCCGGCGGCCCGAGGTCCGAGCACCTTCTCAAGGCGCACCAGCGCCGGGAACCGGGCACGGTTGGCCTGAAAGACCTCGTTGCAGGACGACAGGTAGGCGGCGCGTGCATCGGCTACCTCGCGCTCCATGGCCTCGCGCTGCTCGCGCGCCTTGCGTTCGGCCTCCTCAGCCTCTGCCTTGCGCCGCTCCTCGAGCTTCTGTGCCGCGAGCTCGGCGAGTTGCTCCGGGTCGATGGCGCTTGGCTCGGCCGATGGCTCGAACGTCCTCGCCAGTTCCCAGAACAGATCCCCGGACAGGTCGATCTGTGGGAACGCGGCGCGGATGGCACCGACGAGGTCGCCCTTCGCCAGCGCCGCATCAGCCGTTTGCAGGCGCTGGATGTGCGGTTCGAGCGCCTTCAGCTCGGCCGACCGCGCTTCGAGCGCCTTTTTCTCGGCCTTGATGCGCCGATCCTCGGCAATGAGGCGCGCCAGATCGTCGTCATCGACCGCGCCGCGGGCCTCTTTCTTGGCGTCCTCTTGCGGCGAGGCGGAGGGCGCATCTTGCGGCTGCGCACCAGAGGCAGTCGCATCCTTCGGTGGGGACGCCGTGTTGCTCGACCCAGAACTCGATGCTTTTGGGTCTCCGGCGCCCTTCGACAGAGCGGCCTTGCGCTCAGCCCTGCGCGCGGCGAGGGTCTTGGCCGCCTGAGACGCCACCGCATCGGGCGGCGACGCCGGCGCGGGAGCGGCGGACGAGGGCGCGGCAGGCGCCTGTGTAGCGGGAGCGGCAGATCCGGTAGCAGGAGCGTCAGACATGGGTCTCCTTTCAGGCGGTCGCGACGGCGTCGCCCGGCACGGGCATCGTCGCAGGGTCCACGGGCGCCGCCGCGCCGTTGGCCGGCGCACTTGCGGCGTCGACGGGCGCGGCGGAAACGTCATTGGCGGGCGGAGGCGGCGCGGCCGCCTTCAAACGGGCGTTGGCCGCCTTGATCAGCCGCCGCAGCTGCTCGAGGTTCGCCGGCGGGTAGTTACCCTGCAGGCGAGCGCGGTCGTACTCCTGCGACGCGTACGCGATCAGGGCGTTGAGGTCCTGCACGCCGCTGGGCATCTCGAACTGCCCATGGTCGAGGGCGCGCGATACCTGCCGGGCAATGAGGTCGCGCGGCGCATTGAGGCGGTCGGCGAGCGCCTCCGTATCTGGCAGCCCCAGTGATCGAGCGATCTCGGGCGTGTCAATGAGCCCCATTTCCTGCAGGTCTGCCAGGTCCTGTTTGCGACCCGCCGGCGTGAGCGATAGCCCCGAGGTCAACCCGAAGTTGATCACCATCTTGTCCTTCGACAATCTGGGCCACGACACGGCCTCGTAGTAGTTCGCGCCCTCCACTCGGACATGCAGTTTCTTGGCCTGCTGGGCGAGCATCACGACGACCTGCGCCCCGTCGCGCCAGAACCGCTCCCACTGCTTCTGCGCGCCGAGTAGTCGCGAGTTTGCGATGTCGACATACTCGCGCTGCGCGGCCCCCGACGTGTAGCGCGCCGGCGCGTTGCCGGTCGCCATACCCTGGTTGACTCCGCCCTCAGCGAAGGCCAGCGTCCGGTTGCGCTCGAGCTGCGCAATGATCTCGGGCGACACGACCTGCGGCACCACGACCTTGGGCTCCACCGCCTTGAACGTCACCCGCTGAAACTCGACGTCCGACAGCTCCACCTCCTCGTCTTCCTGGTGAATGACGATCGGCACGGCCGAGGCCAAGCCGGCGTAAACCATGCGCATCAGACGCCGGTTCGCGGCGTCGTACTTGCCCACGATGCGCGCCAGCGAGCGCCCGGCGTAGCCACGGAAGTCGGGAGACCAGCGAAAGCGGATGATCGGCGTGATCTCGTGTAGCCACTTCTCGTCTTCGAGGACGACGTCGCCACACACGATCGTGTGCCGTCCGGGATTGTCCGGGCCGAGCGCGCGACACCAGGCCTCGACGACCTTGACCGTGTTGCCGTCGCCGCTGTCCGAGCTCGTCGGCGGATCCACGCCCATCACGGGCTTGGGCGCCCATGTCTTCATGTCCTTGATGCGCGCCCAGTGCTTCGGGTACATCGCCCGCAGCTTGTCCTTTGGCACTGCCGTCGTGGTCCCGACGGTGCGCGGATTCGGCGAGCCGTCCTCAACCCACCACACGTCCAGAGGGTTGAGACGTTCGAAGCGGATTTCCTCGGCGTCCCGATCGATGTAGCCCTTGGCGGGCCCAATCGGCGCTGTCATCCCGTCGCGAGCGCACTCGGTGCCCATGGCCAGAAAGTCGCTGTTGTCGAAGACGCCATCAATCAGCCGCGATGCCGCCTTGCAACCCATGCGCAGGTCGTGCTCGGCGCCCTTTGGCAGCACCTTGGCCGACATGTCCCGGCACAAGATCGAGCAAGCGGCGTCCACGACCTCGGCCGTGAGGTTGTTGCCGTGCTGGTTCTTGAGATGGTCGTACACCGCGAGCTCGCGATACGGCCGCGAGTAGTCCACGTCGCGACCGAGCACCGGCCGATCCCAGTAGAGCCGCAGATAGCCCTTGGCCTCGGCAATGAGCGACGCCAATTTGCGTTCGGCGCGCTTCGCCACGCTGTCGAGGAGCTTCGGGTCTTCGAGCCAGGTCTTGTTCAGGTCTTCGGCCATTGGTCACTCCAACGGGTCACGGTCACGTTGCTGCCTGGTGATCTCGCGGTCGAACGTGACATCGAGCGACCAGAGCTTTTGTCCGTCCGGTCCGAGCAAGTCGCCCTTGAACGCACGCACGCGCCGTTCGGCCAGGTGGTTGATGAAGTGCTCGGCCGCGGCGACGGCGTCCTCGATCTGCGGCTTCGGCTTCACCATGGATTCGCGATCCTCCGCTGTCCCTCGAGCCACGCCCGGTCGCGCCGTTCGTGGATGTCGGGGGCAGGTTTCGGCGCCTTTGCCGCCCAGTGGCGCGCGGCATGGTGCGCGTAGCGGGTCGACTCGGTGAGGTCCGAGTGAAAGCCCTTCTTGTTGATCTCGATCTTGCGGGTGCGCGGGTTGACGGACTTTTGCACCTTCCCGGCGTCCACTTGGAACGTGGTGCCGTCTGGCTCGAGCAGCTCGAGGCACCGGCGGAGCTTGTGATCGTCATTCTTGTAGCGAGCCTTCGCCGCCTCGATGAGGCGCGGCGTCTCGATGTCTTCGGTCGGGAACTTGAGCCGCGCCGTGCGCAGGTCGTCGTTGACGAGCCCGACCGAGACCATGACGTCCGCCGGCTTCGGCTGGATCACAATGCCCATGCGGTTCTTGAGCGTCTCGAGCACCTTGACCGCTCCGTGCCCACCGTGGTCGCCGACGATAAACCCCGGACGGAACACGTCGAGCACCACGCGCACCACCAGCGCCAGATCGTCGACGTCCAAGTGGTTGCGACGCCACTGCCACCGCGCATAGAGACCGCGATCGGCATCCGTGCGGCGCCACCCAAGCACCGTCATAGCGTCGAAGTCCTGAAACCCCAAGTCGAGCCCCAGCGAGTGCCTGGCGTCCTCGCCGAACGTGACCGCGCGCGGGTCGTAATCGTTGCGCGGAGAGACGTACTCGTAGGCGACCGTGCTCGGGTCCTTGACCCGCTTGCCGAAATACTGCCGCGCCACGATCGGATGCGTCTTGTCCGCCACCATCGTCACGCGTGGGCGGCCGTCTGGCCCTTGGGTAACCGTCACTTCAACCGGCAGTCCGCGCCGACGGCATCGCTCGATGACATCGGCGAGCTTCTCCTCGCGCGGACGCGGGAAATCGTGATCGAACATCGTCCACCCGAAGACGGCGAAGCCGCCGCCGTCGAGAACCTCGGAAAAGAATCCGCCCTCCACCTCGGGAGGCAGGCCGAGCAGGTCGAGCATGCCGCCGTTGTCGGTCAGCATCGGCGTCGCAACGTCGACTAGCTTCCTCAGGATGTCGTCATTCGGCAGGTGACACTCGTCGATCGTGAACAACATCGACCCGTCGCCCTGCACCGCCTTTGTCCCCGCCTCGTCGTCGCAGCCGAACGCCTGGCAGTAGGTGCCGAACTGCGTCCTCAGGATCATTTCGGTGTTATTCGGCTCGTATGCGATCCCGCAGCGGTCAAACGTCGCCTTGAGCGGCTCCCAGAAATGCTTGCGGGCGTTGCGGCGAATAAGAGACCCGAAATGCGTCCAGCTCCCCGGTGAAAGTTGCGCATGGAGGGCAGCGTGCCGACGAACCGCGCCCGTCGTCTTGCCGGCGCGGCGGCTGCAACAGACCGCGTTGTAGAGCGCACGAGAGTTCTCGTAGCTCCATTGTTCCGGGAACGACTCCGCCTCGGTCGGCACAGTCCAGCCCGGGCCGCTCTCGGCAGCCGGCGCCCGAACCATGTCGACCAAGGCGGAGAGCACGAGCTACATCCGACGCTGTTTACCCAGAATCGGCCGCGGCTTGATCAGCCCGGCGCCGTTCTGGCCAGGGATCGCGATGTAGCCGGACCTCGCGTCCGTGTCCTTCGCGTCCTCCTCCGTGACGGCGAGGCGGATCTTGTCGAGGTCGATCTCGACTGGCGACAGGTTCCGGCGGATGTTGAGCAACTCCTCTGACGACAGCGAAAAGCTCGCGTCTGGATGTACGTGCGACGCCAGCGTCCGGGCATCTTCGAGTCGGTCCTCGAGCTTCTTGATCCATGCCGGCAAGGTTCGCTCTTTGACCGCCGGGACCGTCTCGACCTCGAGCTGGGCTCGCAACTTCTGGATGCCGACCTCGAGACTTGCGATCAACTCCTCGAGCCACAGACAGAGCTCGGTGCGCTCGATGGAGAATAGGGCAGGGCTGCGGTAGGCCATTACGCCGCCTCCTTCGCCTTGGGCCGCTTCTCGCTCTGGGTGTTGAGCGGCGCCGTCACCGGCTTCTCCGCGACCACCGGGTGGATCACCGCCTTGGACGCGATGTGGATCCCGAACCTCCCTCTGACGCTGTCGACCCAGAGCACGCCCGTCGCTGCGTCGAACTCGCCGACGTAGTCGCGCTGACCGGAGCCGAGCGGAGTGTGCGGATACGGGCGTTCAAACCTGATCGTTGCCTTCATGCGGCCTTCCTTTCAGAACCCCAGCGCGGGGCGTGGTAGATGCGGTAGCCGCGCGCAGCGATAGCGGCGGCGGCGGGGGACCAGAACAGGCACGGCGTCGGCTCGCTGACGTCGATGCCGAGGTCGAATAGGAGCGACGTGGCCAGCCCGCGACGGCGCAAGCGCCCGTAAAGGTCGCGCGTGTACGCCCAGATCACGGCGCCGCCGACGACATCGGCCGCGGCCCAGCCGAGCAGGCTATCGGGATCGCCGGGAATGTGGGCGACGAGGCACCTTGTCTCAGGGCGCCGCAGTCGGCTGGCGAGCGCCTCCCACGGCTCGCGAGCGCCCTTGCACCACGATGCCTGCACGAACGCCCGATGGCGCTCGGCCTCGAAAGGGGCGGCGTCGTAACGGATCCTGTCCACCTATCCCTGTGACTGCGGTCGGCATCACGCGCAGTTGGGGCCTTGGGAGACGGATTCAGGCCATCATCCCGTGTCGGTTCGGTTGTCGGCCTACCCACTCACCTGCTGCACAGCGCTTCGTTCGGTGCCCACGATCCCGCGCAGGGCCCCAGTCCGCTTGGGTCCCGTGGGCGCACGGCGTCTCAGGTCGCCGGGTCGTATCCGCGCGCGCGGCAGGTGCCAGTCATCAGGCCTCTACCGAAGTGACGACGGTCTACTCGCCGGGCTTGTCTGTCTTGGGCGATTCGATCCCGGCGAGCGCCGCGATCAGCTTCTCGCGCTCATACGCCGGGAGCTTCTCGAGGCCTCGGCGCCCCGCGATGACGGCGACGAGCGCGCCGAGCCGGTTGTTCTCGATGTCTACGAGCACTCGTGACAGCTCGACAATGCTGCGGTCAGCGTCGCGCGCTTCCGCGGGGCTGCCGAATACCTCGCTTTGCAGAGCGGCGATGCGTTTGCGAATGACCTCGACGACCTCGTTCACCGCTTCGCTGGTGCCTTTCATCGCATCACCAGTCCCGCGCGCGCCCGGTGCAGTTCCAAGATCCCTTGGATCTTCGTCTCGCTGGTGCCGGTCTCGGCCGCGATCTCCTCTTTCGTCGCGCCCTCGCAGTGCAGCGCCCAGATCGCTTTATGCCCGGGCCAGCGCGACCATCCATTGCGGTGCAGGTACTCGCAGGCGGCGGAGAAGTAACCACTCGCCATCTCGCGCCTGACTGCGACCTGCTGGACAAGGTCGGCGAGGCGCCCATGGCGGCCAGAGAGCGGCCCCAGCTTGTACTCTGCCGCGATCCGCTGCAGCTCTGGGGGCAAGCCGTCGCCAGCCAATCGCTCTTCCCACTCCTCCGCCATCAGTTTGCGCAGCCGGCCGAGGTCGAGCACCAGTCGCGCCCCCTTGACCACGCGCGGGCCGCGTCCATGCTCGCCGCCCCTTGCCGTATGGGCATTCGGCACCACCTCGAGCAGTGCCATGACCACAGCGTGGCGCACGACCTGGTACGGGTGCAGCCCAACGAGCCGCAGGGCTCGGCGCAGGCTCGTCCAGCGCATCTCGCCACCGGGACGGACGAGGATTTTCAGGGCGGAAACCAAGCGTTTGTGAGTTTCTTTGGCGCTTCTCTCAGCGGAACGGAGGCGTTGAGCCAGGCTGGCGACGGGCGGCTTGGGAAAATCCTGTGCCAACTCCGTCACTGCCCTGGCTTCGTATCCTCGTCGTCGAAGTCGAGCGCCCTGTGCGGCATGGCCGCGAGCGTGTCGAAGGCAGACAGGAGCCGTTCCATTTGCGCCGCCTGTTCCTCCATCACTGCTCGCATCACTCCGCTGATCTTCTGCGCTTCTGCTCGCGTACATGCGGCCCACACCTCCACTACGTTCTTGGCGTCGTTGACGCCCTCTCGGTACCCGTCGATCCAGCTCGGGTCCGTCGGGCGTTCTGGCATCAGGCCTCGTCGTCTCCACGCTTGAGCGCGTCGATCAGGCGCTGGATCGCCGCTGGCGCGTCGGCTTTGCGCGACTCGAGATAGGCCAGCACTCGCGCGAGCTTCTCGGCGCGCCCCCTGGACCTGCCTTCGCTGCGACCGTCAGCCAACGCCTTGGCGACGACGGTGCGAATGTATGCGGAGTTGCTGTTCACGGTTGCCCCTTTCTCTCAAAGAACCCGGCGCCGAACCTTCGCGGCCGCCACTTCTTCTTTCGCAGCCCTTCGAGCTTTGGCTCATTGCCGGTGACTACGCCGGCGGCCTTCTTCGCCTCGCAGACGCGACAGCCGGCGTTGTAGAACGGCGGCGTATTCGGCCCGACGCCGCGAATGTGCTGAGGGCACAGTGTCCGCGCGCTCATTCGCTTGCCTCGCAGTCGTGACCCACGAATGCGCCCGTGTCCTTTCCGTCGCCGCAGAGCCAGCAGACGAGCACGAGCGCACGGCAAGAGACGCACGGGCGACGGGCGCCTTGCGCTGGCGTCTTGAGCTCGTCGCAGAGGGCGCAGCGCTCTTTCATTCGTCCTGCCCCGCTGCCCTGCGCGCCTCGACCTCGAGGGGCGCGCGCTTGTGCCCGTGCCGGACGTACTGCCCAAGAATCGTCGCCAGCCACCGCAGCCGGCCGAGGCGCGCGATCTGGTCCACGTGGGCGAGCTCGTGCCGTAGCTCGGCCATGTCCGGTTCGCCCCACATCACCACGTGAGCTCGCCGCAGCGGGATCGTGACACCGGCCCAGCCACACCGGCGCATGAAGCGGGCAACGGGACCACGTGCTACGTGGATCGTGTACTTCACCACCAGACCCCCACGCCCAGCATCAGTGCCCGCCCAGGTACATCGACCGCCGCCGTCGCCACCACCGGCCCGACCACGCGCACCGCCGCCTGTGGCCCCCACCCGATGCGGCCGTCGAGCTGCAGGCGGGCGTGCGCACCCAGCATCAGCCGCGGTCGCTCGGCCTCGACCAGGTGCACGCTCTCGATGTGCTGCTCGCGCTCACGCGCGCCGGCCTCTTCGGCCTTCGCTTTCGTTTCACCCTTGCTCTCCTCGTTCTCGCGCTCCTCGCGCACGACCACGGTTCGCCCGGGCAGGTACTCCCATCGCGTGACCGTCGCCGTCGTTCGCTTCGTCGCCGTGACCGTCACGACCTCGGCCCGGCGCAGGTAGACCACCGACTCCCGCTCGTCGAGCACGATCCGGTCCTCGGTGCGAGCCGGCGCCGACCAACGCCCGATGGCGGCGCCAAGGGCGAGGAGCACGAGGGCGGCGGCGGCGATGATAGCGGCGCGCTTCACGCCGCGCCTCCGAAGATGTCCAGTTGCTCACGCGCGCCGCTCAGTCTCTTGAGCGCTACCGCGTGGTGCTCGGCCTTCTTTTCCCACCCAAGGAACCGCCGCCCGAGGCGCAGG
>Ga0196964_10000423_pt1 | contig 26891 bp, 40 predicted proteins | sample S1_10metaG_FD_148615 | JGI IMG/M metagenome (GOLD analysis project Ga0196964, IMG submission 148615) | Soil microbial communities from Anza Borrego desert, Southern California, United States - S1_10 | ecosystem: Environmental > Terrestrial > Soil > Desert | place: USA: California | collected... | reverse complement strand
CAACCCAGTTTTTAGATAATGGCCAAGCAGTATTGCGCTTATTTGACAAGGCCGACGTTAGCACGTTTAACCATGAAATGTTCCATATACTACGCCGCCAACTAACAGGCGACGAACACGCTATATTAAATAATTGGTTAGAAAAAGCTGGGGCAGGTAAACCAGAGGGCACTAAATGGAATAGGCTACAAGAAGAGTACACAGCGCGTGCTTTTGAAAACTTCCTCACGACGGGCGAACTACCAGCAAACGCACCAACTCGCTTACAAAATGCTTTCTATAAAGTAAAAGAATGGATGGGTAATATTTACAAGCTTGTAGAAAATAGCCCTATCCCCATTTCAGGCAAAATTAAAAAGTTCTTCAATGAGGTCAAATTCGACGAACCAAGCGCGAATATATTTAAAGAGCGACTAGTAAAAGGCGGAAAACTCCTTGAGGCAGACCAAGCAGCAAGACCAAAACAACCCGGCGAAGGCGAGACACTAACCCGCCAAACCTACGAGTCAGCCAAGCCATTTACCGAAAAAACGGTGCTACAAACCCTTGAACCCCAGGAATACACGAAACTTACTAATAAGAAGGCTTTTGAAGAAGCTAATAAACTTATTCAAGAAGACCCAAACGAAGCCCTATTCCTAGCTACCCACCCACAAATAGAGAAAGGGAAAGGGGCTATCCAAAACGCGCTTTCTCTTGAGTTACTTAGGCAAGCCCAAGCAAACGGGGAAGTAGGCAAGGCACAACGCATTATTAGGGCATTAGCTGCACGAGGCACGGAGGCAGGACAAGCCGCCCAAATATTAAGCAATATTAGCCGTATATCTCCTGAAGGCGTAGCAAGGTACGTAGACGCTCAGTTTACCAAGTTAGCCGAAAAAGTATCTGATCAGACGCGCAAGAAGGTTGAAGAAGTAAATAGCGCGTTACTCGAAAAAACAAATGATACTCCCGAACAATTAAGCTTGCTCTTCCAAAAGCAAACAGGCGCACCTAAAACAATGGTTGATAAGTTAGCCGATAAGCTTAACCAAGCCAAAACACCGCTTGACAGAGAGCAGGTTATTCGAGAGTTTGTCGGTAAGCGTTACGGTGTACCCACATTAAGCGCCGAAGCCTCACAGAAAATTTATGAAATGGCGAAAGACCTACAAAGGACAACTGGCTATGATCGCAAAGTCAAAATAGAACTACTTAAAAAGTACATGGGCGAGCAACTACCCCAAAGTTTAGGCAAAAAAGCTAGTTTTCTGCTACGTGCTTTTGACCTATTTAACCCGGGCGGCGGTCTAGCTAACACGCTGTCCGATCTTGCTTTTAGCTCACCTATTGGCCTAGAAGGACTAACAGACCAAGTGGCAAGTGGCATTGACTATCTAGGCACCAAAGCAGGGATATTTCAAGAACGCGCTTTGGTAAGACCCCAAATAGGCAAACAAGTAAAAGAATTCGGTAAAAACCTGAAAATTTCTTACAACGAAATTCAACAAGGCATAGATACCACAGGCACAACAGAAAATGCACTGGGTCTTGACTCAACAGTACCATTTAAGGGCAAGTGGGCAAAATTCGTTGATAGAAGTATAAGGAAATTATACGGTCTAACACAAAACGCTTCATATCGTACTACTTTTGATGACTCTATCAATAACCAAATGAAAGCCGCCGAGAAAAACGGCAAACAGTTAGCGGAACCTACAGAGGAAATGATAGAAAGGGCAACACGAGAAGCCGAGGAAAGAACTTTTACAGATAAGAACTGGGTAACTAGCAGTTTAGAAGGAGCTAAAGACCTTCTAAACTTCGGCAAAGACTTCGGTGTTGGTACAGCTACTATTACATACACTAAAGTACCCGGCAACATTGTTAAAAAAGGCGTGGAGTACTCACCCGCAGGTTTTGGCAAAGTAGCCTTACAGGGCTTGCAGGCTTGGAGATATAAAAACTCCGGCGGTGCTAAAGGCAAAGAATTCGACCAACGCGCTTTTGTGCGTTCTATAGCGCGAGCAACTTTAGGGACGGCGGCAACGTTAGGATCTGCCTTTTTACTTGCCAGTGCTGGCGTACTGGTTAAACAAGCTGACGATAAAGACGAAAATAAAGTTAAACGGTTGCAAGCTGAAGAAGGCTTAACAGGTTACAAGCTAAACGTTGATGCTTTGGGACGGTGGGCGGCTAGTGGGTTAAAAGAAAAAGCAGCAACTAATTTTAGAGAAGGCGATAGACTAGTTAACTACAATTTCTTGCAACCCTACGCCTTTCTCATGAACTTAGGAGCGAACCTAAACGAAAACCTAAACAAAGCTGCTAAAGCAGAAAAAGGCACTGGTTGGGATATAGCCAAAGCCGTAACACGTAGCGGCGTAGAAACCTTAAGTGATGCTTCAGTAATACAAAGCTTGCAAAAGGCTGGCGCATTAGGTGACTTGTTAGACAAAACTAAAGGCGACAGCACAGCAGAAAGGTTTTTAACAGGTCTAGCTACTCGGCCAACGCCCGCTTTACTACGTCAAGCTAGAAACTATACGGATAACACCAAACGAGAAACAGACGGTGTGCTAGATAAATGGCAAGACTCTATACCAGGCTTGTCTCGTAACTTGCCTGCCTCTAAGGGCGCTTTTGGTGAGGATAAAGAAAAGGTTACGGGTGGTAGTGGTTTTATCAGTTCATTTATTACGGGCGGCAAAGTAACAACTTACAAAGGCAGTCCCGAAATTAAGTACGCTATTGACCTATTCAACGCACGAGCAGATAAAAAAGACCGTGATAGCCATATCCCAAGCGCACCTCGTGAACTAGAAGTAGATAAGAAAAAAGTCCCTCTTACAGCTTTCCAACGCGGTCAATATGCTGAGTTAGTTGGTACTAGTGCAAAAGAACTCTACCAGCGCGTTATGGCCAGTAAAAACTTCGAGAAATTATCAGCAGACGGTAAGGGCAAGTTTATCAACGGCTATCTTGAACAAATAGCCCAAAAAGCTAAAAACCAAGTATTAGATACTAAGCTAAAACCGTCCCAACAAAGAAAATTAGCTAGTATTTTGCCTAAGAATAACGAGGTTTTAGAACACAACATAAGCGTTAAAGTAGCAGAAGAAAAAGCACTTGCTAGCGTCGAGTCTAACCCCGCACTAAAAAAACTATACGACCAACTAAACGAGTCTCAAAAAGAGCAAGCTATGAAGAATATTAAAGCCGCTTACGAAGAAGCATTGGTCAAGGAAGACCCAAGCGACCTTGACGGTGTGCAAAAAGCTAAGCTTGATAAAGCCCAAGCAAAGTTGCCAAACATTGAAAAATACTTGATAGCCTTAATAGGAAAGACAAAAGCTTTTCGGAAATAAACAATTAGCGAGTTATCTCAACTATTAATAATAAGGAGCAGTTATGAAAATATTAGAAACCCCTATGCTTATCTTAAGTATAGCTTTAGGAATTATTCCCCAAATTATCCAAATAATTAAAACCGTAGAAATGCCTGGCAACGGTGCAGAAAAAGCCGCCACCGTGTTAGGTATCGTCAAAGCCGCCTTCGAGTTGCTACCAGACGAAGTGCGTAAGTTGATAGGCGGCGATAAAGTGGCTAACTTTGTTAACAGCGTAATTGACTTAACCGTAAAACTGTTAAATGTAAGTGGAGTATTTAAGAAATAGTGTAATTTCGTTTCCTGTAATTCTCTTTCACTCCCCTGTAAAAACAACACAGCCCGAATTGTAGCCCACCAACGCGGTGGGCTTTTTGTTTTTTGTAATATGTAATATTGTTAATTGTAAGCCGAGTGTAAAATAGTTACTTATAATATAAGTGGGTTTTTACAAAGCCCGTCGATAGAATTTTATAAAAATAGTAGACACCTAGAAAACTAGGTAATAATATATAGCCGCAATGGGTGTTTTGCAGGGAAAGTGGCAACGTAAGTGGTAAAAATAATAGTACGCGTAAATTGATCTGGTGTAAGTGATAATATTTATTGGCTTAACAGCAACAGTGTTTTTAATTTTCACTAGACTTCGGATCTAGGTGTTGGGGGTTCGAGTCCCTCCGGGTGCGTTACTCTTTTTCCCGCAAAGCACTTACAACTTAACTCACAACCACAAAATAAGTGGTAAAAGTGGCAAGATAGGTGGTAAGAACATGGGGCGGGAAAGAACAGGGTCAGTGCGCATAACCAAAGACGGCAAAGTTTATGCACGAGTTACTTGGGTAGACGAAATAACAGGCAAGCGAAAACAAATACAACGAATAGCCGAAAATAGAACCCACGCTAAAGAACTTAAAAAACAAATACTCCGCGAATTAGACGATCACGGTGTTGATATACTAGAAGGCGACAAGATCACTTTTAACCAACTAGCCAATTACTACATTGATAATTACCTACAAAAACCTGAATATCTAGAAGGCCGTAAAGTTGCCGGGTTGCGTTCTTACGAAACTGCCCGGTTTCAATTTAAGCCAGCACAAGAATATTTTGGCAATAGACTAGTCAAAAGCATTAAATGGAGTGACATAGCGGCTTATAGGGTAACAAGACTAAAAACACCTACTAAAGATAAAAAGCAAAGATCAATAGCTACTGTTAACAGGGAACTAAATTATTTACGTCGTGCTTTACAAATAGCCAAGCAAGAAGGCTGGATAAAACAGAACCCGTTTACCCAAGGTGACTCTTTAATATCTGTCGCCGACGAGAAGAAAAGGCAAAGAATACTAAGCCGTGAAGAAGAGACATTATTATTAGAAGGCTGTACAGGCAGATCTAGTCACCTAAAACCAATATTAGTATGTGCTTTAGATACTGGAATGCGACAAGGTGAAATATTTAAGTTGGTGTGGCGTGACATTAATTGGGCTACTAGGCTTATTAATATTCGGGCGTTTAATACAAAAACGCTAACAGAGCGACAAGCCGCAATGACGACACGGCTCTATAATGAGTTGTGGGTTATGTGGTTGAAGAGTAAAGGCGTGCTAGATAGTAAGGTATTTGGGATAGATAACTGCAAGAAAGCATTTGGCACACTTCGCACTAATTGCGGCCTGCAAGACCTCCGTTTCCACGACCTACGCCACACCGCAGCAACGCGTATGATAGAGGCGGGCATTCCCTTGCAGCAAGTCGGGCGGATATTGGGACACACTCAAGCAAATACTACTTACCGCTATGTCAACGCGAACGCTGACACGGCAAAGCAAGTAGCACAAGCTTTGGATAATTGGCAGGAAAAAGATAAAAAGGAAGAAGAGAAGCGTGAGTTGGTTAATTAGTTGCCGTTTGCACACTATTATTTAAATGATACGTTTTTGTTCTCTTGCAATTAGCATGTCTATATCCTTTTGCATTCCCTCAAAGTAGTCTTCTGCGTCCCTATTCCACGGCACTATCGCCCCTTGGTACTCGCCGCTTGCCTTGTAAGCGTAGAAGCGGTTGCACCTAACACACAGCACTTTCCAGGTTTGCAAGCCGTTATACTTTTTGACAAATGCTAGGTCGTGGAAGCCGAAACAGTGGAAGAAGCGAAGTAAAGTGCGTATCATGCTTTCTCCTTCAGTATCAACTCGCCTTTTGCTTCAATTGGGCTATCTTCGTCATTTAATGCGTCCATAACAAAATTGATACAGCCATTTGCTATTACGAAAAAGTGTTTGCGCTCCATTGGTGTTAATTCGTGCCACTGCTTGCCGCTTTCAGGCGCACACGCTTCGTTATAGCCTTCTCGTATTACTTCGCTTAGGTTAAAACGAAGGCTCATTCCTTCACCGTCAATATTTAGTTCTGTTCGTGTTTCTGCCATAACCTACCCTCCTACAAAAATTTCTTGCCACCGCCAAGTACTTTCCCCAGCACCTTTGGCTCGACAATTTCTTTGACCCTATACTCGCTATTCCTTAAGTTTTGCAGCATTTTGAATGTGCGCGGCTTCTCCTCTACCCCTTGCTCAGCCCGCTCTAAGTCTCTGCGGCAGCTAGGGCAGTGCTTTGGAAAAGGTGACTGCCCTTTGTAATGGCATTTGGTAGCACAACGCACACATTTATAAATACCGTTGACGTGCTTTACTTCACTGCTTCGCGGAGTTGTTTTGCTGCGACAAATTTCACCGCTTGTTTGCTCGGTATCCTTATCCGTTGTTTTGTTTGTGGGTTTATGCCCATTTTGGCCTGACGAGTTACTAATTTGAAGCGTCCTATTTCCGGCAAGACGAATAGTCGGTTTTCCTTCGTCTCTGCTTGGACTATTGACGCTAATGCTACTAGCACTTTCTCTACTTCTATCTGTTTGAGTTTCGTTGCTGTTGATATGCACCTCAGTATTTGGTCTTTCTTCATGTATTTCATTGCTCTTTTTCTCCTTTTTCAAATTATAGTAATAGTTTCTTACTTCTGTTCCGCTATGGCTCTTACAAAAGCGTTGTTTGCCGCTATAAGGAGCATAGGGGTTGCCGCATATATCACAAATACGGCAAATTAAATTTTTCCGTATAAGGTAGTCGGTCATTTTGACCAGCGTGTTAAAACTACCTCGCCCGACTTCGTAGCGTCGCCCGTTCTCGTCGGTGCGGTAGAACACCCAGATATAAGACCTGTTGGCCAACCACCCACACTCGATAATAAGGCGAAAAGGTTTACTGTTTGTTACTGGCATTGCTTGCTTCCTTTGCTGTCTTATAGCCAAATATCCAATAGGGAAACCAATTACCGACATTTACGCCACCAAGTACGCAGCCTATTTCTATTGGCCTACCCAAAACAGACGACAATACGCACTCAAAATAAAGAACACTATTTCTTTCTAGGTTTTGCGCTTTGGCTTGTTCTTGACCTTGCTGCCATTTCTCATAATTCTGGAATTGCAATGTATCGCTATATTGGTAAGTTAAGTCGTCTGTTTCTTCGCCAAATAAATTTTGGGTGCGTCCATTTTTATAAAGTGGGCTACTGTAATGTGGCTCTGTTAACGGTCTATCTTTTTGCTCGTATCTCATAATTTCTCCAAATTCTCTATCTCTCGCGCTATATACCACGCGGCCTTCTTCAAGTCCTCTATTTGCTTAGCTCGGCGTTTATGTTTGTGCTTGTAGCGAGCTAAGTACTTGATAGCGTTGCCTATGTTGAAATTGCAACCCCAAGCCTCAATGGCTGTTATAGTTTCCAAACTCGAAGCGTTATAGTGGCTGGGGTGGTTCACTGTCTCTTGTTTCATTAGCGCTTGTTTCCTTCTTTGTTTGTATCGCAGCCAACGGCTTAATAATGGTCACGAATTGGCCACAGTTTTTGCAGCAGACGTCTACTCGCGCACCTTGGATAAAAGCTTCTTGGGCGTAAAGAGTGTCGTTTTCTTGGCAAAAGTCACAATTATTCTTTTTCCACTTTGTATCTATTATTTCTTGTGCCTTTATGAGTAGTGCTTTGTTATAGTTATTAATTGTTTTAGTTGCTACTGCTAAAGCTAGCCAAGCATTGCCACTAAGGTCGGCTTCACCTAATATTTTTATAGCTATATCTTCTATTGCTTTTTGTATTTCTTCTGGTGTCATGCTGCTTTCTTCACCTTCCTTTGATATTTCCTGACTGGAGTTTTTAACGCTTTCTCCAACGGCCACTTATACGTATAAATTCTCTGGGTTAATACTTGACAGTTTATTTTGTGTATTCGAGCTAATTCTTTTAAGCTGACAGCCTTACTGCCATAAAGGAAACGCCCGGTAGGCTTACGGGTTGGTAAACGCTTTGTTGGGTCTGTGTTCTTATCTAGTCTGTACCTAATTGTTTGTGCAGAAACCTTAACCGCTTTAGCAAGTTGCGCGCGGCTTTTATACGTTCTTCCTTTGTAGGTAATAGGCTTGCCGGATAAATTGCCCGGCTGCATTGCCTGTTCTAGAGACATTTTCGACCTACTAAAGCGGCGAGAAAGCGTAGACGCAGTTATCCCTAGTTCATTAGCCCAAGCAAGCATATTTTGAGTCTTGCCGTTGTAAGTAATTAACTTTTCGCTGTTTTTATTTCCTTTATGCTTGTAGCTCATTTCTCGTTATCCTTCCTTATCACGTCTAATATTTCCTCGGTCGTGTGGGCAACGTGTACCTGACCCCGCCAAGCCTCGTGCCATTCCTTTTCCAACTTGGTCAATTGCCGGTTGCTAGGCGGTTGCGACAGGTCTTTTATTCCCAATTGGGAATAAGTCGCTTAATTTGACCTTTTAGTTTTTTGTATAGAACTTGGTCAATTACAATTATTTTTATTTCTGGGTAATATTTAGCCATCCGTCTTAGTTTCGTTGCGCTTTCTGGGTTCATCCAGCCTTTTACCTCGTGGTACTCAACAGAACCATCTAAATTAGTAACCTTGAAGTCGGGAGTATAAAAACGGTTTCCTTTTTTAATTGTCTTAAATTCAAAGGTTTCTGGTTCGTATTCCCATTTTAATATTTGCTTTTGACTAATAAGCCAATTAAGATACCTAGCATAATTAGCTTCCCATCGACTGCGCACAAATAAACCATTAAGGTCTGCTCGTTTGCCCGCCTTACCTCTACTTAAGCCAGTCAATTTTTCCATAAATTGCGGCATATTGTTGCGTTGAAAGCAATGAGGGGAACAATACAACCTGTTAGGTGTATAAGACTTAAACTGCGTGTTACAGCCAATGCAAATTTTCTGACCTGCATTTCTATAATTAGGGTTATTTTCTCCCACTAGGCGGTTTTTATAGTCTTCTGCTGCACATAAACGACTACAGTAAAAGGTTATGTCATAATGACTAGGTTTTATCTGGAACACTTTTTGACAAAACAAACAAGACTTTTCGCGGTAATTAAACTTTATCCTACATTGCATAGAGCAAAAGTTAGGGCTATTAAAAGACTTGAAAGGCTTGCCGCATCCACGACAATTTAACTTCATACCTTGAAAATTTACATTTTGATATGCTTCTTGACAGGTTTTATTGCAAAAATTAGTAGCACCAACCTGTGAAGCGCTAACACGAATTTCTTTACTGCAATAGCTACAACTCTTTATAACTTGCCCTTTGCGCTTAACAACCAACATACATGCTCTTGAGCAATGTATTCGCATAACCCCTTTATGACATCTTGCGTTAAAAACCTTTAAGCATCCCGGGCAAGTTTGCTTGTGCTGAGTAGTTCCCCTATAACAAACCATAGAACAATAAACTTTTTTATCAAAGTGGCTAGGTTTGACATAAAACACCTTCTCGCAATGTTTACAAGCTTTTTCGCTCATTACCCCACCTCGCCCTCAATAATAAATTGCTTGCGAAATGCCAGTGCAGCCTTGCAAATAGCTAGCGGTGCGCTTTCGTCTTTACAGCTTGCCGCGCCTTTAGTCCCAACAAAAGAAGCCATAAAGCCGCCTTTGTCTTTCGCTATTAAGTCAAAATAGGTTTCTGTGCCTTCTAGTACTTTTGTCACGACCACGAATGCCGCGTTTAAGTCGGTCGAGTAGTCCGGGCAACTCCAGTCGTCACTATCAATATATTTAACTGTGCCTTTGTCGAAGTCGCCGCGATAGTCGCGTATATCCTCGCCACAACCTTTGCATATTTCTTCCTGTGCGAAGTCTAGAATTGTTTCCCAGTGTGGGCACTCATTAAAGAATTCTTTGCTTATCAACCCGTCTAGCTCACGCCCTGCTATCAGTTTGTCAATATTTATATCTGCTAAGTTCTTCATTCCTTTACCTCTTTCCTGACGTGAAACTTGGTATCTAGCGGCAAAAATACGTCGGCCTCCCCGTAGTGCATTTGACCGTCTTTCGTCTTGGCTACTAGTTTATGCCTAACCGATAACCAGTTTTGTTTTGATAGCTTACGCACTTTAATTACTTCTATTTCTTCGCTGTCGGCAAAGCAATAAACCTTGTACTTGGGCAAATAATTCTTGTCTTTGCGTTGCGCTAGCTTTAGCTCTTGCACGTCCTTGTATGTCCAGTTATCTTTTATGGCCATTGCCTTACCTCGTTCCTTGCCTTCTCAACGCACTCGCGGCAAGCTTTTCCGTGCAACGAAGCACACCCGTAAGAAAAGCACGGCCATAAACGAGCGCATTCAAAACAAAAATGGTAGTGTGTTGGATACATTTACCCCTCCAGCGCTCCAATTTCCAGCCTAGTCAGGCTAGAGTCGATAATATCTACGCTGTGCAGTTATCTAAACTATAAATATTTGACCTGCTTCTAAACGGCTCACCAAACACACCAGCACTTTGCAAAACTATGTCTTGCTGGTAAATACCCAGGCTAACTTCGTCTAGAATTTTGTTTATATCCATTTTGTTACCCCTCCATACCCGTCGCGCACGGCTTCGGGAATTCTGCATACCTTTGACCGTCTAGTATCGGCAAGCTAACTTTCTTGCCCTTCTCGTCTAGCTTTTGCTTGTAAAAGAAAGCCACGTTTGCGGCTTGGCATTGCTGTTGAAGCGACCTAGCCCAGTTCTCTTGCATAGGTCGTGCTTTATAGCCAGACTCGCCACCAGCAATAACCCAGCGAAGTTTAGGACAAGTGCAATTAGTACTTGTTGCCCAACTCATAGGCTCGTCTTTTCGTGGATAGCTCTTGCAAAAGATAGAGTGACAGAAAAACCGTGCTATCTTTATTTCTTGTAGTAGTGGCTCGCAACTAAGAAAACCTATAAGGTGTGGGTTATCTGCAAGCCCAAGTAAGTCTAATAATGGTGGTATTCTCTTATCCGCTTGCTCTTGGTTTTCGACGCTTACACCTATCCAGCAATTTTCCACAATGCTTAATATGTCGTAATGTCTGCAATTGGTAGAGTCAGCCCACTCTAAAAGCCTATCTGGTCTTTTAGTAAGTATTATGTATGTGTGCCAGTTGTACCGTTGTATTGCGTAAAACACGTCGTCAATAAATTCAAAAGGCACGCTTGGGTGAAACAAGTCGCTTTGACTGTTAACAAAAATACGTTTTGGTGTTTTCCATTCACCAGGAATGTACAGTCGTTTAGTTATGCACTTTACTTCGCCTGTCCACTCTAAATTGCCTCCTGGTTTCTTTTCGACTAACCCACTATAAACGTTTGATAGTTTTGGGTTAGGGTTGTGTGCCATTCGCCAAGCGTCCTTAATGGCATAGCACCGAGAACAGCCCGTACTCACCTTAGAACAGCCGACAACTGGGTTCCACGTTGCGCCCGGTGTACCGTCGTCACTTTTAGTCCATTCAATACTACTTTCTGTAGCCATACCTTATCCCCCAAGGGAGCCGCAGCCCCCTAGTAATTCACCACCACGAGTAACTCCGGCAACTTCTCGCCCACCAACGCCTTAAAGTCACTAATTTCGTCGCTTACGGCTTGCGCTATGACGTTGTCTTTGTCCGGCCAAACAAGGCTAAATTCCAAAACGGGCTTATCTTTACTAGTATTTAGACAAGAGTCTATTTCTAGTTCGACCTCATAAAACCTCGAACTATCTCTAGTAAACTGCACTTTAAGGTTGAGTGTAGCGGGCAACGCGGTTTTGTTAGTGCCACCACCAGCGCGGCTATATTCAACACCCATTGATAGACCTGCTTTGCCTTCTTCAAAAACAGGGCTACTACTAACGGTTGTTTTCTCGTCAAAAGTGACCTTCCTATAAGAGCGCATAAACTCGTGATAGTCCTGGGCAAAGGAAGGACGCAAACCTTGAAAGACGCGAAGTAGGTCGGCGTGAGATAGTCGTTTGTTTAGCTTTTCAAGCAAATACTTCCATTGTGGGGAGTTTTCGCGGCTATAAATAATTTTATCTTGCTTATTAGCTTCGTCTTCGAGATAGCAAGTTGCGCGGTTTTCGCTAAACACTACCGTGGTGCTTAAACCGTTGTCGTCCATTAAGTTGTTGCGTTGTTGTTCTTTTAATAAATAGGTGGCAAAACTTTCTATATTGGACACTTCACGCTCAAAGATAGGAATATGCACCTTTTTGTATTGTTGGTCACGGTCACAATACATATATTGACCGTCTGTAAGTGTTGGTATTAAAGGGTCTCTGTTTAGCTGTAATAGTCGGTCAAGTAACTCTTTCAACATTGGTCGTTATCTCCTTACATGTTTACATTGTCGTCGCCGTCAAAGCCGTCGAGTTTGGGTTGATAGGGGTCTTCAAAGAAAGTCTCGCCCTTAGCGTTACGGTAAATGGTTACACCTGTAGTAACACCTTTGGCCATTTTCTCGGCTAGTTTGGCGGTTACTTCAGCTTTTCCTTGCTCTTGCTTCTTCACCGAGATAGTTAGGGTAAGAACGCTTTCCTTACCATATTGCTCGGTTGCAGTGTGGGCTTCACTGATAGCCACGTCTAACGCGTCATTTAGCCACTGGGCGCGGCCATTGCGGGACACTTCTATATTGCTAACAATTTCCTGAAAGCCTATTACAGGGTTTTCTATATTTCTCTGTTCTCTTTTACGTCTAGCACTCATTAGTCTTTCCTCCTGAATAAATAAGTTCTTGTGCCTTTTTATCTATTTCAAGGCCGAACTGTAGGCGTTCGGCACAATTGCCTAACAATTCGCCATTAGCAGCAAACAAAGGGAAGAGAGGGCAATTAAGCCTTAGCCTATGGCAACCTTTTGTTTCTAAACATTCTTGTAATGTAAACTGTAGTGGGGTCTCTTCTTTCCAGTGAGTTACCTGATCGCCTTCTCTTTTCCCTTTTATTTGGTACAGCATTGGTTTCTCCTACTTGCACAACTCATAGTGCTGTTGTTTCGCTTTTAGTAACTCTTCTAGGTCGCCTATAGTTAGGTCGTCCAAATGAGGCAAGGCACGTACCTTCTTATCTTTCTCATAGATAGCGGCTTGCAAGTCCCTTATTTCGCTGCATAGTTTGTTGCGCTCATGTTCGTCCGTTGCGGGTTCGGACTCTTCAATAGCCGTGTCAACGGGTATATCTGCACTTGTTAGTTGTGTTTGTTGTTGGCGCAAGCTAGCAGGACTGGTTAGTCCTGGTTGTGCTAGCTGTATTGGTGTTGGTTGTCCTTGATAAACAACTTGGTTAACTTCATCGTCAGCCTGCATAGCACGTTGTATATTATGAAAATTGCCTGTCATTGGTAGAAGCTTACAGAGACGTTTAATAGCACTCTTCTTAGCCATTTCTTCATAATGTTTAGTCCAAGTAGTGCCATTAGCTGACTGAGAGCAAGAACGAATTTTCTCTATTTGCTCTTTGCTAAGAACAACTTGCTTGTTGAGTCCATTACTAAGTTTAGCAATAGCATAAACGGCTATAACTTCGCCGCGCCTATCGTCAAAGTTTGGCTCGTGCTGAATATCGGGACGACTGCCAAGTTGTACCTTAAAAACCTCGCCTTTATGGACAGTTTCGGCATAAATATCAACAACATAGCCAGTTTGTAAGGCTAGATAGACGTATCCTCTATAACTAGGCATAAACTTAACTTCACCCTTGTAAGGTACTAGATAGGCTAGTTGTAGTGCATTAACGGGCAGACCTACGGTAGCTGCTTGGTAGGCTGCCATAGCTATAGAGTCAGGGGCGCACCTTTGTAAAGCTTCTGTGGTGCTGACGGTGGCTATTACGCTACTTATAGCCTGCTCAACGTCGCTACCTTTAGGCAACGCTTGCGTAAATTTCTCTTTCATTTTCCATAGCGCGGTTGATACTCGTGTTAAAAACTTCTCTGGTTGTGCTATTTGGTTGTTTTGCTGTGTTTGTAGTGCTGTAGTTGACATTTCCTGTTTCCTCCTCTGTTGTCCAAGTTGGTTGTGCATAAGGTACTAGTTTGCCAGTGACCCAGCTTGGTACTAGTAGCCAAAATATGCCGTTGTTACCATTTTTCTTGACTCGTGCATTAATACCGAGTGCAAGCAGGTGTTTAGCCGCGTCAAGTATATTTGTTTCATATCCAGTGTAGAGCCAATAAGCAGGTGACTCTCTGTCAAGGTTTTGGCATTTGCAGCCGTCTATTGCTGGAGCGAGTAAGCTATTCTGTAAGACCAAGTCTTTCTTGCGGGCTTCTATGGCGGCTTGCTCTTGGTGCTTACGGTTTAAGGCTGTCATAGCGTCGCATAGCTCGCTTGTACCCATATTCAGCCGTGCGGCTATTTCTTTGCCTGTTAAGCCTTCGTCTATTAGCTGAGAAATTGCTTTTTCGAGTTTGGTTAGCCGCATTGGTGTATCTCCTATGCTAAAACTATGTCGGTGGTTGTTAAGCCCAAGTTGATAGCAAGCTTGGTTAGTTGGGCGATATTCCTTAGCCGTGTTTTCTTGTAAATGTTTTCCTTGTGGGCTTCGACGGTTTTATGGCTAATGCCTAGTTTCTCGCCTGCCTTCTTGCTGGTTAGCCCATTAGCGAGTTCGGTTAATACTTGTTTTTCTCGTGTGGTTAATTCGTTATTTACGTTAGACATTTTCGTACCCCATTTTTTCTAAGCGGCGAGTTATTTCGCGCTCTGCTGGCTGGTTACGGTCGCGCTTATCTATCTCGCTTTGTGTTTGTGGTGGTGGTAGAGTTGGGCTGGTAAAGCTCTCAGCTATGCGCTGTGTAACCTGCTTGCCCTTCTGTACCATTAAATAAACAACCTTTTTAGTATTCATTATTGTTTTTCGCTTTCTTCAACGCTGTTTCCTTTAGCGTCGATATACATTTGTAGAACTGTTGTTAGTCCCATTTGCAACACACGCAACCTAGTTGCTTCTAGGTCGTGCTTCTCATACTCGGCTGGCTTGCCAAGCGTAGCGCCTGCTAAGTCGCGGTAACTGTCGGCTTTCTTGCCAATAACTTTGTTTAGCTGGGTCAAGGTAGCTTCTACACCCTCAAGCCAAACGATAGCGTCTAGTTGCGCAAAAGTGGTGTATTCGGCGTTGGCGGCTCTAATTTCTTCCTGCTTAGTTGTGTATGCCATTACTCAACCCCCATTAACTCTTCTTCTTCCTTGCAGTCCACACAGATAACTCTTCTAATATCTGGCAACCAGTAGCCTTGCTCGCCTTTTTCAAGGTCATAGCCGCAGAAATGGCAAGCGTTGTCATACTTCAACTCGATAAGCCTTGGTTTGTCGGTACTAGTTTTTAGCTTCATGCTGCCTCACTTTCTTGTTTCTCTTGCTCGTCTTGCTCCCATTCGTCTAAGTCCCAGAATTGCACGACTGGAGCGGGTTCTTGCTTGGGTTCGCCAAGTTCGGCGCGTGCTTCGTCAGCTATCGCGCCTATTGCTCGGCGTACTAGGAGGAAATTGTCGGCTTGTTGCTTGAGTGACATAACGCGCTCCTTAGTAAGTCGCAATTTCTTGTTCGGTGTCAGCCATTGAAGCAATAAGTTGCGCTTGGGCTTCTTCCTTAGTTATGGCTGGTAGTTTGGCAATGCGTTCAACGTGACCAACAGGCACAGTTAATTGCCACATGTTTGCTGTATGGCTAAGCATAGCGGCTGGTATGTTGTTAACTCGGCACTGCTGCCACGCTGCTTTCACTTCTTCGCGACTACCAAAGTAAAGTGCGTCGTTAAAACGCAACGCCCATTTAAGGTCACGACCGGGAAACTCAGGAACGGTTGTATCTGACATAAGCACCTCTTGAGACGAAATTATCCTAGACCTAGTGGTAGGTAGGGTAAGAGTTTGGACTTTGTATTAATTGAGACTAGTTAATAAGTTTTGAGAAAGTTACTGATCAATATTAAAGAGTTTGCACCCTTGAGCTAAGTACTCCTGTATTAATTGTTTTTCCCGACGCTGAGCATAACGCTTGTAAGTATCTAATTTTTCTAAAATAACTAAATTAGGAACAAGACCTTGCTCGGATAAACTTTTCGTCCATTGCCCTTTTGGGGTTGGCTTAAAACGATCGTCTAAATGTTTTATGTATCGCTCGGCTATAGAGCTTGTTATACCCACGTATCTAACTTCGTTTGTAGTAGGATCTAATAAAACGTAAATATAATAAGCGCGGAAATTAGGAAACTTTTGAAGGTTAAGGTAATGCCTAACTACCACCTTTTGGCCGTTGATCATTCCAACTATTTTTGCACGTTGTCCCATTACTACCTCACGAAAACAAACTAAAGTTTACTTGCTAATGAATAGTATTATACAGTGCTGACGCGGTACGAACAAGTCAAAAATGCAGGAAAATAATAAATTTTATACTTGACAGTGCCTTGTATGCGCTGTATTCTCTTATTCGTTTTTCGGCTTAACGGGTATTGGTATGTTAATGGCGAATTCTTTTTCTACTTGTTCTTTTAGTAGGAAAAGTCTACCAACAGCTTCACCGCTTTTCTCACGGTCTTCTTGGTATCGCCACGCCTGATAGGTTGTTAAGTGGACTCCCAAAAGTTCAGACATTTGACGTTGGTTATAGCCTTTAAGCTTTTCTATACGCTTACAAAGCTCAACTACGTCAACACTAGGCAGGGTTTGCATTGTGTCGGCTTTTTTCTGGGGCATTGTGCGAGTATAGTCTAACGTTTTTTCTTTTGTCTTTACTTTTTCCATATTCACCTCTAAACCTTATGGTTGCGCTGTTTGACAACTAAATATTGCTCCTTTTCGATCTGCTAAGCAACACCTTTACTTTCTACAATGATAAGTGGTAGGCTTTCGAACCCACTAGCTAAGTACCAACTAACAGTAAATAGCTACTCGCCGACCGAACACGTACCACGCCGGTCTTTCTCCGGCTCGCTCATAAACGGGCTAATAAGTGTCTGCGACACACTCAACCGTCCTTAAGTTGAATACTGTTAAGCCGCTTTCCTGTGCAACCCCTGACGCTGCTTAATTTGCTGCATTCCTGCGACTATCAAGAAACTTGATATTAAGCTATTTGCGTCTAGCGGGTTTCTAAACATTCGCATTAGCTCTTGCTGGTGGTAGGCTTTCCCGCCTTTGAAGCGTTTCTTGCCGGGGTGCTTTGGCTTGAATTCCTTGCCATTGTTGCGGCAATACTGCCTTTGATACGTGCGTAACATATTGCTCATGTATTATTGCTCCTTAGAAAATGGTCTGCGTCGCGGCCTGCTTGCTAATTTGCTATTTGACAATTAAGGAGAACAAGAAAAGGGCGGCGACACAAACTTAACTTGAAAAGTGGGTGGCTGACTTACCACCCTAATAAGTGCTGAAAATATGCACTTAGCTCAAATTGCAGGGGTGGGAGTTGAACACCACAATGTCATTAAAGACCGAAGCTTATGAGACTTCGCAGCCTACCGAGGCTCGTCCCTGCGTTAAAACCGTTTATAACCATATCTGTACTTGCGCTTATTTCTATGTCCTAAATGGTAGCCGTGACAGAAGCGGCATTTGTAAACCCGCAACTTGTCGCCTTTGTTAGCTATAATGCTTACTTGCACCGCCCGCGCTTCCTCGTGCGAGTCGTGGCGTATCTTGCGCTTGCAGCTTATCCAGCGTCGGTTGATAGGGCGGCGGTTGCGTTTCATATAAAAGTTATTAAGAAATGGTTAATATTCGCGGAAATTTACGAGTTTTTCCGGGTTTATGTTATTTTTGCGTTAAAAAATTCGTCCCATGTTATAGGGGGTATTCTGCCCGCCCATTCTTGAAAAAGAAGCAGTAGCGGCGGTAAGCAAGTACTGCTCAAGTACGACATAACAGAAAGCGAATAAATTATGAGAGCTAAAGTTATTGCAGGTAACGTTACAGGTGACCCAGAAAAACACAAAAACAGTCTTGAAAAACTACTGAACGAATGGTTAGCCACAGCAAAAGACATTAAGGAAATTAAATATGTGCAATTTTCTGACTATTCCAGTAATGGAGTAGGACATTGTGCAGTAGTAGTTTTCTATGAAGAGTTACCCACCTAACGCGGTGTCAATGTCGGTTTTTATGTTTTGTAGTGCCTGCGCAATTGCTTCTAATTGTCGCTCGGTGGAATGAAACGTATATGCGTTAAACATTTCCTGAACCGCTTTAGCATTGTGGTTAAGTGCATGGATAAAAAATTCTAAGTTGCTGGGCAGTATGACTTTTTGTGTTTGCGGTGTATCGCTCATATATACCTCATTTAATGGAGTTGTGAATTATGCGAATTTTAATAAGTCTTTTATTTATAATGTGTTTGTGTGTAAGCGCGTTTGCCCAAAAGGATACGCCAGAAATAATAGACAACAGGATAATACTTACTCCTGAAATATCGCCTTCGGCTATACCTAACAATGCGGCGGCTTTACCAATTACTACTACTCTAAGTTTTACTAATACGAACCCTAACTCAAACTCATTTATTCAAGAAAAGGATGCTTTTCGGGTTATCGGAGACGGACGTATTATACAGGCGATGGGTATTGATAGTAGAGTAATAGTAAACTCTAGCAATTTCTCTAGTAGAAATTTTCAATTGACTCAAAATGGGGCTTTGGAATTTACACTTACTTATCTAGGACGACCAGCAGTTTTTGCCCCGGGTGATACTATCTCATTAAGGTTACACCTTGTACCGCAGCTTGTGACTGGGGCAGGAAACTTTACTTTTGAAGTAATAAGTAATTCTTTAGCTTATAATACACCTAAACAATTCGTAAGGCTAACACTTGACTTACCTAATGCACTGAATACTTCTCCAGTGCAAATATTTAGGTTAACCCCGTCAGGCACTTCTTGTGTTTTAACGATACCCAATGAAAACAACCAACAAGGTTTGTTTCGTCTACCAGAAGCACATTTGCCTTTTACTGTAGACCGTCCTAGCAGGTGTCTTGTCTTTGCAACACTAGCGGTAACTTCTAACAATGCTGTGGTAGAAACTTATTCTATTGCTCCTACGATATTTTTTGACGGACAACCGCTACAGTCTTTGCCACCCCAAGAAGTTACCACTGCCATAAACGGCTTAAGAAAAAATGTGTCGGGAAACACTGTTATATTTGTTTTAGAACCAGGAGCGCACACCATAGAACTTGGAGGCCGAATAGACCGACCCGGAGCTTGTTTTGAGTACGAACTAATAGTTGTTATATTTTAGGAGTAAGACATGTCCCGTAAACAAACTGTAGTAGCTATTATTGCTTCCCTTATTGGCTTGCTTTGCTTCTTAATGCTCTACAAAGGCTTTAGCTTAGGAGAGTCTATAGCAATGCTTATTATTGCTCCTATATTCGGAGCTATTGCGGCTATGCCATACCTTATACACCATTTTGGTTATATAGGTATCAAAAAACTAGCTAACGCTATTAGAAGACGACTAGGAATACCCGAGCAAAAATAAAAAACAGCAATAATTTATTAAACCGTGTTGTACTATAACAAATACATTTTCTCGGGTTGTAGAAAAACTAGTATTAGAATTAATTGCAACAAAAACTAGCTTTGGTTGTTTGAATTTCTCATGTTGTGGAATATAAACTGACCGTTCTTAGTAGTCCTTGAGTGGAAAGGGAAGTTTGACTCCTTTTTCAGCCTCAAGGTATCGAGCAAAACGAACTAGTTTTATGGCTGCCTGTGCGTCTGGTTCTCTTAAGCCTTTGCGCCAAGTGTAGTAAGACTTAAGACTAATTTTTAATAACTCAGCAATTTCTTTGGGTGTTAGCTCACTAACGCGCTCTATATCTAAGCAGAACTGAGCCAGGTCAACCTCAGCGTCGAAATTCAACTTACCCATTGTTGGCTAGGCACTATACCTAACTTATAGCTCTTTGAAAAGGCAAAATAGCAAAATTACGTAAAAATATTTTTAATATCTTGACGGCCTAGTGTAATTCGCCTATATTTACCATATAAAAATAAAGGTCAAATATAGGTTAAAAACATTACAAAAATAACCGTATTTAGGCCGAATAACACCAACGAGAGTATATAACCGGGCTAAACTTCTTTTGCTGCTATTTTACTGCGGTTAGCTCTCCTTTTTGTCTAAAAAGAATTATGAGATAGAGAAAATATTAAGTTGTCAAAAAACTTGCTCATAAGAGCGAGAAAGGCATTCTTGTTAATGATAAATACGCACAGTTACCATAACTATCGAAACCGATCCTTCCATTTGCCGAGTACGACAATAGGCATATGGTTGCAGCGAGCAAGCTCAAACTGTCGTGCTGATATATCATTAAAAGGAACAAAATAGCGTGTATAAAAAGAGTACTTTTTTTCTTAATGGCTGTCAAGATCATTTTAGCTGTATATAGCGTTTTTCTCTTTACAACTTTGAAGAATTAAAGTACTTTTTTTAATGGAATAACCAAAAGGAGTGTCAAAAATTGTTGACTAGTGATAATAACCAAGATAACCTAGGTAGTGCAAAACAGTACCTTTTTCATAAACATAAAAGGGCATTGTTTGAAAAACTAATGGAATTGGTTAATTTTATGTCAAACAAAACAGATACTGACCCGAAGGAACTAGAGATAGAAGATGACCTAAGCGAGAGCGAGATAGCGGACATTCTCGAAGATGAAAAGAAAAAACCTTGGCACTGTTATCATTGTGGCCATAGCATGAGGACTCAAGACTGGACAAACCCAGAACCCCCCGAAAAATGCAGAAAGTGTGGCCGCTCAGACTATAAAAAGATAAAGTACTTAGGAAAGCATGATCCAAAGTGTCCTCGCTGCAGACATAAATTAAGAAAGCTCAAAGAAGAAGTAGCAGATGTTCCAGGCTTGAGTTAGGCATTTTTCTAGTATTTTTCGCTAAGTAAAAAAGTATTCTCCTTTTTGTATTCCCTTCTCTTAACTCATTGTATAACGAAATAACGGATATTGAATATGAAACTAGAACAACCTTCTGCTTCAACACCATGTCCAGCAGCTAAAAAGCCGGAAGTGTACGCTAGTGCTTGCCTAGGTCTTCTCGACGACAAGAAAAAACAAAAACTATGGCACCACTGCGTAGAAGAGTGCGATGAATGCATGCAGCTTTGGCTTGAAGTAACTGAGTTAATTCAACAGTTAAAAATAACTGAGCTTGTTAGCTGTATGAAAGCACTAGAAGATAAAAAACAACAAGCACAGTTAGCGTTGAACGCAGAGATACAAGAAATTCGTCAGATATGTACACAAACAGAGCAAAGAGTAAGCAAACTAGAAGAAAGCCAAAACCAAGTATATCAAATATCGAAAGAAACAGTAAAAGGCTTAGATAAGCTTACTTTTTTTATGATCGTATTATCTCTGTTAGTCGCGGCATTTATTACTGTTGCCGTTTATGATAAATTAAATTTACCTAAGGAAGTAAATAACTATACGCTTCCAACTTTTATTAATAGTCAAAATTTATATCAACAATTAGATAGCTTTATTGATCAATATCTTCTTACTCGAAATATTAAATATTTAGATCAAGCTGACACAGTTGCATATCAAATAGCACTCAAGGGGGATCAGTTTGGCGTTGGTCTAGTAAAGTATTACAGAACCGCACCAGATAACTTTTTAAATGACTTGGCAGAATACAGAAAAGAAATGAATTTACTTGTTAACTTACCCAACGGTGATCAATACGCCAGCAGACTAGAAAAAGCGCGGACACTTCACACAGGTTTTATATCTACTAGCAATGTGTTGGAAGCTTATAAAGTAAATACCTTAATAGCAAAATTAGAAGCTAAGTTATTTAACCACGAGAAAGCTAATATTATTATTGATGAAGGTTTAGCATTTGCGAGATCTAATAAATACTTAATATTACAAGTTGAATTTTTGACTTGGCGGGCAAAAATTTTAACTTTAAGAGGTAAACCCGAAAACGCAATAAGCGCCTTACAAGAAGTTATCGCATTAGGAGAAAAATTATCCTTAGAAGAAATTACTATTACGGCTACTATGTCGCTTGCCGGAACATATCAAAACAACAACGAAGACAGAAAAAATTTAGAATTAACTAGTAGCATGTTAAGTAAAAATATTATTAATTTAGAATTTCGCGTTGCTTTTAACCAAACAGCGGGGCTTTCAGCATACAAGCTTGGTTATCAGGATCTTGCCTATAGCTACTTGCGCGAAGCACTAAGACTCGCAGAAACAACTAATAATAACGCCTTACTAAGTAGTTGTTATACTACTCTTGGCTTAATAGAAACTACCGCCAAACGTTTCGATCAAGCTAGTCTAGCTTATCAAAGTGCTATAGAAAATGCTTTAAAAATACAAGACAAAAACCCAAGAAATTATGCTTTGTCGATAGTACGTGGGCAGCAGGCAAAAACCGCGTTGACTCTTGGCAACTATCAGGATGCTGCTAGGTTATATGATGAAACATTAGCACTTATGGATAACTTAGAAATAAAACTAAACCTTCAAATGGCAGAATTAAACGATGGTTTAGCAATAGCTTTGAAAAATTTAGGACAGCAGGATAGAGCAAAAAGCTACAAAGTTGCCGCAGAACAATACTTGGTTTTAGCTCGACACGCTAATGAACAACAAAACTGCATAATGTCTTTTCTGCCGTCCGCTTGCGAATTATTTAATAACTGACTTGCTTAGCCCTACTGGGCCGCAAACCATAGGAGGCGGAAAATAATTAGCCTTCTTCACGATAACAGGCACAAACTGAGTAACAGGCGTTCTAAAAGCGTCATAGTAGAAAAGAAAATGGTTCATATCAGCATGATCGGGCGGCGGCAAATTAGTAATAGCAACTTGGTAAGTCACGCCGCTTTCATAAGGCAGGCTAATAGGTTTATCAAGCCCGCTAATAGTGAGCGTGGCACCTGGTTGCAACTCGACACGTGCAGCAGGGGCGGCGATACGGCGGTTAAATTCGCTCTGAATAGTGCCAGCCTGGAAAGTATATTTTTCTTTGCTCAAGTTGGTTGCGTGGAAAGTACCTGTGAGGAAGTGTACCTTAGCAAAGAGCTTACTCTCTTTCAAGTAGAGTTGCTTTTGAAACAAGTCGCTTTCAAGGTCGAGCGTCCAGCGAAAGTCGGTCGCGTCCTTCGCCATATCGGCGGAGTAGTAGCGAGTAGGCTTAAGGCTAGTGTTAGGCGTACTAATGCTAAGGGTTTTGTTTTTCAGCATTTCGGCGGTGATACTGGCTACTGTGGTAGTTTTGCCGCGCTCGGTGCGCTTAATTTCAATATTAGGTGTATGGTGGGCAACGTCAAGAATGCCGTCGCTCACACGGCTGCTATCGCCAAAGCACAATGCCTGCAAGCCGTCGAACTCAAAGTTAACCGTGCTAGTCGTATTGCTAGCAATATTGGACGTAGTAGCCGCAAAAAGGCACACTACGGCCATAAAAAAAACTATCAACAATTTTTTCATAGACTATCTCCGTTATCTGTTTAGTTGTGGTATCCATAACCTAGCATAATAACGGCCAATAAACAAAACACAAAATTAACCTAAGTATTTACAAGAGGTTAGCGTAATAGGCATTTAAAACAATTCTAATAGGAGCCACATGGAACCACTTTCACTAGCAGAACTTGCTTACCAAGCATACGGCGCAGTAACCGACTTTAAGAACTTTCGCGGCGAACCAATGCCAGAGTTTCGGGACTTGCCTGAAACAATACAGAAGGCATGGGAAGCTGCTACAAGAATAGTCTACCAAGCAGCCGAACCAAAACCAGAAACTATGCTAACCAGTTATGAAAATTAGAGTCAGCACTGGAAGGACAAAAGAAAGCGTTTCCAGCAGTAGGTAGAGAAATAGCTGTAGCAGTTACAAATTTACAGACAAGTAAACTTTGGTTTGCTGACGCTTTAAATAAACTAGGCGCGGTTTTACCAGAAGTATAAAGGCAGTAGTTAAAGCCCCTGTTGCCAAACTTTCCGAGGGTGTGCCAGCAGGGGCACCACATAAACAGAATAGACACATTAGGTGCGCGTCACTGGCGCAACGCCCTAAGTGTTTTCACAGGCGGAAGGATAGCACAACATGGGAAAGAAAAAGAAGAAAAAAGACGCAGCAGAGGCGAAAAATGACAATATAGCACTTCCAAAACTCACCAAAATATCAGTTACAACGGAAGGCTTAGCCAAAGACCTAATAAACGTTTTAAACAAAATAGCCTCAATACCAAACGACGCTAAAGCAGCCGTATACACAACTTTTCACGAACTACTATACGGTGGACTAGCCAAAAACGCAATGGGAACCACATTAGACCAATGGTTGGATATGGGGCACGAATTATCAGCCTATGCCCTAGTAACTAACACGATAGCTACCGAAATTAACGTGCTGTTAAAAGTAGCAAAACTAGAACCCGAACCACAAGAAAACCTACCCACGCCAATTGCACAAGTCAAAGGCACGACAGCAAACCAGTAACCCAATTAAGAGAAAGGCGAGTGAGCGACATGGCAGAGCAACAATTACATTTATATCCAAACACTTTTCAAGTACATAACAGCTACGTAGACGACTGCTTACACCTACTAGACGGCAATGAGTTAAAAGTATTGCTTTATACAATTAGGTTAATAGTAGGTTTTAACAAGCGCGTTGACCATATCAGCCTTAGCCAGTTTGAACACGGGCGAACTACAGAAGACGGAAGCAAGAGACTAGACCACGGCACCGGGTTAAGTCGCGAGACTATTGTTAGAGCATTAGGCGAGTTAAAGAAATACGGCCTTATAGTTGAAATTGCTACAAGCGAAAAAGCTAAAAGAAAATTAGGTGCCTGCTATACCTTGCAATTTGACGGGTTAAAGGTCGATGTAGCGGGGCTAGAAAAACGCTTCAACGATCGTCTTGAACAAAACAGAAAAAATACTGATAAGGCAAGAAAACAAAAACAGTCTGTTCAACAGACCAAGGTAGTCTGTCTAACAGACCAAGGTAGTCTGCCTAACAGACCGATCCTAGTCTGTTCAACAGACACACAAAACCCAGTAGAAACCCAGAAAGAAAATATACATGTCGAACCTTCGTTCGACGGGGATAGTTTAGCTGAAAAAATTCCAAAAGAAGCGAACCAACTTAACCAGCAAAAAGCAGGAGAGAAACAGCCGACTGAAACTAGTACTAAGCCTAAAACTAAACCACGCAACAAAGGAAACTTTAAACCCGCGCCGGAATATGCTGAACAAGTTAACCAAATATTTGAATTTTGGAAAACCGAAATGAGGCACCCACAAGCCATATTAAGCCCTGAACGTGGTAGTTTAATACAACGTAGGTTACAGGAAGGTTATTCGGTTGAACAAATACAACATGGCATACTCGGTTGTAAGTCTTCGCCGCACCACATGGGTAATAGCCCTCAAAGCAACCCAACTAACACAGTCTATGACGACTTAACTTTAATTTGCAGAAATAGTAGTAAGTTAGACGAGTTCATTGGTCGTTACATATCTTCTCGACCCAAACAAAAGCCACCAACAACGACACCAACTGCTAACCCAGCAAAGCCGCAACCGCGTGGGTCATTAGCAAAAATGGACGCCATAGACGCACAACGCCAACAAGCAAAAACTGAAGGGAGCAAATAGCCATGTCAAAGCAAGCACAGCGAAAAAGAAACACCTTTGAAGACTTAGAAATACCCCAAGACCGCGAGGCAGAAGCACGGTTACTAGGCAATATACTTGAGAAAACCAGCATAATGCCGGACGTTCTTGCTAGCAAGTTGAAAGAGGAAGAGTTTTATATTATCTCGCACCGTAGGATCTTTGCAGGAATGGTAGCAGCTTATAACCAAGATCCTAATTTTAATATTTTATCCGTGCGCGACGAAATGGCTAAAGAGGGCGTTCTAGAAGCTAGCGGCGGAGGTGCATATTTGGCTAGTCTTATAGACGGTCAAAACTGGTGCTATGACTTCCAGTATTGCATTAAAAGAATAAAAGATACGTGTCGCCGTCGCAAAGTAGGTCGGGCTAATAGCCTGATAGCAAGTTTGGCTTACGATAGTGGCACCGACTGGAACGAAGTAGTAGACGGAATAAACAAAACCCTAACCATTGCTACAGAGAAGCCAGAGCAAGTAGGTGCCACCAAACTTGTAGATATTGCACAAAGCCGCTTAGCAGCAGTACAGGAAATTAGTAGCCGAGGTGAGCTAATAGGCATACCAACGGGCTTTTCCCAGTTAGACCGCATTACTTGCGGCTTACAAAAAGGGTGCTTGTATGTTCTGGCTGCTAGACCAGGACAGGGCAAGAGCGCGTTAGCCCTAAACATAGCCGCGCACGCTGCCAGTATAGGCAAGGTCGTTGCCTTCTTTTCTCTCGAAATGTCTAAGGAAGAGTTAACAGACCGCTTGCTTTGCAGTATCGCAAAAGTAGACCTCCATTTATACCGTTCTGGTTATTTAGGCCGCGACGAGTGGGAGAAATTAGGCGAAGCCCTAAACGAGATAGCCAATTGGTCAGGACAGCTTATCATTGAAGATACTACAGACCTTACACCTAGCCAGTTACGACTAAAAGCTCTACAAATAAAAAAAGAACATGGCTTAGACCTTGTTGTTGGCGACTATCTACAGCTATTTAAGGCAGATAACCCCAAGCGGGAACGCTACCAAGAAGTAGGCCAAATTAGTAGAGCAAAGAAAAAATTAGCTAAAGAACTAAATGTCCCTGTGCTTGAGCTTGCCCAACTCAACCGCGAAGTAGAGAAACGCCACGATCGTAGACCACAAATGAGCGACCTACGAGAGGCGGGTGATATTGAGAACGACGCAGACGTGGTAATGCTAATACACACACCACCACCCGCAGATCCTAACGTTGAAGACGTTTACCCCGAAGTAAACCTATTAGTCGAAAAACAGCGTAACGGCCCACTAGGAAAAGTTGGGCTTGTGTTTTTAAAAGAATTTACCCGCTTTGTAAGCGCAGCATAGGAGGCACCATGGTAGTTAACCAAATAATAGGCCGTCGTGTATCAATGAAAACTGAGTTGGCCGAGTTCTTAACTAAGACTTTACGCCAGCTAGACAAATGGCGCACCAAGGCCGAGGTGTTGCAGGCCGAGGTCGAGCGACTCAACA
>Ga0196964_10000422_pt1 | contig 26907 bp, 19 predicted proteins | sample S1_10metaG_FD_148615 | JGI IMG/M metagenome (GOLD analysis project Ga0196964, IMG submission 148615) | Soil microbial communities from Anza Borrego desert, Southern California, United States - S1_10 | ecosystem: Environmental > Terrestrial > Soil > Desert | place: USA: California | collected... | reverse complement strand
TACGTGCTGCACTCATGGCGTGGGATTCCCCGCAATGGGCTGCAACTTTCTATGCGAATTCAGTTACCTGGAATGACCCGGCTTTTGGGGGCTGGATGGGCTTACAATAGGGTTCGGCTGCGTTTCTTCCATGATCGGAAAACACAGTTCTGCATGGCGGTAAATGGCGCAACAAAGCGCCTTCAACAGGCTTCCCGCGCGCGATTATTCTATAATAATTATCCGCATAAATCAAGGCCCGCAAGGGTGTTTTAGGGTTTATTTAGCTTTTACACATATCAAAGTTAAAGTAATGATAAAGCCGGCGGACCCTGCTGTTTTTATCCAATCTTCCCCCAAACTTTGTGTCAGAGAAAAGCTGCAGCCGCCTCTAATTTTTTGTTCACTTAAAAACTTAAAACAATGAATCAAAGACAAAACGCGGATATTTCCGTGGTCAGGGCGCTGTGTGCATTCTTTCAGACAAACACCGCATTTATCAGCTCCAAGGATTTTCTGAACGAGCCCGCCCTGAAGATCAAAACCAACCTGACAAGCATAGAGGAGATGGCCGAAAAACAGGCAGTGTCTATCCGCTACGCCTCGGAAAGAAAAAAGAACCTGCGGCAGGCGGTAAGCGCCAAGGCAAAACCCCTGCTTGCCGCACTGAAAGCCTTCGGCATCCAGGAAAACGCAGAAGCGATCCTTTTCGCGGTGCCCTTCGCGCCCTCGGCGCTGGACCGGATGTCGGCGGAGGAGTTCCTGTACCAAGCAGAGAAGCTGGCCGCAGTGGGCAGGCAGTATGCTACCGAGCTGCTGCCCTGGGAGATCAACGACAGCTACATCACCGGCATGGACACCGCCATTGCCGAATTCAGGGGCTGGCTGGGCAAGCCGGAGGAGCTGAAGGGGCAGCGCAAAAGCTACACGTCCGGACTTCAGGAGCTCATTGACGCCACCAAAAAGCTCATGGAAGACTGGATGGACCCGGGCGTGGAAAGCGTGGAAGCGATCAACCCGGAGTTTTACTCGGCTTATTTCAACATACGCCGCAAAGACGACCCGGCTTACCGGCAGCTTAGCTACAACCTGGTGGTGACCGATAGCCGCAGCGGACTGCCGGTGAAGGATGCGCTGGTGAGCTTTGTGCCCTGGGATGTGTCGAAACGGACGGCGGAGAAAGGCGGCATCAGGGGGCACCTGGCGGAAGGCACAGGCACGGTGAGGGTGACGATGAAAGGCTATAAGCCGCTGGAGCTGCCGTTTTATGTGAACCCGGGCAATACCGTGCAGGAAGTGCTGCGACTGGAACGGGAGTGACAGGTAAAGCCGGGAACGGATCTGTGTGATGGGGGAAAGGTCCTGCAGCAATGCGGGACCTTTTATTATGTGGCGGCCGGAGTATAGTGCCCTACGCCTGGCGGCAACACAGCCCCCGGAAAAAAGAAGACGGCAGCAGGCATGTATCAAGACAAACAAAAAAAGCCCTTACGGGGGCTTTCGGTTAAAAACTACTACTGGAAAAAGGGAACGATTTTGCTCGGGATTAGTGACCGGGCCGTGGCTGGGAACAACCTCCGTCCGCACATGAAGATAATAGAGATAGTACGCAATGTCAATACGTATGTATCACTAAATTTTAACCTGTCCTGCTGGCGGCCGTATATATAATATATATAACGGGGCCGGGCGGGCGTCAGAAATGCGGCGGCTGACTATAGGATGCTCCCGTTTATTGGTAATTTTATACCCTTGCTCCCCGCGTTATGAATCGTCAGTTCCTGTTATACGCTTTTGCCCTTGCCGCGCTGGCGCTCGCGCTCCGGCTGGTGGAGTACCGTTTTCTCATCCTGGAGCATTCGTTCGAGATCTATGGCGGCATCATCGCGGCTATGTTTACCGTGCTGGGCATCTATGCGGGCAGAAAGCTGACGGGCAAAAAAGAGGTGGTGGTGGAAAGGGAGGTGTTCGTGGAGGTGCCAGTACCGGCACTCGCCGCCACGGCTTTTGTGCAGAACAGCGAGGCGGCAGAACAGCTTGGCCTGAGCAAAAGGGAGCTGGAGATCCTGGAGCTGATGTCGGAGGGATGGAGCAACCAGGAGATCGCCGAAAAAACCTACCTCTCGGTGCACACCATCAAATCGCACGCGAGCAGCATTTTCTTCAAGCTGGATGTAAAGCGCCGCACCCAGGCCGTGGCCAAGGCCAAGGAGCTGGGGCTGGTGAAATAGGGCGGACACCTGCGCTTCCCATGGCGGATAAAGAGCCATCCCCCTTTTGCGGGAGGCCATACTTTAGTATGAAAAAAGGCTCCGGTACCGGAAATCAGCCGAAAGTATGAAAGGAAGCAGCCGGTCGCGCCTTTATTTCGGGCAACAATCAAAATGTACGGACACATGAAAAAAACAGTACTGACCTACGGGTTCATCTCAGGCGGCATCATGGTATTGATGCTCGCAGGCTCCTCCCTGCTCATGCGCGGCGCCGGCAGCAGTGACATTGATTTCGACAAATGGAGCTGGGTGGGCTTTACCACCATCCTCATTGCCTTTGTGCTCATCTACTTTGCGCAGGCATCCTACCGCGACAACGCAGGCGGGGGCACGATCAGCTACGGCAAGGCGTTCCGCATCGGGCTGCTCGTGTCGGTGGTGGCCAGCATCTGCTATGTGATCGGCTGGCTGCTCATCTCTCATTTTATGATCCCCGACTTTATGGAAAAATACCAGGCCTTCGAGCTGAGGAAGCTGCAGGCGTCCGGTATGTCGGAAGCAGGCATCGCCAAAAGGATGAAGGAGATGGAAGATTACAGGAAGATGTATGCGAACCCGCTGATCAATGCCGCGATCACTTTCCTCGAGCCCTTCCCGCTGGGTGTGGTGGTGAGCCTGATCTCGGCAGCGATCGTGCGCATGAAGAAAAAGACCGGGGTGCCGCAGCCGGCGGCGCGCTGACAAAAAGCAAAGGGTTAGCAGTTGCTAACCCTTTATTATATAATATACACTATTACCGTTCTAAACTACTGCTTTCTGTCCCACACCCATTTCCTGCAGCCGCTCCCTTACGAAGCTTCCGAGCTCATTGATATAGGCGGGCGAAAAATCGAAGCGGATGCCGGCGGTGGCGTATAGCTCTTTCAGGGTCTTGGTGTAGCCCAGGCTGAGGGCAGCCATGTAGTTGTCCAGCGCCTGCTCCTTGTTCTGGCGGTACTGGCGCCACATGGCGATGGCCCCGAGCTGGGCGATGCCATACTCTATATAATAGAAAGGAACCTCGAACAGGTGCAGCTGCTTTTGCCAGAAGTTGGTGCGGTATTCCTCGAACCCGCTCCAGTCTACCACACCGGTAGTAAACTCCTGCAGGATAGACATCCAGGATGCTTCCCGCTCGGCAACGCTGTGGCCGGGGTTGGTATAGAGCCAGTGCTGGAATTTATCTATGGTGGCGATCCAGGGCAGCACTGATATGACGCGTTCCATCTCTTCTACCTGGGCGCGGCACAGCTCGTTCTCATCGCTGAAGAACTCGTTCCAGTGTTCCATGGTGAAGAGCTCCATGCTCATGCTGGCCAGCTCGGCGATCTCCATGGGATATTCCTTGAAGGCACTGAGCGGCAGCGGATGGGACAGGAAGGAGTGGACGGCATGGCCGCCTTCGTGCATCATGGTGATCAGATCGCCCATGGTGCCGGCAGCGTTCATGAAGATGAAGGGCACACCGGTCTCGGCGAGCGGACAGTTATACCCGCCGGGCGCCTTGCCCTTGCGGCTCTCGAGATCCAGCCGGTTCATGGATACCATGGTGCGGAGGCAGTCGGCAAAGAAAGGGCGCAGGCGGTTGAACACGGAGATGGTCTTGTCTGCCAGCTCTTGTCCCGTCTCGAACGGGTGCAGCGGCTGGGTGCCTTCCGGTTCGGCATCCGTATCCCAGGGGCGCATCACATCCAGTCCGAGGCGCTCTTTACGATGCAGGGTCAGCATTTTCTGCAGGGGCAGGATATGTTCCTTTACCGCCTCGTGAAAAGCGAAGCAATCCTCCGGCGTATAATCAAAGCGTCCCAGCTCCCGGAACTTATAGTCGCGGTAGTTATCGAACCCGGCATTGCGGGCCACCTGCTGGCGCCGCTCCAGCAGCTTGTCGAACAGCCCGTTAAGCTGGTCCTTGTCCTGGAGCCTTCGTGCCGCAATCTTACGGAAGACCTCTTCGCGCAGGCTGCGGTCGGGGTTCTGCAGGAAGCGGGCTGCCTGCTGCAGGGTATATTCCTTGTCCTGCACGTTGATGCTCATGGCGCCGGAGATGACCCCATACTGCTGCGCCAGCACAGAGAGCTCAGCCTGGATGGGGACATTCTCCTCGCGGTAGAGCTTTACAGCGTTGTCCACGCTTCGGAGGTAAGGAAAGTATTGCGCTTTATCGAGCTCGGTGGTAAAGGGGGAAGCGAGCAGTTTCTGGTTGAGCTCGAAGAAATAAGGCTTCATCTTCGGTTCTATCTCCAGGCAGAAGTAGGTAAATGCTTCCTCGAGCTTTTTGTCTGTGGTGTCGCAGGTCATGCGGATCTGGCGCCAGGAGGCATCCTCGCTGATCACGGCTTCGAGCTCGGAGAGGTCGCGGAGCCATTGCTCCAGTGCCTGCCGGGTGTCTAAAGGCCGGTTCTTCAGGTCTTCGAAATAAGGATGCAGCGCATCCCAGGTGGTGATGGTGAAGTCGTTGGGCAGAAAAGACCGCGGGGTCTTCTCGATAGTAGCTGTGGCTTTGATCATCGTAGCGCTTCTTTTAGGCAATAATAGTGTAAGTAGAGAAAAAGACAGAGAACAGCCGATAGGAAGAAAAATCCTGCCAGGGATACGGAAGAGGCGGGCGGAGGACGTCAGTAATCCATTATATATTTATTATTAGATAAGATAAGCTTATAGCGCTGCGCCGGGGCACCGCAGATTGCAACCGGGACACAGTTGATAATCAATTATTTAAAAGACTAATATTCATACAATAATTAGTTAATGTTTATAAAAACGGCGTCTGTAGCCGGAAAACCATTTTTTTACTTTGGGGCCTATTACTACATTTGTATCAAGTTGTGAATTTAATGGGTTAGTAAGTAAGAGCCGCCGGATTCCTCCAGTGGCTCTTTATCTTTTTAAGTATTTCCTCCCGGGAATTTATAAATTGTTCCTTTCTGCGGGAGCGCAAAAAACGAACAGGAGCAGGACCCGAATCGAATGATCCTGCCGTGTATCGCAACTTTTTTCTCTCCTGCATTTTAATAAGATCCGATAGATATGGCGAAGACGAAGAGCGCATTTTTTTGTCAGCAGTGCGGTTATGAGACTCCGAAGTGGACGGGTAAGTGTCCGTCTTGCGGTGCATGGAATTCTTTTGTGGAAGAGATCGTGCAGCGCGAGGAGAAAACGAAGGGCGAGGCAGTATGGAAAGATGACGACAGCAGGGAAAAAAGAAAAGCACACCGGATAGAGGATGTGACCACCCGCGAAGAAGACCGCATGACCACGCCCGACCCGGAGCTGAACCGCGTGCTCGGTGGCGGCATGGTGCCGGGATCGGTGATCCTGGTGGCGGGAGAGCCGGGCATAGGTAAGAGCACCCTGTTCCTGCAGTCTGCCCTGGAGTGGAAAGGACTTACCACACTCTATGTGAGCGGCGAGGAAAGCGCCCAGCAGATAAAGCTGCGCGCCGACAGGATCGGGAAGAAGAACCCGGACGTTTACCTGCTGAATGCGACCGATACCAATACCATCTTCCAGGAGATCAAGAAGCTGCGCCCGCAGATGGTGATCATAGACTCGATCCAGACCCTGGAATCACCTTATATAGAATCGGCGGCGGGCAGTGTATCTCAGGTGCGGGAATGCGCCGCGGAGCTGCAGCGTTTTGCCAAGTCGACCAATGTTCCGGTCATTATCATCGGTCATATTACCAAAGAGGGTTCAATCGCCGGACCGAAGATCCTGGAGCATATGGTAGACACCGTGCTGCAGTTTGAAGGTGACCGTCATTATGCCTATCGCATCCTGCGTACCCTGAAGAACCGTTTCGGATCCACCTCGGAATTAGGCATCTATGAGATGGTGAGCCAGGGGATGCGCCCTGTGAGCAACCCCTCCGAGATCCTGCTGACCCAGCACGAGGAGCCGCTGAGCGGTATCGCCATTGCGGCAACGATGGAAGGACTGCGCCCGCTGATGATCGAGGTGCAGGCACTGGCAACAACGGCGGTGTATGGCACGCCCCAGCGTACGGTAAGCGGTATGGACCTTCGCCGCCTGCAGCTTTTGCTGGCGGTGCTGGAGAAAAGAGGGGGCTTCCACTTCGGCACCAAGGATGTGTTCGTGAACATAGCGGGCGGACTGAAGATCGAGGATCCCTCCATAGAGCTGGCGCTGGTGTGTGCCCTGCTTTCGAGCTATGAGGATAAGGCACTGCCATCCAATGTATGCCTGGTGGGCGAGGTGGGACTGAGCGGAGAGATCCGCGCGGTGAACCGGATAGACCAGCGCATTGCCGAGGCAGACAAGCTGGGCATGGATGCCATCTTTATTCCGAAGGCGAATCTCAAAGGGCTGGACAGTAAGAACTACTCGATACAGGTCAGGACGGTGAGCAAGGTAGAGGATGTGTACCGGCTGCTTTTCTAGGAGGCTGCTGCCCCCTGCGCTGGCTATGGTCCGCGAGGTATGGCATTTGCGCCCGGAACTTGCTACTTTGTTCTAAAAATGTATCCCTGCCATGGTTGCAGGCTTCAACATAAAACATGTACTGAAAGATCTGGGCGCGGGACTCGCCGAGCTCCTGTTCCCGAAGCTGTGTGCCGGCTGCAGGCTTTCCCTCACTGGCGGAGAAGCGGTCGTCTGCCTGCACTGCGAGCTGCAGCTGCCCTTCACGGCTTATCATCACCAACCGGATAATGATACCGTGATGCGCCTGGCAGGAAGGTTTCCTTTTTTGCATGCTACTTCGCTGCTTTATTTTCATCATCATTCGCTGGTGCAGGATCTCATCCACGGATTGAAGTATAGCGGGAAGCTGCGTTATGGCTATTACCTGGGAGCGCAGCTGGGACGCACCATCGTCGGGGCGGGCTGGCAGCCGGACGCCGTCATTCCCGTGCCCTTACATAAAAGGAAAGAACGGCAGCGCGGCTTTAACCAGAGCGCGATCATTGCCGGCGCGATGGCGAAGGAACTGGGGCTGCCGGTGCTCGGTGATGCCCTTATCCGGAACAGAAATACCCCCAGCCAGACCGATAAGACCCGGGGCGAGCGGGTAGCCAATGTTCGCCATGCATTTACGCTCCGGCAGCCGGCGGCAGTCAGGGGCCGGCATATATTACTCGTTGACGATGTGCTGACAACAGGCGCTACCATCGAGTCGTGCGCACTGGCGCTGATGGACGCGGGCGGCGTGAGGCTGAGCATTGCTACCGCCGCCATAACGGCCGATTAGCGGGTGGGTTATTGGATTTATTCCTTTTTAGCAGTACCTTTTCGACTCATTCTCTCCACATCAAGACCAATATCAATCGTCAATGCAAAATCTACGCTTTATGAGAAAGGGGGCATTACTGACAGCCTCCCTGCTGCTGCCGGCGGCTATGGCCTTCAGTGCAGGTTTCCAGATCAATGTTCAGGGCGTGCGTCAGCTTGCCATGGGCGGTACGGGAGTGGCTACCCCCTGGGATGTATCAACTTTATTCTACAATCCTGCCGGACTTTCCTCGCTGCGCTCGATGCAGGCATACGGCAGCGTCAGCTTCCTGCTGGTGCGTACCAGCTACGTACAAACGCCGACGTATGGCTATAGAGAAGATGCAAAGCCCGGCTTCTACACACCGTTTAACCTGTATGTAGGCGGACCCCTGCGCCAGAACGACAGGATAGGTGTGGGAATAGGCATCTATACCCCCTTCGGCAGCGGTATTACCTGGGATGATAACTGGGAGGGTAAGTTCGTGACGCAGTCGGTGAAGCTGCAGAGCTTTTTCATACAGCCTACCGTCAGCTATAAGATCAGCGATGCGGTAAGCATCGGCGCCGGCTTCGTGTATGCCTTGGGTAAAGTGGAGCTGAACCGTGCGTTACCGGTGCAGGATGCTTCCGGCAGGGACGCCACTGCGAGCCTGGAAGGCGGGGCCAATGGTATCGGGTTCAACGCAGGCATCCAGGTAAGGGCCTCCGAATCGATCCGGCTGGGGCTTACTTACCGCAGCCAGGTGAATATGGAAGTGGACAAGGGGGATGCTACCTTCAATGTGCCCTCTTCGCTAAGACCGAATTTCCCTAACACGAGCTTCTCCAGCGAGCTGCCGCTGCCCAGCGTGACCACCCTGGGTATCGCCTACAAACCGATTGACGACCTGACGCTGCAGTTTGACGTGAATTATGTGGGTTGGAGCGCATATAAGTCGTTGAAGTTCGATTATGAGCACAACACCTCTGTGCTCCAGGATACGGAAGCACCGAGAAATTATGAGAATAAGGCGACTTTCCGTCTGGGTGCCCATTATATGATCAACGACCGGATATCGGTGATGGCAGGCGGTGCCTATGACCCGACCCCGGTGGCAGACAACTATGTGTCTCCCGACCTTCCGGACGCGAATCACTGGACGGCATCCGCAGGCGCCACCTTCCGCATCAATGAGCAGTGGAGTGCGCTCGGTGCCCTGGAATACAACACTACCGTTAAAAGGAATAGCGTCTACCTGCCGGATAACTTCGCCGGAAGGTATCAGACCAAAGTACTCGTGCCGAGCATCGGCGTTACTTACGATTTCTAATTCAAGCAAAAGAAACAGCAATCATGAAGAATATATATTTACTGAGCGCGCTCGCTGCCTTATCACTGACGGCCTGCGAGCCAGATCTGCGGTCGGAAGCACCCACAGCCAACGGACTTGATTTCTCGAACTATGTCGCGATCGGTAACTCCCTGACAGCGGGCTACTCTGACGGCACGCTTTACCGCAGCGGCCAGCTCAATTCTTATCCTGCCATGCTCGCCGAGCAGTTCAGCATCTTTGGTGCCGACACATTCAGGCAGGCGCTGCTGCCCGGTGAAAGCGGCTGGCCCGGACCTAAAAGAGTGCTTGCCGTAACGACGGGTTGCAATGGTGCCACCGGTCTTTCCCCGGTACTGTTTAGCGGCAGCAGGGCGGATACCGCAGGCAGTGCTATGAACGTATCGGCCGAAGGACCTTACAATAACTTCGGCATACCGGGCATCCGCGCTGTAGATTACCTGAACCCGCTGTACGGATACCTGAATCCTTATGCAGGACGCATCATGCCGGCAGGACTGGTGACGCCGCTGCAGGCAGTAAAGATGAACCCTGCGACCTTCTTTACCATCTGGCTGGGCAATAACGATGTGCTGGGCTATGCGCTCTCGGGCGGCGAAGGCAACCCGAACCCGCAGCACCCGGATAACATTTCCGACCTCAATGCCTTCAGGGCAGCCTATGATTCGGTAGTGAATACCATGACTGCCGGTGGCGCTAAAGGCGTCCTGATCAACATACCGGATATCACAGCCATACCGTTCTTCACCACCGTGCCGCGCAATGGCCTTCAGCTGGACACGACGAATGCGGCAGCCCTGAACATGGCGTATGCCAATACCGGCGTAAGCTTCATGACCGGCGCCAATAACTTCGTGATCCAGGATCTGACCAATCCCTACGGTTTCCGCCAGATCAGGGCTGATGAGTACGTGCTTCTGAATGTGCCTCAGGATTCTATCCGCTGCGCAGGCTGGGGCAGCACGAAGCCTATACCGAAAAGCTATGTGCTTACCTCAGATGAGGTGGCCCGCATCCGTACTGCGACCATGCAGTTCAATAATTTCATACAGGCAGAAGCGATTGCGCACCAGCTTGCGTATGTGGATATGAACGCTTATCTGCGCACGTTGCAGAGCGGCGTCGGGTTCAGCGGCATCACCTTCACACCACAGTTCGTGACCGGCGGAGCATTTTCCCTGGACGGTGTGCATCTGACACCGCGGGGCTATGCGCTCGCTGCGAATGAAATTATCAGGGTGATCAATGCTTATTACGGATCTACCATACCGGGCGTAGATGTTGCCAGATATGGCGGCGTACGTTTCCCTTAGGTTTGAGTTACGCAAACAAAAACGCCCCGCTGACTGCGGGGCGTTTTTGTTTGCGCCCCGGGAATCCTGTGTCCTACTACAACAGGCTAATAATGACGGGCAGAAGGAAAATGCCTTCTGATAAGGGACTTGCAAAACAAAAAGGCAGCCCTTCGGCTGCCTTTTTTATTATGGTTTATTGTACGCCTATTTATTCATTACAGCAAGGAACTCTTCATTGCTCTTGCTGCCACGCATTTGCTGGAGCAGGAACTGCATGGCCTCGTCGGCATTCATATCGGCGATATGATTGCGCATGATCCACATCTTGTTCAGTACATCCTTATCATGCAGCAGGTCGTCGCGGCGGGTTGAGGAAGATACGAGATCAATGGCAGGGAACACACGCTTGTTTGCCAGACGCCTGTCGAGCTGGAGCTCCATGTTACCTGTTCCTTTAAACTCTTCGAAGATCACCTCATCCATCTTGGAGCCGGTATCGATGAGCGCCGTAGCCAGGATGGTCAGTGAACCGCCATTCTCGATCTTACGGGCAGCACCGAAGAACTGCTTCGGTTTCTGCATCGCATTGGCTTCAACACCACCGGAAAGTACCTTGCCGGAAGCCGGAGCAACTGTATTGTGTGCGCGTGCCAGACGGGTAATGGAATCGAGCAGGATCACAACGTCATGACCTACTTCCACCAGTCTTTTCGCCTTCTGCAGGGCAATGGTTGATACTTTAACATGCTTCTCGGCCGGCTCGTCGAAGGTTGAAGCGATAACCTCTGCCCTTACGCTGCGCTGCATATCGGTAACCTCTTCAGGACGCTCATCTACCAGCACGATCATCAGGTAGCACTCGGGGTGGTTGGAGGCAATGGCGTTGGCCACTTCCTTCAGCAGCATTGTCTTACCGGTCTTTGGCTGTGCCACGATCAGTCCACGCTGCCCTTTACCGATTGGCGTGAACAGGTCCATAATGCGCACGCTGTGGCTGCTTCCGGGACGTGCCAGGTTCAGCTTTTCAAAAGGGAACAGCGGCGTGAGGTAATCGAACGGAACACGGTCGCGGATCTCATCGGGGTGCTTTCCGTTGATCGTTTCCACTTTCAGGAGCGCAAAATACTTCTCGCCTTCTTTCGGCGGACGCACGCTGCCTCTTACCGTATCGCCGGTCTTCAGTCCGAACAGCTTTATCTGAGAAGGGGAAACATAGATATCGTCGGGAGAGCTGAGGTAGTTATAGTCTGAGCTGCGGAGGAAACCGTAGCCGTCGGGCATCATTTCCAGTACACCTTCACTGACTACGATACCGTCAAATTCTATATTAAATCCGCCGTATTGGTTATCGCGGCGGCCTTTATTATTCTGGTTCTGCTGTTGCTGCTGTGGTCTTTCGGGAGCGACAACTTCCTGGGGCGCCTGTGTTTCCGCATCCTCTGCGGGCGGCATGATGATACCGGATTCTTCTTCGCCGCCTACTTCGGCAGTGACCTTTACGTTTTCCTTTACCGGTGTTTCGTCAATGTTGTTCATCAGCTCACTCCAGCCGGCCGGCACGGATACGTCACCGGTTACCGGGGGCGCAGCGTTCTGAAAGCTTTCCTTAGGCTTGCGCGCGCGCTTTTTCCTTTTTTCGCCTTCGCCTTCTTCGTCCGCAGGTGCGCTGCTTTTGCTTTCGGCAGCAGGCGCCCCGGGTGCCGCAGCAGGTTCTGCCTTCGCATCTCCCTTCGGCTTACGGCCGCGTTTCTTTTTTTCATCGCCCTGCCCGTCTGCGTTGGCATCAAGTGCCTGCTGGTCGAGGATCTTATAAATCAGCGTTTGTTTATCGAGGGTGCGGGCGTTGGATATCTTTAAATTTTCAGCTACGTCTACCAGCTCGGGAACGAGCATATCGTTCAATTGCAAAATGTCGTAAGGCATGCTTCGCTATTTTCTACTAGAAATCTAATTGTCTTAAATTGATTGTTCTTTTAAACAGATCGAAAACTTTCAGTCAAAAGAATTGGGAATAATTCAGAAAAGTTGAAAGGATGGAACTACAGCACAAGGTTCCTGTAGCAAGATTACAAATGTTTTCGTTAATAAACCAAAAAAATTACTCAGTTGCCCTGTCCTGCGCCAGTCTGAAAGCCTTGGCCATCCTTCTGATCGTTTCATTCATCTCCGTATATCTGAACTCCGGCAGAAAGCGGAATAGCTTACTGTTATTGTAAAATACCTGCTTTTGTGCCGTTGCCGCCGTTTCCCGGGTGATCGTCGCTGTTTCTCCGAATATCCTGGAGCGGAACATGCTCCATCGCCATACCAGTCCGGTCAGCAGCGTTCCTGCTTTTATATGCGGCGGTTTTCTGCCCAGCTCCTGCGCCATCATGGTGAAAATATCACGGTAGGCGAAGTTACCGGCACTCAGAATAAACCGCTCGGAACTAACCTTGCTTTCCATGAGCGCTATCATAGCGCGCACCACGTCTGCCACATCAACCCATGCATTAATTCCTTGCGTATAAAAGGGAAATTCCTTATCAACCACCTTCATCAGTCTCGCAGATCCTACCTCCCAGTTTCCCTCCCCTAAAATGATGCCAGGGTTTACGATCACAGTGTCCAATCCTTCGGCGGCCGCCCGCCAGACCTCCATTTCCGCCACATGCTTGCTAAGCCCATACCTGCTGTTGTAGCGGCTTTCCTCCCACTCCTCCTCTTCGGTAACTTCCTTTTTGCCTTCCTGGCTGCGCCCGAGGGCAGCTACGGAACTGACGAACAGAAGCTTGCGTATGCCACGTTCCAGCGCCTCATTGACCACATTGGCGGTACTTTCCACATTAAAATGTATCATCCGCTCTTTTTGCCGGGGGTGAAAGGAAACAATGGCAGCGCAGTGATATATTTCATCAACTCCGTCCATGACCTCCTCTACCGCAAAAATATCCAGCAAGTCGCATTGCCGCCATTCTACGCCGGGCAGCAACAGGAGATCATCCGCCGGAGCATTGCTATGATAAAGGGCACGAACAGGTGTCTGCCTCCCTGCCAGCGCACGGACCAGATGGCTGCCTAAAAAACCGCTAGCACCTGTTATTAGGATCATGAATGCTCAAATCTATATTGCGGCAACTAAAAAGTCACCTTAAACGGTGACTTTTCTATCAGGCAGACTCGAATTGCCTTAAAAAACGTACGTCATTCTGGGAGTACAGCCGGAGGTCATTGACCTGGTAGCGGATTTGTGTAATGCGCTCCACGCCCATACCGAACGCATAGCCGGTATATACTTCCGGATCTATATTAAAATTGCGGAGCACGTTCGGATGCACCATGCCGCAGCCGAGTATCTCCACCCAGCCGGAATGTTTGCAGAGGCTGCAGCCGCCGCCGCCGCATACCGTGCAGGAAATGTCCATTTCGGCGCTGGGCTCCGTGAAGGGGAAATAGGAGGGACGGAACCGGACCTTTGTGCCTTCGCCAAACATTTCGGTAACAAAGTAGTACAGGGTCTGCTTCAGATCGGCGAAAGAAACATCCTTATCAATGTAAAGCCCCTCGATCTGGTGGAAGAAGCAATGAGCGCGCGCCGAGATGGTTTCGTTGCGGTATACCCTGCCCGGGCAGATTACCCTGATAGGCGGCTGTTCCGTTTCCATAACCCGGGCCTGGATGGAGGAGCTATGCGTGCGCAGCAGCCAGTCGGGATTCCGGGACACATAAAAAGTGTCCTGCATATCACGGGCGGGATGGTGCGCCGGCAGGTTCATAGAGCCGAAATTGTGCCAGTCGTCCTCGATCTCCGGGCCCGTGGCCAGACTGAAGCCGATCTTCTCGAAAATGGAAACGATCCGGTTTTCAACGATCCGGAGGGGGTGCCGGGTACCAAGGGGCACCGGGGTGCCGGGCAGCGTGACGTCTATATCGTTACCGGCAGCACCATTATCGGACTGCAGGTGCCGGAAAGTCTCATATTTTTCTTCGGCAAGCTGGCGGAAAGCATTCAGCAGCTGGCCGGCGTCTTTTTTTCGGTCGGCAGGAACGTTTTTCATTTCCCCGAAAAGCTGCTTTACAATGCCTTTAGTGCCCAGAAATTTGATCCTGTAAGCTTCAAGCTCCTGTGCGTCCTTCGGGCTAAAGGATTGAATTTCCGCTTCATGTGCCTGTATCAGCTGCTGTAAATCCTGCATATTCCGCAAATATAAGCAGCAAGTCGGTGTCTGCATTGAAACACGTATTGCTGTTTTTGCTATTATTTTTGTCTTTAAAATAACAGACCGGACCCTACCTGGCCGCCGTCATCTGAGGCCGAAACCTGTAAAAAGTATGGAGGAGATATGGGACTGGCATGGAGGGGGTATGGAACGGGTATGGAACGGGTGTATAGCCGCCTGCCTCCAAACCCGCTCCTGCTGCGGAGTTCCGCCGGAGTGGACACGAACGAAAAAAGCACGAAAAAGCAACGAATTCAGGCCCAAAACGGTCGCTCATATCCTTTTCCACCCTGCCTTTATTCGCTTTTTTTCTCCTTTAATTTTTTCCTCTCCTTTTCCAGACTCACGTTTTCCCCTTTCTCCACACTGTTTTTCCGCGCTGAAACTGCGGGACGGGTGCGGAACGGATACGGAACAGGTGCGGAACGGGTGCGGAACGGGTATGGGCCGGATATGCGTTGGAAATGCCTCCGGTATGCGTGGGTGATGTCTGGCGTATGCGTCCGGACACAAGTTCCTATACCGCAGATACGGAGTTAACACGGAGCACACAGGGTTCATTGCCGGGAGTGATATGCCGGAAACCGACATCCTTGGTCCGGAACTGGAAGTCACGCCTGCCAGCTCCTGCCGATAACAGTTTAAACAACTGAGTTTTAGCGCTTAATAAAACTCAGCTCCGGGCATCCTGTTAAGATTAATTAAAGACCCTTCCTGCCAGCCTAATTTTCGATAAATTGTGAGGTATAAAAGACGAAAAATCTAGATGAACAGACACATCCGTAGGGTAGCTGTGATTGGTTCTGGTGTAATGGGTTCCCGTATAGCTTGTCATTTTGCCGGTATCGGCGTCTCCGTCTTGCTGCTGGATATTCCGTTCAGTCCTTCGCCGGACAATGACGGAAAGGCGGACCGCAACAAGATAGTCAATGACGCCTTGCAGCAGACCTTGAAATCAAAGCCCGCGGCCGTGTTCACGAAAGATGTGGTGTCCCGGATCAGTACGGGCAACACGGAAGACGATCTGCACCGGATATCCGATTGCGACTGGATCATCGAGGTGGTGATAGAGCGGCTGGATATCAAGCAGCAGGTGTTTGCCAATATCGAAAAACACCGTAAGCCGGGCACACTGATCACCACCAATACTTCGGGCATCCCCATCCATATGATGGCGGAGGGCAGGTCTGACGATTTCAGGAAACATTTCTGCGGCACGCACTTCTTTAATCCGCCGCGGTACCTGCGCCTCCTGGAGATCATACCGGCACCCGATACAGACCCTTCGGTCATCAGCTTCCTGATGGATTATGGCGACCGCTTTCTGGGGAAGACAACAGTGCTTTGTAAGGATACACCGGCGTTTATCGCCAACCGTGTAGGTGTGTTCGGATTCATGGCCGTGTTTCATGCCATGCAGCGGCTGGGGCTGGGCGTAGACGAGGTAGACACCCTTACCGGACCGGTGCTGGGCAGGCCGAAATCGGCAACCTTCAGGACGGGAGATGTAGTAGGGCTGGATACCCTGGTGCATGTGGCAAAAGCTCTGCCCCTGAATGCGCCGGATGATGAGGCAAAAGACATTTTCAATATCCCCCCTTTCCTCCAGAAAATGGTGGATAATAAATGGCTGGGTGACAAGACCGGCCAGGGGTTCTATAAAAAAGTGAAGCAGCCGGTGCAGCCGCCGGTCCCGGACATGGTAAGCTACAGCGAAAGCGACACGACCACCTCGGAAGCCAAGGCAACAAAGGCTGGCTTTACCACCTCTCCGGAAAGCCGGGGGGATGAACGGAAGACAGCACCGATCTCCGGCGAAAAGACCAAAACAGAGATCTATACACTGAACCTGGAGACGATGGAGTATGCCCCAAAGCAAAAACCAAAATTTGCCACCCTGGAGGCGGCAAAGCAGGTAGACGACCTGGCGCAGCGCCTGAAGCTTCTTTATAACGGGCAGGACAAGGCGGGTGAATTTTACCGTATGTTCCACCAGCTCTTGTTTGCCTATGTATCCAACAGGATACCGGAGATATCGGAAGAGCTTTATAAGATTGATGATGCCCTGAAGGCAGGCTTTGGCTGGGAAATAGGCGCGTTTGAAAGCTGGGATGCCCTGGGTGTGGGCAGGACACTGGAGCAGATAGAGTCGGCAGGGATGAAAGTAGCTCCCTGGGTGGGCGAAATGCTCGAAAAGGGAAACGAGACGTTTTACCGGATCGAGAAGGGCCAGCGTCAATACTACGACCGGAGAACGGGGGGATACCAGCCCGTGCCGGGTGCCGGCAGCTTTATTATTTTGGAGCACCTGCAGGAAAAAGTAGTCTGGAAGAACAGCGCCTGCACGCTGTATGATATCGGGGACGAGGTAGTGGCACTGCGCTGGAACACAAAAATGAACAGTATCGGCGGCGAGGTGCTGGAGGGCGTGAATAAATCGGTGGCAATCGCAGAAGAGCGGTTCAAAGGACTGGTGATCGCCAACAGCGGCGCCAACTTCAGCGCGGGGGCCAATGTGGGATTGATCTTCATGTTTGCCATAGAGCAGGAATATGATGAGCTGGACTTTGCCATCCGTCAGTTTCAGAACACGACGATGCGCCTGCGCTACAGCAGCGTTCCCGTAGCGGTTGCGCCTCACGGGCTTACACTGGGCGGAGGCTGCGAGATGTGCCTGCATGCAGATGTGGTACAGGCGGCAGCCGAAAGCTATATCGGCCTGGTGGAGATGGGTGTGGGGCTGATACCCGGCGGGGGCGGCACCAAAGAGCTGGTGCTGCGGGCTTCGGACAGGAACATGAAAGAAGACGTGGAGCTCAACTACCTGCAGCAGCTGTTCATTGCCATCGGCACGGCCAAGGTGGCCACTTCGGCTCAGGAAGCATTTGAGCTGACCCTGCTGAGGAAAGGTACGGACGGCATCTCCATGAACCCGGACCGCCGGATAGCGGATGCGAAAAGGCGGGTGCTCCTGCTGCAGGAGCAGAGCTATACCCAGCCCGTCCAGCGTACTGATATCAAAGTGCAGGGAAGAGGCGGACTCGGCGCCCTGCTCACGGGGATCCATGGAATGTGGCGCGGCAACTATATCTCCGACTACGACAAGCATCTGGCAGAAAAGCTGGCGCATGTGATGTGCGGCGGCGACCTGACGCAGGCAGGCTTTGTGAGCGAGCAATATTTATTAGACCTGGAGCGGGAAACCTTCCTCAGCCTGTGCGGCGAGCGGAAGACCCTGGAAAGGCTCCAGAGCATTTTACAGACCGGTAAACCTTTAAGAAACTAAACTGTGACCTTTAGCCGAACAATAATCAGGACCCTTAGTATCTGCGCGCTTTCATTAGCGTGTTTTAACGCATCAGCCCAGACTGAAAGTCTGACACAGGCGCGCTACTATGCCGATCAGAAAAATTACGGGAAGGCTGCGGAAACTTATAAGCAGCTTTACGAGCAGATGCCGTTGGATGCGGAGATCTATCAGGAATATCTCAGTGTACTGCTCGCGGACAAGAATTATAAAGAAGCGGAGAAGCTGGTAGAAAGGCAGTTGAAAGTGAAGCCTTACGACCAGATGCTGCTGGTGGATCTGGGCAAGGTTTACAGGGCGGCGGGCAAGGACAGGAAAGCTGAAGAACAATTTGAAAAAGCGGTGCATGCCCTGAACGGGGATGACCTGCTGACGACGAAGATGGCCAATACCTTCAGCGAGATGAAAGAAGATAAATGGGCAATACGCACCTATGAGCATGCGACAGAGCTGCTGCGCAACCCTTTTATCTATGGCAACCCGCTGGCAAAGCTTTATGCCCGGGCAGGCGAGATCGAAAAAGCCGTAAATGCCCTGCTCAACATCGGGCCCGTACATATGCCCGGTGTGGAGGATACGAAAGTAACGCTGCTGGAGCTCGTGTCTGCCAATGCCAAAACCATACAGCTGGCGCAGAAGGCATTGATCAAAAGAATTAATGAACAACCTGAGAACAGCTGGTTTTCGGAAATACTGACCTGGCTGTATACCCAGAAGAACGACTGGGAGGGTGCTCTTATCCAGATCCAGGCACTGGACGAGCGGAATAAGGAAGGCGGACAGCGCCTGCTGGAATTTGCGCGGAACGCCACCCGGGAGAAGCAGTATGATATTGCCGTAAAAGCGCTGGATGCGGTTACCGAGACGGGTAAGGAGAACCCTTTATATGCAGTGGCAAAGGCGGAAAGAATGAACGTGCTGATGGCGCAGCTTCAGGACAACCCGAAGTTCACTCCCGAAGATGTAACCAGGCTATCCAGGGAGTATGAGCAGTTCTTTACGGAATTTCCCCAGTATTACAACACAGAGACGCTGAGGGATTATGCCATGCTGGAAGCCCAGTATGCAGGTAATCCGGGCAAGGCTATAGCGCTGCTGGAGAAGGCAATCGCGCAGCCCGCCGCCAGGAAGGAGTTTGCCGGCTGGGCCAAGCTGCAGCTGGGCGACTACTATATCCTTGCAGGTAAGATCTGGGATGCCTCGCTGATCTACAGTCAGGTAGACAAAGCATTCCGGGAAGATCTGCTGGGTGAGGAAGCAAGGTTCCGGAATGCGAAGCTGGCCTACTACCGCAATGATTTCGAATGGGCGCAGGGCCAGCTTTCCGTGCTGAAGGCCTCGACATCGGAGCTTATTGCCAATGATGCCCTGTACCTGTCGGTCCTGATCACCGAGAATATTCCCCCCGACAGCAATATGGTGCCGCTGAACAGGTTTGCCTATGCCGACCTGCTCTTATTCCAGAACAAGGATAAGGAAGCTGAAGCCCTGCTGGACAGCATAGCCCAGGCGTTCCCGAAGCATCCGCTTAATGATGACATTCTGATGCTGCGCTCCAGGCTTGCCGTAAAGCACCGGGACTATAACAAAGCGCTGGACTATCTGAAGCAGGTGTATGACGCCTGTAAGAACTGCGGCAAGGATGACCTGCTGCGGGATGATGCGCTGTTCCGGACGGCAGAGCTGTATGATACCATCCTGAAGAACCCTGAAGAGGCAAAAAAGTTCTATGAGCTGCTGATCGTAGACTACCCGGGCAGCACTTATGTACAGACAGCCAGGGTGAAGCTGGCTGCCCTGAAGGGAGAGGGCAACGCCCTGCCCTGATTTATTTAAATAATATTTTGGTGTACCTTTTGGTGCTGTCACCGCACCATGAAACCCCCGAAGACGACAAAGGCTTTCTTTTGGGAAGAGGCTCCTTTTCTCAGATTGCTGCCTCCGCTCGCAGCCGCGATCTGGCTTTATACGTCAGATCTTCTTCCCGGCACCGGGCCTTCACCCCTTTACCTTTTTCTTGCTGCGGCATCTTTAGGCACTGCCTTGCTTTATGCGACACGTTCGGGCTCAACCGGTGCAGGTGTGCTGCGTACAGCATCGCTTCATGTCAGCCTGTTCCTGCTTGGCTGGGTAGCCTGCGTTGCCGATGATCCGAAGAACGGTGAACGATGGTTCGGCCGGGACATAGCACAGACGGACCTGTATACGGCAACCGTACTGGAGCCACCTATAGAGCGGGCCAGGACCTGGCGGGCAAAGGTGGCGATCACGGGTAAGGTACATGCCGGTATCGTTTCAGCCGCCTCCGGAAAAGGGCTGGTATATATATACAAAGACGGTCTGAGACCAGATATCAAAAAAGGTGACCGGCTGCTCCTGCCCGGCAAATGGGTTACGATCAGTAATCCGGGCAACCCGGACGAATTTGACTACGCAGGCTTCTGCAGGCGGAACGGGTACTACCATCAGCAGTTTTTGCCCCCGAAAGATGTGCAGCGTATTAACAGGGCTGCGACACCTTCCGTCGCCGCAAGGGTTCATGAGCAAGGCATGGAAACGCTGGCATCCTACCTGCGCGACAGTGCCGTGCTGGGGCTGCTGCAGGCCATGCTGCTGGGCGACGAGCGTAATTTCGATAACAACCTGAGACAGCAATATGCCGATACGGGCATTATCCATATCGTAGCCATCTCGGGATCCCATGTGCTGATATTCTTCCAGTTCATTACCGTGCTTCTGTTCTGGATCAGGGGAAGGCGTCACCAGTTCGTCAAATACCTGATCGCTGTACCGCTGGTGTGTTTTTATGTGATCATTGCCGGGGCTCCCCCATCCGCCGTAAGAGCGGCAGTCATGTTTTCCATCGTTGCTTTTGGCGTTATGGTGCAGGGGGACAAGCAGCCTCTGAACCAGCTTGCAGCCTCCGCTTTCCTGATGCTCCTGTACGAGCCCATGTGGCTGTTTGCCGTGGGCTTTCAGCTTTCGTTTGCGGCGGTGACCTCCCTTATCCTGTTTTACCGGCCCGTCTTGAGCCTGGTAAAGCCGCCGGCGTTACTTAAGCCCCTGTGGCAGGCGGCTGCTGCGAGCATCGCCGCGGAGCTGCTGGTGGCGCCGATCGTGATCTATTATTTCCACTCGTTTCCGCTGATGTTCCTGCCGGCCAATGTGCTCGCTTATCTTTTTATGAGTGTGGTGCTTATCCTGGGGCTTCTGCTGGTATTGACAGGCAGCGTTCCATTTATCGCCAGCTCTATTGCCTGGCTGCTGACAGTGCTGGTGGGCCTATTCCACACCCTGACCGGAGCGCTTCATAACCTGAGCCCGGAATCCTTCAGCCGGCTTTACCTCTCGTTTCCCGGACTTATCTGCTTGTTGCTGATCATCGGGTCCGGCAGTGCCTGGCTCCTGTTTCACCGCAGACATGGACTAACCTGTATGCTTGCCGGCATTGCTGCCTTGCTTTGCCTGAACATTGTCCGTACTGCAGGAATACTGCAGCAACGGGCCTTCATCAGTTATAATATCTCCCGCAACGGCTATTCCGAGCTGATACAGGGTGCTCAGTATTTTCCTTTCAGAAGCAATGCCCGGTTTAACGAAGAACTTCATTTTGTGACCCGGGAGACGCACATCAGCAAAGGAATAGAGCGATTGCGGCAGAAAGCGGAGCCGTTAATAACTGTGGGCAGAAAAAACCTGCTGGTACTGGAGCAGCCTGTGGGGACGGATTCAGGGAGGCTGCCTCCGGTGGACGTCCTGGTCATACATTACCCGGTGAAGGAATTCAATGCGCCGGAACTGCAGCGGATATTTGGCTTCCGAAAGCTGGTGCTTGCCGGCGACCAGAAACGGTGGATAGCAGGGCGCTGGAAAGACAGCTGCCGGAAGCATGGCATACCGCTGCATATACCTGCGCTGGATGGCGCCTATGTGCTGCGCTGATGCCGGTGAGGGTTCAGGGAATGAAGCAGGTCTTTTTAGTTATCTTCGCGCCGACTTCCAACAAACAATTTCTTAATTCATGAATCGCAAGATCCAATCTGCACTGATCTCTGTTTTCTATAAGGATGGCCTGGAGCCTGTGGTCCGCAAACTGCACGAGCTTGGCATTACTATTTACTCCACAGGCGGCACCCAGGCCTTTATTGAAGGACTGAACATACCCTGTGTACCGGTAGAAGATGTGACCAGCTACCCCTCTATACTCGGAGGCAGGGTGAAAACGCTGCATCCTAAAGTGTTCGGGGGCATCCTGGCGAGAAGAGATTTTGCAGATGATCAGCAGCATGTAAAGGAATATGAAATACCGGTTTTGGATCTGGTCATTGTAGACCTTTATCCGTTCGAGGAAACAGTAAAAAGCACCAATGACGAGCAGGCGATCATTGAAAAGATAGATATTGGCGGTCCGTCCATGATCCGGGCAGCAGCCAAAAACCACAAAGATGTAGTGGTAATTGCAGCCAAGGATGACTATGCCGAGCTGGTAAACCTGCTGGAGTCACAGGGCGGCGAGACAAGCCTGGAGCAGCGGAAAGTATTTGCTGCCAAAGCGTTCGAAGTGGTCGCCCACTATGACGTAGCCATTTCCAACTATTTCTTCCAGAAGACCAATACTACTTCATTCCAGCTTTCAGTAAGCGGCCGCAATCCGCTGAGGTACGGTGAGAACCCGCATCAGCAGGCAGCTTTCTATGGTGACCTGGACAGCTTGTTTGAGAAGCTAAACGGAAAAGAGCTCTCGTATAACAACCTGGTGGATGTGGATGCAGCCTGCCAGATCATTTCTGAATTTGGCGATCCGGCCTTTGCGATCATCAAGCATACCAATGTATGTGGTGTGGCACTGGCAGACAATGTGGTCAATGCCTGGACAAAAGCGCTGGCCGGAGATCCGGAAAGTGCATTTGGCGGGGTGCTGATCACCAATCAGACAATCAATACGGAAGTGGCCGGGCAGATCCATGAGCTGTTCTTCGAGATCCTGATTGCCCCCGGCTATGAGGAAGAAGCACTGAATATTTTAAAAGGAAAGAAGAATCGCATACTGTTGCAGCAGAAGTCCTCTTTTTATCCTGATCGCGAGTTTAAGCGGATATTAAATGGTGTGCTGGTCCAGGCGGCCGATAAAGGGAACTATGAAGGCTGGCAGGAAGCCGGGGCAAGGCCGGCAACAGCGTCGGAGAAAAAGGATATGGAGTTCGGGAATATTGTATGTAAGCACCTGAAGTCGAATGCCATTGCGCTGGTAAAGGACGGCATGCTCATCGGCAAAGGCTGCGGGCAGACCAGCAGGATCGACGCGCTGCGTCAGTCCATTGAGAAATCGAAGCAGTTTGGGTTCTCCCTGCAGGGGGCGGTGCTGGCGTCGGACGCCTTCTTCCCTTTCGATGACAGCGTGCGGCTGGCACATGAAGCAGGCATCACTGCAGTTATCCAGCCGGGCGGGTCTGTCAGGGATACGGATACAATCAACTTCTGCAAGGCAAATGACATGGCGCTGGTGATGACCGGCATGAGACATTTCAAGCACTAAAACATGCACCCGGCCGGCGCTTCGGGTATTGTCCTGTATGTTATCAATTGAAGTTAATAGTACTTTGCTGCTGCGTACCTACAAACCTGAGGACGCAGCAGCATTATTTGCGGTCATCGACACCAACCGAAGCCATCTGCGCCCCTGGCTTCCGTGGGTGGACAGCACATTGCGTGAAGAGCACAGCCTGCTTTTCATTGAGCATGCATTAAGCCAGCTGCATCATCAGGAAGGACTGGCTATGGGTATATTCTACAACAGCGAGCTTATTGGCGGTATCGGTATGCATCAGTGGGACCATAAGCTCAGGAAAGCCCAGGTGGGTTACTGGATAAGCACCCGCTATCAGGGAAGAGGCATCATGGTGCGGTGTCTGCAGGCTTTTCTGGACTATCTTTTTGAAAACCTTTCGCTGAACAAGGTGGAGATTCAATTTATTGCCGCCAATCACAGGAGCGCCTCCCTTGCTGCAAAACTTGGTGCCAGCGTGGAAGGTGTGCTGCGTGAAAGCTGCCTGGTAAGCGGCAGGCTGGAAGACCTGATCGTTACCGGCATCTTGTGCAGAGAATGGATAGCCAATAAAAAAGCCGCTGTTTAGCGGACTTCTCTATTTTGTAATCTTCTCCCAGATCTCGGGGATTCGCTTTATCCAGTTCAGCTCTTTCATCTTAGCTTTTGCTTCTTCTACCGGACTTCCGAAATAAACCTTGCCCCCTTCTATACTGGAGGGGACACCGCTCTGTGCATAGACGATAGCGCCTTTGCCTATGGTGAGATCTTTGCTCACACCAACCTGTCCCCAGAGAATCACTTCGTCTTCTATGATTGCCTTTCCCCCTATCCCTACCTGGGCAGCGAACAGGCAGTTACGGCCGATAACTGCCCCGTGTCCGATATGTATATGATTGTCCAGCTTCGTTCCCCTGCCGATGATGGTATCGCCGCTTACTCCTTTGTCAATGGTACAGCAGGCACCGATCTCAACATCATCGTGGATGATGACCCGGCCGCAGCTTTCCAGCTTGTCATATTGGGATTCGCGTTCCTTCCTTCTTTTGAAATAAAAGGCGTCGGCGCCGATCACTGTTCCGGCGTGAATGATAACATTATCGCCTATCTCAGTATAATCATAGATGGTAACATTCGGATGTATGAGGCAATTTCTGCCGATACGCACATGGTTGCCTACAAAGACCCCGGGCTGCAAATGAGTGCCTTCACCGATCACCGCTGTTTCGCTGACCATTCTGTTGGCAGGCTCAAAGGGGCGGAAATGCCTGACGAGCTTTACATAGGCAGAGAACGGATCAGGATGCACCAGCAGGCTTTTACCCGGAGGGCAGTCAACCTCTTTGTTGATCAGGATGATGGTAGCCCTGGAGTTAAGGCATTTATTGTAATACTTCTCAAAGTCTACGAAAGAAATATCACCCTGCTCTTCCTTGTGAAATCTCATTAAGCCCAGTAACCATCTGTTCTTCGTCGCCGGTGAGTTTCGCTCCTATGAATTCCGCCACCCATTTTACAGCAACTGGATGTTCCAGTTTCATACTCATTAAGTTTGCGCAAAAGTACGATCCATTGCGGGTGATGACTAACCGCCATAAAGATTAATTTTAGTGATTCAATATGCTGCGGGATGATACGCATAAATTATAACGGGGTGCTGATCGATGCGGATGATGCGCCTCCAACGGTTGAGGGAAGCGTATTTCATGCAAGTACCGGCTATTTCGAATCAATGCTGGTTGCAGGCGGCAAGCCGCAGCTTTGGGAGCTGCATGCGGCGAGACTTTCCCGGTCGCTGGAGCAATGGCAATCTTTGTTACCGTCCGGTTTCAGCGCGGCGTTCCTGGAATCTGAGATAACAAGAACAATTGACGCAAATGAGCCGGCGCCTTACTGGAAGCTGCGTGCGGAACTTTTCGTTGGCAACGACGAAACACTGCAATACCTGATTGAGCCGATAACACTCGACGAAACCATGGTTGCGTATAACGAAGCTGGTCTGCGAATAGGGCTTGCAGACAATCAACTGAAGGATTTTGACCGTAATGCAAACCTGAAAACCATCAATACGACACTTTATGTTCAGGGGCCTATGCTGGCTAAAGCACGCCGGCTGGACGATATACTCCTGGTACGGGACAATATCATAGTAGAAAGCGGGACCTCCAATCTGTTTATTGTAAAGGACGGACAGCTTGTCACACCGCCGCTTGAGGCAGGCTGCATTGCCGGCGTCATGCGCACCTACCTGATGGCCCGGCTGTCCGCCGCCGGGTTGCAGGTTTCGGAACGGCTTATCAGCATTGCGGACCTTCTTAACGCAGAGGAGGTTTTTCTTACCAATGCCGTACGCAGGATCAAATGGGTGCAATCAGTTGAAGATTCGCAGTTTACGAATCATCTGTCTTCATACATTTATTCGTTACTGTTTTCCGGCAGAAACTGAGACGGTTCGGATACGTTGAATGGCATAGTTGTTGCCGTTTTCGGGAAAAGAAATGTTATGAGGAAGATAATGACCCTTTGCATCCTGGGCTCTCTCCTGGCTGTGACGGCGACGGCACAGCGCATCAGCGTAGGACCTGAGATCGGTGTGACATTCAATACCCTGCGCACTGAATGGATGGATTATGATGTAGATCAAAGCTTTAATACCGGCTTTAAGATTGGGGGGATTGTAGATATCAGGTTCTCTCCTGGCGTTTCGTTTCAGCCGGGAGTTATGTTTGTGACCAAGGGCTCGGAGCTTAAGTATACCACAACTTATACGGCCAACAGTATAGTATACCGCGAGCGTATAGACCAGGATCTGAGCATCAGCTACCTGGAAATTCCCCTGAATATCCAGTTCTACCTTAACCCGTTCCGAAGAAGCGGATTCTTTATCGGCGGCGGACCATACCTGGCGACAGCAGTTGGCGGGGAGGTAGATTACAGACTTACGACACGTTTGCAAAACGGGACTATTGTGGAGGATGTGGAAGATGAATATGAACTGGAGATAGGTGACGACGAAGAAGAAGACGACATACGCCGCGGTGATATGGGCATTAATCTCAACCTTGGGTATGTAGGCATGAGAGGATTTTTCTTCAGGGCAAATGCAGGAATAGGGCTGTCAAATATAGTTCCGGGACAGGATGATGATTTTTCAATGCGCAATACCTCATATGGGTTATCTGTCGGCTACCTGTTTGGACGATAGTGTCTTAAGGATTTAGATTTTAGAAAGGGCTGTCATAAGGCAGCCCTTTTATATTGCTGAAAAATTTTATTGCTTTCTCTTTCTTTCTTCGGTTTTGTACTATACTTTAGCGCAAATTTTGAGGACAGTTTCCCTATTTTTTAACTAAAATCAAATGTTTATGAAAAAACTCTTTGTTACACTTGCTTGCCTGGCAACTTTATCTTTTGGCGCCAAGGCGCAAACCAAAATCTCTCCTGTAGCCGGCGTAAACATCGCTGACCTGGGCGGGGACGTTGAAGACGCAAACGGACGAATCGGTGCGCACCTCGGCGTTCTGGTGGATTTTCCCCTTGGTGAAGTTATCTCTTTGCAGCCTGGACTGCTTTATTCAATGAAGGGCGCAGAGGATCTTAATCTCAACTATATCGAAGTGCCTATCAACCTGGTGTATCGTCTGCCGATTGGCCTGATGTTCAACGCTGGTCCATACCTCGGTTATGCTATCAGCGGTAAACTCGTTGACGAAACCGATATCTTCCAGGAAGGTGGGTTTAAGCGCCTGGATTATGGTCTGAACCTA
>Ga0196964_10000421_pt1 | contig 27017 bp, 25 predicted proteins | sample S1_10metaG_FD_148615 | JGI IMG/M metagenome (GOLD analysis project Ga0196964, IMG submission 148615) | Soil microbial communities from Anza Borrego desert, Southern California, United States - S1_10 | ecosystem: Environmental > Terrestrial > Soil > Desert | place: USA: California | collected... | reverse complement strand
ATGCCCGTCCTTCCCGGGCGTACGCGTAGCTCAGCGGGAGAGCACTACGTTGACATCGTAGGGGTCGCTGGTTCAATCCCAGCCGCGTCCACCATCCTTCCCTTCCCCAGACAATTCCGCACGCCGCGCTTGGCGCGCAGGCGCCGCAGGCGACCGCCTCCGCTTGGGTCGCGCCTTGACTCACCTCCCAAACCAGGTTGCGATTTCTGGCTCGTCCAATTTTCGCGAGCCCTCCCCATGAGCGACAAGGTTCCTGACCAGGCCCGGCCCGAGCGTGGGCCGAACGGCCGGTTCCTGCCCGGCAACAGCGGCAATCCGAAGGGCCGCCCGCACGGCGGCGCCAACGCCTCGGCGCTGTCGAGGCAACTGCGGCGGCGGGTCAGCGCCGAGGTGGACGGCAGAACGCGCCGGATGAACATCGTCGACGCCCTGGTGCGGCAGCTGGGCGACCGGGCGCTGGAAGGCGACCTGGCGGCGGCGCGCGAGGTGATCCGGCTGGCGCGCGAGGAGGCGGCCGCCGAGGCGAAGGCCGCAGCGTCGGTCCCGCCCGAGCCCGAGCCCGAGATCAGGTACGAGATCGTCGATACGCCGGAGTGGAAGACGGCGCTGTGGCGGCTCGACGGCCTGATCACCGGCGAGGACGAGCAGAAATGGCGACTGAAGCGGTGGGTGGTCGAGGCCGCGTTCGCGCGCCGTCCGGAGCTGCGCCACCAGGCGCAGATCTACCTCGACGCCATCGCGGAGGGCTCCGAACCCGAGCCGGCGCCGCGGTGAAGGCCGCGCCCTACCGCCCGAACAGGTCGGCGATCTGAGGGGCCAGCATCCAGGTGACGAAGGCCGCCAGCAGGAAGACGAAGATGGCCGTCACCTGCTCCATGAAACTCATGCCCCGGCGCCGCCGCGGGCGGACGTAGGACGCCGGCGCGAACGGCTCGGGCTCGGCGGGCCGCGGCTCCGGCGGTGCGGCCGCCGCCGCCTCGGCCGTCGGTTCGGCCTGCGCCGTCGGGAAGGCGGGCTCCTCGGGATCGGCTTCCGGCTCGGCCTGACCGGCCTCGGCCGCGGGCTCCGGCGGCGCTTCGGCGGCCATCGGGGCGTGTTCGGCCTCGGCGTGGGCGGCGTGGGCTTGCGGCGTTCCGTCCAGCCTGGCCTCCAGGGCGCTTATGCGCCGTTCCTGCTCGGCCAGCCGCGCCAGCAGGCCTTCGAGATCGACCGGCGCCGAGCCGGCGTGGGAATGTGCTTCCGACATGGTGCTCCAGCCTCGCGCCGCGCGCACAGACATCGCTGCGCGAATGGCTAACACGGCTCCCGGCCCGCCGTCTTGGCCGTTTTGGGCCACGCCGACCGCTCAGCCGCGCTTCCACCGCAGCGACATGCACGACAGGCCGGCGTCGACCCTGGCGATCTGGTCCGTGGGCAGGGGAACGACCCGCAGGCCGTGGGCGTCGAGCATCTCCAGGGCCCGCGGATACCGCGCCCCGGCCAGGACCGTGTCGTTGACGCGCAGGGCGTTGGCCGCGGCCTCCTCGCCGTCCGGGGTCTCCAGCACGCGCAGGCCGTCGAACAGGCCCGAGCGCGCCATCGGGCCCGTCGCCAGCACCGTCTCCTCGTCGACCAGGGCGCAGGCCGTCTTCAGGTGCAGGGCTCCCGGCGGCGGCGCGACCACACGCGCGGCGCGGCCGAAGCCGGCCAGCGTCTCGGCCAGCGCCCGGGCGCCCTGGGCGTCGGTGCGCTTCGACAGGCCGATGAGCACCGCTTCCGGCGTCACCAGGACGTCGCCGCCGTCGGCGAAGCCGCGCGGCAGGGGGACGACGCGTTCGAAATGGCGGGACAGGGCCGGCGCCAGCTCGGCCGCCTCCCCGATCCGGCTCTGGGCGCCGGGCCGCAGCAGCACGGCGCCCTCCGGGAACACCAGCGCCGGGTCCTCGACGAACACCGAGTCGGGGAAGGCCTCCAGCGGCGCCAGCACCTCCACGTCCAGTCCCGCGCGCCGCAGCGCCGCGACGTAGGCCGCGTGCTCGGCCTTCACGCCCTCGTAGCTCGGACCGTCGTGAGCGCCTTCGCGCAGGCCATGGACCACGCTCTCGCCCGGCTCGCGCACGATCGCTACACCGAAGTCGAACACCCGCATGGCCGCAGAAGACGCCGGAGCGGGCCGGCGCGCAACGCCCGTGGGCCGCGGGCGGCTGTCCCGCGTCGCCGCAGCCCGTCTAGACTGGGCTCGAATCGGCGGAGCGGGGCGTGAAACGGCTGGTGTTCAGGATCGTCGGGCTGGCCGCGACGGCGCTCGCCGTCGCGGGCCTGTTCGTGCCCCTGTTGCCCACCACCGTCTTCCTCATCGTCGCCGCCTGGGCCTTCGGCCGCTCGTCCCCGACGCTGGAGGCCTGGCTGCGCAATCATCCGCGCCTCGGCCCGCTGATCGCCGACTGGGAAGAGCGCGGCGCCGTTCCTCGCCCGGCCAAGGCCGCCGCCGTCGCCGGCATGGGCGCCAGCCTGCTGGCCATGTGGCTGCTGGGAGTCCAGCCCTGGGCCATGGGGGCGGCCGCCGCGGTCCTCGCCGTGGTCGCCGCCTGGCTGATCAGCCGGCCGGTCTGAACCGGTCCGGCGGGCCGCAGGGCCGAATCCGCGCCGCGCGACCGAACCGTCGCCCCCTCCCGCCAGTTACCCCTGAACGGGCGCGCACGCCCGCGCGCCTCCGATCCAGGGAGAGCACCGCCATGAAAGTCAGCCAGTGCATGAGCCGGGACGTGCAGGTCTGCGCGCCGGACTCCACCATCCAGGCGGCCGCCGACACCATGCAGACCATCGATTCGGGTGTGCTGCCGGTGGGCGAGAACGACCGCCTGGTGGGCATGATCACCGACCGCGACATCGCCGTGCGCGCGGTGGCGCGGGGCCTGGGCCCCGACACCCCGGTGCGCGAGGTGATGACCGACGAGGTCTGCTACGTCTACGACGACCAGGAGATCGACGACGTCGCCGCCAACATGGCCGACCAGCAGGTCCGCCGCATGCCGGTGGTCAATCGCGACAAGCGGCTGGTCGGCATCATCTCGCTCGGCGACATCAGCCGCGCCGGCGACGGGCGCCTCGACTCGGGCCGGGCCGACGGCGACCAGGCGGCGGCCAGGGCGCTATCGGGCATCTCCGAGCCCTCCAGCCTCCACAGCCAATAGGAGACCGCCATGAGCACCAACGGACTGGAGGTCTTCGACAAGTCGTTGCAGACGACCCACGTCTGGCTGAACGACATCCAGGAAACCCTCGGCCCCGACCGCAAGGTGGCCTGGAAGGTGCTGTCGACCGTGCTGCACAAGCTGCGCGACCGGCTGCCCATCGAGGTCGCGGCCCACCTGGGCGCGGAGCTGCCGCTGATCGTGCGCGGGGTCTACTACGACCAGTTCACCCCGGCGCGCATGCCCAGCCGCTGCGACCTCGACGAATTCGTCGAGGAGGTGGCCGAGTGGCTGTCCGACACCCGCCCGGTCGACCCGCGCGACGCGGTCAGGGCGGTGTTCCAGACCCTGTCGCGGCACATCCCGCGGGGCCAGATCGCCAAGGTCCAGGGCGCCCTGCCCAGCCGCCTGCGCGACTTCTGGCTGTCGGCCGAGGAAGGGGTCACCCCGCCGCCCGACCAGGGCGAGGCCGGCCGCTACCGCGCCGGGACCGAGACGGGCCGCTCGACCATGGACGACATCGCCGCGGGCCGGGGCAGCCCGTCCGACGCGGTCAATCCGCAGGGCATGTGAGGAGGCCGCAATGGCTGACGTGAAGGGCGAAATCGGCCGCGACGGCCGGGCCGGCAAGTCCGATCCGGTCGAGCGCAACCCGAAGCCGGAGACCCGGCGCGTGGCCGAGCGCTCGCGCATGGGCTCGGGCGAGAGCCTCTCTCCCGGCGCCGACGCCGCCGGCGCGCCGGAAGGGCTGAAGCGCGGGGAATAGGCGAAGGCCGGGGCCGGGCGCGCCTGTGGAGCCTCAGGCGGGCGAGGCCTGCGTCTCCGCCGCCATCGCCCGCGTCCGCAGCCGCCGCAGCTCCCACAGGTCGTTGCGGCTGAAGGGCAGCATCGGCCGAAGCGCCGCCAGCGCCGGACGGCCGATGTCGCGCTCCAGGGCGGCCAGGCGCAGGAACTTCTCCCGATCCTCGGCCGCCGGATCGCCGGGCCGGCCGTCCTGCGCCGCCAGCATCAGCTCCTCCGCCCTCAGCACCAGTTCGGTCTTCAGCGCCACGTAAGCGGTGATCTCGCCCGCGGTGGCCTCGGGGAAGCGCCGCGACAGGGCCAGCAGGGCGCGGCCGGCCTCGGTCTCGGCGAAGCGGCCGGCGCGGATCTGCTCGAGCATGGCGCGGTGCTCCTCGGCGTCCGCCTGCAGCCAGCGGCGGGTCGCCGTCTCGCTGCGGGCGAAGACCAGGAACAGGGTCAGCGGGACCAGCAGCAGTGTCCCGGCCATGGCCAGCAGGGGCTGGTGGGGGAAGTGGTTGAAGGCCGAGTGGACGAGGATGGCGACCACCAGGCCGGGGACGAACAGCAGCGGGTCGAAGCGGTAGCGGCCGACGTCGGCGGCGCTCTGGCGCTCGCCCATCTCGTGGGCGATGACGGCGAACAGGGCCGTGGCCCCGCCGTGCATGATCGCCGTGCCGAAGCCGCGCACGATCCAGGCGCCCAGGCTGGCGTCGGCCATGGTGTGCAGGAACCAGCCGTTCTCCACCACCGAGAAGCCGGCGCCCACGGCGAAGCCCGAGATGGCGGCGTCGAGCTTGAAGCCGATGCGGTTGGCCGCGAACAGCCCGACCACGGCCAGCGCCTTCAGGGTCTCCTCGATCGGCGGGGCGATGTACTTGGCGTACTCGGTGAAGCCGATCGGGAAGCCGTCCATCACCCGCCAGTTGACGAGATAGCTGGCGGCGGCGACCGCGGCGCCCAGCAGCACCATCAGCACGATGCGGCGGAAGCTGACGAGGTTGAACACGTCCAGCCGGTCGAAGCCGAGGAGCAGCAGCAGCACCGGGGCGGCGGCGATCGCGGCCTTGAGGGCGATGTCCCAGTCCATCAGCGCGCCGCCGTCACAGGATCTTCAGCGAGACCAGCACCTCGCCCCCCTCGCGCTCGCCCTCGCGGAACGCCTCGGCGTAGCCCAGCGACAGGGTCATGGGCAGGCGCACGGCGACGGTGAAGTTGAAGTCCACCTGGAAGCCGAGCGACTGGTAGTCGACCGTGTCGCCCGTCCCGCGCTCGGTGTGCAGCCAGCCGGCGAACACCGCGGGCCTCGCCGACGACAGGTAGAAGCTCTCCGTGCCCACGTCGCGGAAGCGGAAGGGCGGGAAGTTGACCTCGCCCAGCACGCGGGCGAAGCGGCGGGCGTCGATCTCGTTGATGTCGTAGCCGGGCAGGCTGTCGAAGTCGCGGTAGCGCTTCACCTCGCGGTCGTCGACGTAGTTGTTGCCCCAGCCGCCCATGTAGAAGCTGGACAGCGGGTTGGAGCGGTCGCCGGTGGCGAAGCCGGCGGCGGTGTAGACCCAGGCCGAGGAGTTCGGCCACCACAGCGGAACCCCGGCGTCGACGCCGCCGCGCCAGGACGACATCAGCTCGTCCGCCGCGTGGTCCAGCGCCCCGGCGACGTTCCAGCGCCAGCCGCGCTCGTGGTCGACGGCGCCCAGCGACTTGGTGGTGTCGGTGTAGTGCAGCTCGAAGGTGGTCTCGGCCAGGCTCTCGAACTGGGTCTGCACGGCCTGCGCCGCGGGCAGGGTGTCGAGGCCGCGGTAGTAGGCCAGGTCGGCGGTGAAATCGAGCTGGCGCGGCGGGTCGTAGATGAAGCTGCGGCGGTAGCCGACGATCACCGCGTCGCCCTTGCGGGCCCGCTCGGTGGGGCCGAACAGGTCGTAGAAGTCCGCGTCGTTGCGCCAGTAGCGGAAGCTCCAGCGCAGGGTCCGGTACTCGATGTCGATGTGCCAGTCCTCCTCGCCGTCGAACGGCGAGGAGGGGAGGAAGGAGACCGTCGCCGTCAGCTGGTTGAACTGCAGCGGGTCCTCGAAGATCACGTGGTAGCCGACGGCGACGCGGCCCTTGTAGCCCTCCACGATCGGGTAGCGCGCGCCCAGCCGCATCTCGCGGAACGGGTCGTACTTGCCCTGGCGGGTGATGCGGTCCTGCAGCGGCGTCTCGTTGGGCGGGCCGGCGGTCCAGCGGGTCACCACCGGATGGCGGTTGGCGATCTCGGCCCCGAGGAAGCGCACCGCGCCCAGGTCCTCCAGCGGCCGGGCGCCGCGGATCACCCCGGGACGGAAGCCGTCGCCGGTGTACTCGTAGACGATCATCGAGCCGTCCGCCTGCGGAATGGGCCGGAAGAAGCCCGTCGAGGCGTTGGTCATGGCCTCGATCTCGCGGGTCTGCAGGTCGTAGCGGTAGATGTTCGAGACGCCGGTGTAGTAGGCGCTGCCGTAGAGGTAGCGGTTGTCCGGCGAGAACACGAAGCCCTCGGGCGTCGCGCTGCCCAGCTCGAACTGGGCGAAGGGGACCGGGGTCATGCCCGGCAGCAGCTCGGCGGTGCGGAACACCTGCACCGACTGCCTGCCGTCGACCTCGCCCATCGACGCCGCCAGCATGGTCCCGTCGGGCGAGATGTCGAGATCGAACGGCGTGCGCCCGAAGTCGAAGGTGTGAACCTGGTTCCAGCTGGCGTAGGGGGCCGGGATGCGCACCAGGGTGACGTAGCCGTTGAGGTGCCTGAGCCCCCACAGCGACTTGTCGCGGGGGTTCAGGACGATGTCGCCGATGCGCGCGTCGCGCAGCCTCATCGTCCTGCGGCCGGTGGCGACGTCGATCTCGATCACGTCGCGGTAGGCGTAGTTGTCGGTCGTGTACCAGGCGACGTTGCGCTCCGGGTCGTAGGCCAGCGAGGTCACCCGGTAGAGCATGGCCCCCTTGATGTCCGTCAGCTTGCGGACGGTCCCGGTCTCGGCGTCGAGCACCCCGACGTGGGCGATGACGCCGGTGCCGCGGAAGGCGCCGACAAGGTCGCCGGTGCGCGGGTCGACGAAGGCGCGCGACACCGAGCCCAGGCCGTTCGGCGTCATCGGCTCGGCGAGCGTCTCCGGATAGGCCCGCAGCGACGCCAGGTTCTGCTGCTGGAAGGTCTTCTCCCAGGCGATCCACTCCCGCCAGGCCTCGCCCAGGGGCTTGCCGAACACGCGGCGGAACTGGGCGGCGAAGTAGGCTTCGCTGTGCTCGTCGCGGCCGACCCACTCGACCACCTTCTCGGGTCCGTAGGCGTAGCCGAGCCAGCTGATGAAGCGCGTGCCGTAGAGGTAGTCGTTCACCCCCACCTGGAAGTCGACGGCGACGCCCTCCGACTCCAGGCCGACCGGCGAGTAGAAGTAGGCCCCGTCCCGCACCATCGAGCGGAACACCATCTCGTCGTAGGCCCCCTGGGCGCGGCCGTAGCCGCCGGCCATCCAGGTCTCGAAGAACACCGCCGAGCCCTCGAGGTACCAGCGCGGCACGTTCACCCGGGGCGTGGTGAGGTAGTTGTAGAGGATCGACTCCGGGTGCTCGTCGAGCGGCATGGGCTTGCCGCCGAACACCCGCCGCCAGAAGGCGTCGCGCTGGTTCCACACGTCCATGGTGGCGACGTGGACGATCTCGTGGTTGGCCAGGGTGTAGAAGCGCTCGCCGGCGCTGAAGGTCTCGAACGACTGCGACAGCGGCGCGATGTCGAACAGGATCGCGTTGTTCGGCGAGGCGCGGGCCCCGGCGTTGCCGTAGTCGGAGAAGTCCTTGAGCAGGACGGTGATCCTGTCCCACGGCGTCCAGTCGAACATCTCGCGGCTGAAGTCGATGGCGTTCTCGGCCGAGGCGCCGACGTAGGGCGTGAGGTAGGTCTCGGCCGGGTCGAAGTAGAGCAGCCGCTGCTGCCGCGTCTCGATCAGCGACAGGTCGATCAGGGGCAGGCGGTCGGGGGCGCGGCTGGGCGGCGGGACCGACTGGTCCGGCATTACCGGGTCCTGGATGGTGTCCATCGGCGCCGTCGGCAGGGGTTCGCCGGGCTGGGCGCCGTCGGGCGCCGGGTCCTGCGCGACTGTGGGCGGCTCGCTCGGCGCCGGGGCCGTCTCTGTTTGTGCGAAGGCGGGCCCGGCCAAGGCCGAGCCCGCCAGCGTCAGACCGCACAGGAACCTGCGCATGCTCCCCCCAACCCCGACATGCGGCGGCGCGGCCGCGTCTCCCCCCGCGGCCGCGCGCCGTTACGCGAACTTACTGGGCCCGCAGCTGCGCCTGGAAGCTGGCGTCGCGGGCCATGGCCGCGAACGCCGGCTGCTGCGCCAGGGCCTGGAAGGCCTGGGCGTTGCGGCCCAGCGCCTGGAACGCCTGGGCGTTGCGGGCCAGGGCCTGCAGCGCGTCGGCGTTGCGGCCGAGGGCGGCGAACGCCTGCGGGTTCATGGCCATGGCCTGGAAGGCCTGCGGGTGCGCCGCCATGGCCTGGAAGGCCTGGGCGTTGACGCCGGCGGCGGCGCGCGAGTTGGCCAGCGCCGCCTGGGCCTGGAAAGCCTGGGCCGCGCGGGCCGAGGCCTGCAGCGCGTTGGCGTTGCGGGCCAGCGCCTGGAAGGCGTCGGCGTGACGCGCCATGGCCTCGAAGGCGTTGGCGTTGCGGGCCAGAGCCTGGAAGCCCTGGGCGTCGGCGGCCAGGGCCTGGAAGGCCTGGGCGTTGCGGGCCAGCGCCTGGAACGCCTGGGCGTCCTGGGACAGGGCCTGCATGGCCGCGGCGTCGCGGCCCAGCGCCTGGAAGGCCTGGGCGTCGCGGGCCATCGCCGCGCTGGCGCTGGCGTTGCGGGCCTGGGCTTCGAACGCGCTGGCGTTGCGGGCGAAGGCCTCGAACGCCGCCGGGTTGCGCGCCATGGCCTGGAACGCCTGCGGGTGGCGCGCCAGGGCCTGGAAGGCCTGCGGGTGCGCCGCCAGCGCCTGGAAGGCCTGCGGGTGCTGGGCCAGGGCCGCGAACGCGTTGGCGTTGGCGGCGAAGGCCTGGATCGCCGCGGCGTCCATGCCCTGGGCCTGGCGGGCGTTGGCCTCGAAGGCCGCGGCGCTGCGGGCGGCCGCGCTCAGCGCATTGGCGTCGCGGGCCAGGGCCTGGAAGGCGTTGGCGTTGCGCGCCATGGCCTCGAACGCGCTGGCGTTGCGGGCGAAGGCCTCGAACGCGTTGGCGTTGCGGGCCAGGGCCTGGAAGGCCTGGGCGTTGCGGGCCAGGGCCTCGAACGCGGCCGCGTCGGCGGCCAGCGCCTGCATGGCCGCGGCGTCGCGCGCCAGGGCCTGGAAGGCGGCCGCGTCCTGGGCCATGGCCGTCTGGGCCGAGGCGGCGCGGGCGTGGGCCGCGAAGGCCTGGGCGTCCCGCGCATAGGCCTCGAACGCCGCCGGGTTGCGGGCCATGGCCTGGAACGCCTGCGGGTGGCGCGCCAGGGCCTGGAAAGCCTGCGGATGCCGCGCCATGGCCTGGAAGGCCTGCGGCTGCATGGCCATCGCCTCGAAGGCCTGCGGATGGCGGGCCATGGCTTCGAACGCCGCGGCGTTGGCGCCGGCGGCGGCCTGCGACTGGGCGGCGCTGGCCGAGGCGGCGCGCGCGGCGGCCTCGAACGCGGCCGGATCCTTGGCCAGGGCGGTGAACGCCTGCGGATGCTGGGCCATGGCCGTCAGCGCCTGCGGATGCTGGGCCAGGGCGGCGAAGTTCGCGTCCCGCGCCATGGCGCGGAAGTTCGCGTCCTTGATCATGACTTCGAAGGCGTCCGTCTGCATGAGCTGCGGCACCGACTGGTCGCCGAGCGTGACGTCTTCGGTGGAAACCTGACTGGAGCGGTAGCGCTCCGCCGGCGCGATGGTGCCGGCCGTTTCACCCTGGGGCGGAAAGACCCGTCCCAGGCCGTAGGCGCCTCCGGCGACCACGATCAGGCCAGCCGCCGCCAGCGCCATCTTGGCGTTGTTAGAAGACTTGGTAGCCATGGAATGCCTCCCTCCGGGCATGTCGAAGCGCGGAAACTCGATCAACAGGTTGCCTGCGTCAATAGATGCAACCGCGAAAGCAACTTGCCTCGGGGGCGAGTCGCGAACTATTTCAACGGGCTAGAAGTAGTAACAATGTTCTGTGGGACCCGTGATTTCCGGGACCTTGAAATGTGATCGGCGAATTCCTAGCGCGCCACTAGGCGGTCACCGTTTCGACCCATTTCCGGAACAGGGACAGGTCCGCCAGCCCGCCGTGCCGGGCGACGACTTCGCCGCGCCTGAGCAGGAACAGGGCCGGGATCCCCTGCACCCCGAACTCGGCCGCCAGGTCGGGCGCCGCGTCGACGTCGACCTTGGCGAACCGCGCCCGCGGCTCGAGCTCGGCGGCGGCGCGGGCGAACACCGGCGCCAGGGCGCGGCAGGGGCCGCACCAGGCGGCCCAGAAGTCGACGATCAGGGGCAGGTCGCTGTTCACCAGGTGACGGCGGAAGCGCGGGGCGTCCAGCGCCACCGGTTCGCCGGTGAACAGCTTCTGCCTGCAGCGCCCGCACTTCGCCCGCCGGGCGTCGCGGTCCGCCGGCAGCCGGTTGGGGCTGTCGCAGTGGGGGCAGACGACGCGGATCGTGCCGGACACGCGGGCTGCGGCTCAGGTCTCCGGGCCGGCGGGCTCGCCGCGGCGCGGGTCGGCGCCGTGGGATTGGCGGCTGGCCGGCCGTCCGTCGCGCAGGGTCTTGTCCCGGTCGCCGCCGCCGCGGTTGCCGCCGCGGTCGCCGCCTGGGTTGCCCTTGCCGGGCGCGCCTTCGCGGGTCGGTGCTGGGTCATCTCGGCCTCCTTGGTCGCCGAGGCAACGGCAGGCGAGGGCCGGGGTTCCGCGCGGCGGCGGGGACGTCGCCACGGGTCGGCCGAGCGCGACAGGCGCGACTTGCAGGGTTGTCAGGGGTCGTTTTCAATAAATATGCGTTAAAACAATTAGTTATCCAGATTCCGGCCGTCTCTCGGAACGGTGGGCGAAGAGTCCCGTTGACTCTTCGCGCGATGAGAACAAAGTGTGAACCATGGTCCCGCTCCGGCTCGTCTCCCAGACAGGCTTGGCCCCCGCCTCGGCCGGGGCGGGACCGCCCGTGTCCGCCGCGGGGGCCGTCTTCGGCCTGACGTCGGGGCTGGAGGAGGCGACGGTTCCGGGCGGCCCGGGCGCGGCGGCCGGGCTCGGCTTCTGGCTGGCCCGGGCGGCGGCGGCGGGGGGCGAACGGATGATCGCGGTGGTCGCGCCGCGCAACTGGTTCGCCGAGCGCGGCGGGCTGTCCGCGCGCGGCGCGCGGCGGTTCGGCGTCGAACCGGGCCGGTTACTGCTGGTGAAGCCCAGGACCGAGGCCGAGGTCCTGTGGGCGATGGAGGAAATCCTGCGCTCGGGGGCGGCCGACCTGGCGCTGGGGGCGGCGGAGGCCGCCTCCCTGACCCAGACGCGGCGGCTCGACATGGCGGCGCGGCTCTCGGGCGCCTGCGCGGGCCTGATCCGGGTCGGCGCCGGCGGCGGCCTCAGCGCCGCGCGGCGGCGCTGGGCGGTCAGGCCGCTGGCCTCGGGGCCCGACCCCTGGGACGCGCGCGCGCCGGGGCGGCCGCGCTGGCGGGCCCAGCTGCTACGCCGCCGCGACGGGCCGCCGGGCATGTGGGATCTGGAGTGGAACGATGAGACGGGTCGTCTCGATCTGGTTGAAGGACTGGCCGGTGACAGTCTGGGCGAAACAGCCCGGGCGGTCGCCGCCGGCTGAGGTCCCTTTCGCCCTGGTCGAGCGCACCGGCCGGGGCCTGGTGCTGGCCGGGCTGAACGGCGCGGCCCGCAGCCTCGGCCTCTCCCATGGCCAGGCCCACGCCGACGCCTGCGCTATCGCGCCCGCGCTGCAGAGCGCCCCGGCCGAGCCGGAGCGCGCCGCCGAGGCCCTGCGCAAGCTGGCCCTGTGGGCCGAGCGCTGGTCGCCGATGGTGGCGCTCGACGCCGACCGGCCCGAGCAGGAGGGGCTGTTCCTCGACGTCACCGGCGCCGCCCACCTGTGGGGCGGCGAGCCGCAAATGCTGGCCGACATCCGCCGCCGGCTGGCGGCGGCGGGCGTCGAGGCGCGGCCGGCGATGGCGGGGACCCCCGGCGCCGCCTGGGCGCTGGCCCGCTACACGGCCCGCGAGGATCCGGTCGCCCCCGAGGGCCAGGAGCGCGCCGCCCTGGCCGGCTTGCCGGTCGAGGGCCTGCGGCTGTCGGACAAGGCGGTCTCCCTGCTGCATCGTTTCGGCCTGCGCCGCATCGGCGACCTCTATCCGTTGCCCCGTTCGGGCCTGGCGCGCCGCTTCCGGGGGAGCGAGGGACTGGAGGTGGTGGGCCAGCTCGACCGCGCGCTGGGCCTGTGCTCCGAGGCCCTGAAGGGCGAGCAGCGCCCGGCCGCCTACCGCGCCCACCAGGTGTTCGCCGAGCCGCTGACCGTGGTCGAGGCCGCCCGCCTGCGCGCCGAGCCCCTGGTCCATGACCTGTGCGCGGCGCTGGAGCGGGACGGCCGGGGCGCGCGGCGCGTGGTGGTCACCGGCTTCCGGGTCGACGGCCGCGCCACCCGGCTGGAGGCGGCGCTGGGCGCTCCCTCGCGCAGCCCGAAGCACATCCTGCGGCTGCTGCGCGAGAAGGGCTGGGAGCGGCTGGACCTCGGCTTCGGCGTCGACGCCCTGATGGTCTCCGCCGTGGTGGTCGAGCCGCTGACGGCGACCCAGGTCGACAGCGAGGCCGGGACCAGGGCCGCCGACGCGCCCACCCGCGCGGCGCTGATGGACAGGCTGGTCGCGCGGCTGGGCGAGACTGCGGTCGGCCGGCCGGTGCTGCGCGAGAGCTGGATCCCCGAACGCAGCGAGGCCCTGGCGCTCGATCCTCCCGCCCTCGAGGGGCCTCCATCGGGTGAGGATCGCCCGCTGCTGCTGCTCGACCCGCCCGAGCCGATCGAGGCCACGGCCGAGCTCCCGGAAGGCGCTCCGGCGCGGTTCGTCTGGCGGCGCGTGGCGCGGCGGGTGCGGCGCTTCACCGGCCCCGAACGCCTGTCGCCGGAGTGGTGGCGCCCGCCCGAACGCCCCGGCCGGGAGCCCCGCACCCGCGACTACTACAAGCTCGAGGACGAGGACGGCGGGCGCTACTGGGTGTTCCGCGAGGGCCTCTACAACCGCGAGGACGCAGAGCGTCCGCCGAGCTGGTGGCTGCACGGGGTGTTCCCGTGACCTACGCCGAGCTCGACGTGCGCACCAACTTCAGCTTCCTGGAGGGCGCGTCCCATCCCCAGGAGCTGGTGGGCCAGGCCGATCACCTCGGCTTGCACGCCATCGGCGTCGCCGACCGCAACAGCCTGGCCGGCGTGGTGCGGGCGCACGCGGAGGCGAAGAAGCGCGGCGTGCGCCTGCTGATCGGCTGCCGCCTGCAGTTCACCGACGGCTGCGAACTGATCGTCTATCCGCGCGACCGCGCCGCCTACGGGCGCCTCTGCCGGCTGTTGTCCCTGGGCAAGAGCGGCGAGGGCCTGGCCGAGGGCAGGGTCGACTTCGGCAAGGGCCGGATCGCCAAGGGCGAGACCCGGCTGGTCTTCGAACAGGCGACGGCGCTGGGCGAGGGCCTGATCGCCCTGGTTCCCGCACCGGCCGAGATCGACGCCGCCTTCGAGGCGCGGCTCGCCGCCTGGCGCGAGGCCTGGCCGGACGACCTCCACCTGGCCGCGGCCCCGCTCCGGCGCGGCGCCGACCGGGCACGCTTCGCCAGGCTCGAGGCCATGGCGCAGCGGACCGGCGCGCCGCTGGTCGCCTCCAACGCCGTCCTCTACCACCACTTCGACCGCCGCCCGCTGCAGGACGTCCTCACCTGCGTGCGCGAGGGGACGACCATCGACGCGGCCGGCTTTCGGCTGGAGGCCAACGCCGAGCGCTACCTGCAGCCGCCGCCCGCCATGGCGCGGCTGTTCAAGGGCTTCGAGGCGGCCCTGGCGCGCACGATCGAGATCGCCGAGGCCTGCCGCTTCTCGCTGGACGAGCTCTCCTACGTCTATCCGGACGAGCCGGTGCCGCCCGGCTTCACCCCCCAGCGGCAGCTCATCCGCCTCAGCTTCAGGGGCGCCCGCAAGCGCTTCCCGGACGGCGTGCCGCCGAAGGTGCTGACCAACCTAGTCAGGGAGCTGAAGCTGATCCGGCGGCTGGGCTACGCCAACTACTTCCTCACCGTGCACGACATCGTCGCCTGGGCCCGCGACCCGGCGCGCGACATCCTCTGCCAGGGCCGCGGCTCGGCCGCCAACTCGGTGGTCTGCTACTGCCTCGAGATCACCTCGGTGAACCCCGCCGAGCAGGACGTGCTGTTCGAGCGCTTCCTGTCCGAGGAGCGGCGCGAGCCGCCCGACATCGACGTCGACTTCGAGCACGAGCGGCGCGAGGAGGTGATGCAGTACGTCTACGACCGCTACGGCCGCCACCGCGCCGCCATCGTCGCCACCGTCATCCACTACCGCCCGCGCTCGGCCATCCGCGACGTGGGCAAGGCCATGGGCCTGACCGAGGACGTCACCGCCCGGCTGGCCAACACGGTGTGGGGCTCCTGGGGCTCGGAGATCGAGGACGACCACGTCGATTCCACCGGCATGAGGCGCGAGGACCCCCGGCTGGCGCTGGCGCTGGAGCTCACCGCCCAGCTGGTCGGCTTCCCGCGCCACCTCAGCCAGCACGTCGGCGGCTACGTCCTGACCCAGGGGCCGCTGATCGAGACCGTGCCGGTGGGCAACGCGGCGATGGAGGACCGCACCTTCATCGAGTGGGACAAGGACGACATCGACGAGCTGAAGATCATGAAGGTCGACGTGCTGGCGCTGGGCATGCTGACCGCCATCCGCCGCGGCTTCCAGATGATCGAGCAGGCCTACGGCCCCAGGCTCGACCTGGCCCGCATCCCGCGCGAGCGCCGGCGCGTCTACGCCATGCTGTGCAGGGCCGACTCCCTGGGCGTCTTCCAGGTCGAGAGCCGGGCCCAGATGGCCATGCTGCCGCGCCTGATGCCGGTGGAGTTCTACGACCTGGTGGTGCAGGTGGCGATCGTCCGGCCGGGGCCGATCCAGGGCGACATGGTCCACCCCTACCTGTCGCGCCGCCACGCCCGGCGGGAGGCCAGGCTCGCCGGCCGTCCGTTCGAGATCCACTACCCGGCGCCGTCGCCCGAGCACGGCCATCCCGACGAGCTGAAGAACGTGCTGCACAAGACGCTGGGCGTGCCGCTGTTCCAGGAGCAGGCCATGCGCATCGCCATGGAGGCGGCCAGGTTCACCGGCGACGAGGCCAACGGGCTGAGGCGGGCCATGGCCACCTTCCGCCACCTGGGCACCATCGGCAGCTACGAGGAGATGCTGGTCGGGCGCATGATCGCGCGCGGCTACGACCCCGAGTTCGCCCGGAACTGCTTCAACCAGATCAAGGGCTTCGGCGAGTACGGCTTCCCCGAGAGCCACGCCTGCTCCTTCGCCCACCTGGTCTATGTCTCCTCGTGGCTGAAGTGCGTCTTCCCCGAGGTGTTCTGCGCCGCCCTCCTGAACAGTCAGCCGATGGGCTTCTACGCCCCCGCCCAGATCGTCCGCGACGCGAAGGAGCACGGCGTCGAGGTGCGCCATCCGGACGTCAACGAGAGCGACTGGGACTGCATCCTGCAGCGGCGGCCGCGCGGCCGGCGGCGCGCCGTGCGCCTGGGCCTGCGCCAGATTGGCGGCTTCAAGGAGGACTGGGGCAGGCAGATCATGCAGGCGCGCGCCGAAGGGGGCCCCTTCGACAGCCTGGACGAACTGCGCAGCCGCGCGCGCCTGCCGGCCGAGGCCATCGACGCCCTGGCCGAGGCCGACGCCCTGGGCTCGCTGGACTTCAACCGCCGCGCCGGGCTGTGGGCCTCGCGCGGCCTGCCGCGGGCGCGCAGGCCGGCGCCCCTGTTCGAGGCCGCGGGCCTCGACGAGGGCGATCCCGAGGGCTTCGCCCACCTGCCGCCGACCGCGCCGTCGGAGGAGGTGGTGGCCGACTACCAGACCATCCGCCTGTCGCTGAAGGCCCACCCCATGAGCTTCCTGCGCGAGCGCTTCCGCGCGCTCGGCGCCATTCCGGCCAAGGCGATCGAACAGGTCGGCGACCGGCGCCGCGCGACCGTCGCCGGCGTCGTGCTGGTGCGTCAGCGGCCAGGCTCGGCCAAGGGCGTCTGCTTCATGACCATCGAGGACGAGACCGGCGTCGCCAACGTGGTGGTCTGGCCCAAGGTGTTCGAGCAGTTCCGGCCGGTGGTCATGGGCGCGCGGCTGGTGCTGGTGAAGGGCTACATCCAGCGCGCCGAGGACGCCCCCGAGACCGACGTCATCCACCTGGTCGCCCAGGCGATCGAGGACCGCACGGCGGACCTGGCGCTGCTCTCCGACACGGTGCTGCCGGTCCAGCGCTCGCCCGGCGACGGCGCGACCAGCTCGGCCCCGGCCAAGGGCGAGCCGCCGCCGCCCGCCCCGCGCCGCCACACCCACCCCCGCGACGTGCGCGTCATCCCGAAGTCGCGCGACTTCCACTGAGGGCGCGCCGCCGCCGCCGCTCGGGCTCGGCCTCGAACACCACGCCGAGCGCCATGGCCAGCAGCACGGCGTAGCCCCACACCACCATGGCGGTCTGGTAGGCGTAGCTCCGCAGGCTGAGGTCGATCATCATGGCGAAATGGCCGGCCACGGTGAGCACGTGGCACGCCGCGGCGATCATCAGCCAGCGCCGGTGCGAAAGCAGCGCCAGGGCCACCAGGATCATGAGCAGGATCAGATCCACGCCCAGCATGCCGTACTGCGGGCGGACGAAGTCGAAGCTGTTGAGCATCAGGCTGGCCATCCAGGCCAGATAGAAGGCGACGGCGGCGATCCGCTCGGGACCGCCGCCGCGCCAGAGCGCATAGACGCACGTCAGTGTAAGGATGACGAAGAACGTCTCCGTGCCCGCCGGAATCATCAACCACGCCCCCCAAGACGTCCGCCGATGATGCCAGAGCCCGCGACCGCCGTCAGCGGCCCCGGCGGCGGCCTTCGAGCACGGTGAAGCCCGGCTGGCTGGGCGTCTCGCCCTCGGGCGGCTTCTGCGTATCCCCGAACGACACGTTCCGCAGCCCGATGGCGTTCTGCATCTCGACCAGCCGGTGGTGCGTGTCGACGATCTCGCGCCGCGCCTCGGTCAGGGCGGTGAGCGAGCGGGCGATGCTTTCGAAGGCGCTCTGTCCGACCACGGCCGAAATGTTGGACTCCATGCGGGCGTGAGGCAGGAGCCCCGCCAGGCGTGCGATCTTGCCGAGCGCGCCGTCGATGGCGGCCTCGGTCTCGAACAGTTGCTCGGCCACCTGGTTGGCCATGATGCGACGTTTCATGAGCGTAGCTCCCCTGTCGCCGGGACGACGCCCGGCGGCTGTTCCGATTGAAAGAATGTCGAGACGTCAGGTCCGGGACGGCGACGAGTCGTGCGCGACCGCCCGTTGGACCGCGGCGGTGAAGCCGTGCGCGGCCACGATGGCGCCCAGCGACAGGAGCCCGATGATCACGGCCCAGACCAGGATCGTCACCAATTGCCGGCCCGCCGTCAGCGGTGACCCGGCGTCTCCCCGAAGCTCTCGTCCGCGATCACCCAGGCCAGCGAAAGGATTTCCCGCAAGACCTGCGAACGCGGCAGAAAGGGCGCCTGTTTGCGGGTCGCCGAGACCAGGGCGGGCGTCATCTCCCGCTGGCGCTCGCTCGCCGCGATGGAGGTCAGCGCCTCCTCCAGCTCCGCCCAGGTGAAGCTGGGCATCGCCTTGTCCGACTCGGACCCCCCCATGGACGGGTCCCCGTCTTTGCCGTTCTTCTCGATGACTTTCAGCATGTCGTCCCTCCTCGGTGAGGAAGGACTGCCCGGTGTGGGGGGGCAGGGGAGCCCGCGACGCCTGACCCCCTGAATCATTGAGGGGGGGCTGACCGTCGGTCTCCACCGCCAGCAGCATCAGCGCCGCCTGGCGGCGGTCGGCGGCGCCGAGCCGGCTGCGGCCTTCGCTGACATGCCAGTCCACCGTGTGGGCGGAGATGCCCAGGCGGCGGCCGATCTCCTTGGAGCGCAGGTGCTGGGCGACCAGTCGCAAGCACTCGCGTTCGCGCGGTGAAAGCCGCGCGACGGCGTCCTTGAGGGCGTCGTCCGGCTCGGTCATGGTTAAGGTTTATGGATCAATCATAGGTCGAACGTCCATACGTTACCGGGGCTTGGCCTGCGTGTAGCCCGAGGCTTATGGTCGCGACCCTCGGAATTCGGGGCGGGTGCGTGTGATGGTGCGACGGATTTTCGCGATCGCGGCTTTGGTTGTGGCGGCGGCTTTCTCGCCCGGCTTGTCCGCGGCCCAGCCGCAACCCGATTCGCCGGCGGCGGCGGCGCGCGCCGAGCCGGCCCGCCTGCCGCCCGAGTCCAGCGTGCGCCAGAGCCTGCGCATCGGCGGGCGCGCCTTGAACTACACCGCCTACGCCGGCGCCCTGCCGGTGAAGGACAAGGACGGCGCGGTGATCGGCGAGGTGGCCTACACCGCCTTCATCCTCGATGCGGCCAACCGCATCGACCGGCCCGTGACCTTCGCCTTCAACGGCGGGCCGGGCGCCGCGTCGGTCTATCTCAACCTCGGCCTGATCGGGCCCAAGATGGTGCCCTTCGGCGCCCAGGGCGACCTGCCGTCCTCCGCCACGCGGGTGATCGACAATCCGGACTCCTGGCTCGACTTCACCGACCTCGTCTTCATCGATCCGGTCGGCACCGGCTTCTCCAGGGCCTACGTCGACGAGGAGAAGGCCAAGAAGGCCTTCTACGGCACCGAGCAGGACATCCGGTACCTGTCGCGCATCATCTACGACTGGCTGCTCAAGAACGGCCGCATGGGCTCGCCCAAGTACCTGGTCGGCGAGAGCTACGGCGGCTTCCGCCTGCCGCGAATCGCCTACGCCCTGCAGACCGACCTGGGCGTCGGCGTCTGGGGCATGACCCTGGTCTCCCCGCGGATCGACTACACGGTGCCGGGCGGGCGGGACATCTCGCCGCTGCCGTGGGTGACCACCCTGCCGTCGATGGCCGCGGCCAAGCGCGAGCGCGACGGCGCGGTGCTCACCGCCGCCGACATGGCCGACGTGGAGGAGTATGCGCGCACCGAGTTCGCCGTCGACCTGATGCGCGGCGCCCGCGACCGCGCCGCCGTCGAGCGCATCGTCCAACGCGTGTCGCAGTACACCGGCCTCGATCCGGCGCTGGTGCGCCGCCTCGGAGGGCGCGTCGACCTGCCGACCTTCGCGCGCGAGTTCCAGCGCGACCAGGGCCGCATCTCGTCGCGCTACGACGTCAACGTCTCGGCCTACGACCCCTTCCCCTGGTCGCCGACGACGCGGGCCGGCGACCCGATTCTGGACGCCATCATCGCGCCCACCACCTCGGCCCAGGTCGACTACGTGACGCGCGTGATCGGCTGGAAGGCCGAGGGCTCCTACCAGGCGCTGTCGGACGAGGTCAGCCGGCTCTGGGACCGCGACCCGTCGGCGGAGTCGTCGACCGCGCTGCGTCAGGCGGTGGCGCTGGACCCGAACATGAAGGTGCTGATCGTGCACGGCTTCACCGACATCCAGACGCCGTACTTCGCCAGCCGCCTGATCGTCGACCAGATCCCGGTCATGGGCGCGGCCGATCAGGTGCGGCTGGCCGTCTATCCGGGCGGGCACATGTTCTACAGCCGCCCGGACAGCCGCGCGGCCATGCGGCGGGACGTGCGCGCGATCTACCGCTGAGTCCGGATCAGATGACCGGCTGGTCGCGGTCGCGGATCCACTGCGACAGCACCCACTTCTCGCCCTTCGTGGTCGGGGCGCCGGCGTGCAGGGTGCGCTCGTCCGGCCGGCCCTCGGCGTCGAGGTTGAAGAACACCATCAGGTCGCCCCGGTCGCCCTTGTGCCTGAACTCCAGCCGCGGGAAGGCCGTCTCGCCGCCTTCGTAGCCGTCGTTGAGATAGACCAGGGCGGTCGCCACACGCTGGCCGCGCCGGGCCAGGTCCTCGGCGAAGTGGGCCACGGTCGGATCGATGAAGTCGAAGTGCGGCTCGAACTCCTGGCCGGGGTCGTAGTGCAGCACGTTGACCGGCTCGAAGTGGGCGAGCGGCAGGCCGGCGGCGGCGGCGATGCGCGCCCGCAGCAGCTGCACCACCAGGTCCGAGTTCCACAGCCCGAAGGCCGTGCCGGTGTTGGTGCGGATGTCGTTGTAGTCGCGGCCGCCCTTCAGCGCGTTATAGGTGCGGGCCGGCTCGAGCCTGGGCATGGCGCGCCGGGCGATCCAGTCGCAGGCGGCCGGTGAGGCGAAACGCTCCACCGCCAGGATGCGAGGATCCTCGCGCAGGGTCCGCACCGGCGGGGTCCGGGCGAGGGCGGCGAGGTCGAGCCGCTTCTGGCCGTGGAAGGCCGCCTCGGCCTCCAGCACCTCGAGCTGCGGAGCGCCCTCGGCCCAGCCGCCCTTCACGGCCTTCTTCAGCCAGGCCAGCGCCTGGCCCCAGTCCGCCGAACGGCCGACGCCCGCGGCGGTCAGCACCGCGGCGCGGCCGGCCGCCTCGGCGTTGCCGGCGTCGGCGCCCTTGAACACGTATCTCGCCCCGTCGAGCGGCGCGAAGGGCGCCTTCTGGGCGGTGAGGAAGCGCATCCCGAGGTAGGTGGCCGACAGGCCGTGGCCGGCGTCGGCCGCCTTCTGCAGCCAGCCCAGGGCCACGTCGTGCCGGCCCTCCTTGTCGAACAGCCGCGCCAGCATGAACTGGGCGTCGCCGTCGCCCGCCCTGGCGCGGCGGTGGATCTCCTCGGCGGTCAGCTGCGTCATACGCGGAACTCCTCGCCGTCCTTGTGCCCCAGCCGCGCGGCGCGGAAAAGAACCCGCCGCTAGGCCGCCGCCCAGAACCTGCTTACAACTCCGCCCCAACAAACAGTTGGGAGGGGAGACCCATGGCGTTCTGGAACCGGCGCAAGCCGATCGACGACGAAGAGCCGATCGACGAGGACCAGCGGCTGGCCGCGACGCTGAGCTGGCCGCACCTGGTGGCGCTCGGCGTCGGCGCGATCATCGGCACCGGCATCTTCGTGCTCATCGGCACCGGCGTGAACCTGGCCGGACCGGGGGTGCTGCTGTCCTTCGCCATCGTCGGCGTGGTCTGCGCCTGCGCCGCCTTCTGCTACGCCGAGGTCTCGACCATGATTCCGGCGGCCGGCAGCGCCTACACCTACTCCTATACGGTGCTGGGCGAGCTGCTGGCCTGGATCATCGGCTGGAGCCTGATCCTGGAGTACTCCCTGGTGGTGACGGCCGTCGCCATCGGCTGGTCGGGCTACGCCAGCAACTTCGCGGCGGGCTGGGGCATACCCGCCGAGCTGCTGGCCGGCCCCATGGCCGGGGGCGTCGTCAACCTGCCCGCTATCTTCATCATCTTCGTGGTCGCCGGCCTGCTGATGCTGGGCACGCGCGAGAGCGCGACGGTGAACATGCTCCTGGTGCTGGTGAAGCTCGCGGCGCTCGGCCTGTTCATCTGGGTGACCTGGCCGCACTTCGACGCCGAGCGGTTCCAGCCGTTCATGCCCTACGGCTTCGGCGGTCCGCTGCAGGAGACCGGGGTGATGGCGGCGGCGGCGATCATCTTCTTCGCCTTCTACGGCTTCGACGCCATCTCCACGGCCGCCGAGGAGACCAAGAACCCCGGCCGCGACCTGCCCATAGGCATCGTCGGCTCCATGGTCCTGTGCACGGCGATCTACATGGCGGTGGCGGCGGTGGCCGTCGGGGCCGTGCCGTTCCAGACCTTCGCCAACAGCCCCGAGGCCCTGGCCGTGATCCTACGGGGCGTCGACGAGCCGGACGCCGCCAAGCTGATCGCCGGCGCGGCGGTGGTGGCCTTCCCGACCGTGCTGCTCGCCTTCCTCTACGGCCAGAGCCGCATCTTCTTCGTCATGGCCCGGGACGGCCTGCTGCCCAAGGCCCTGAGCAAGGTCAGCCCGCGGACCAAGACGCCCCTGGTCATGACCCTGGTGACCGCCGTCCTGCTGGCGGGTCTGGCCGGCTTCCTGCCGATCGACAAGGCCGCGGCCCTGGCAAACGCCGGCACGCTCGCGGCGTTCATCGCGGTGGCGGTCTGCATGCTGGTGCTGCGGGCCCGTGACCCTGGACGGCCGCGGGTGTTCAAGGCGCCGCTCGGCTGGCCGGTGGGGCTGATCGCCATCGGCGGCTGCCTCTACCTGTTCGCCAGCCTGCCGCGCGACACCCAGCTGCTGTTCGTGGTCTGGAACGGCGTCGGCCTGCTGGCCTACCTCGCCTACGGCATGCACCAGAGCAAGCTGGCCAGGCGCGCCCGCGCGTCCTGATCGCCGCAGCCGTTCGAGGAGCCGCCGCGTCCCAGGGGCGCGGCGGCTTTCTCTTGCCCGGCGCTACGGCCGCTCGCCCTTCGGCAGCGCCTCGATCTCCTCGGGGCTGAGGCGGCGCATGGTGCGCACGGCGCAGCTCAGCCGGCCCATGCGGCTGTCCTGCGGCACCACCAGGTCGACGTCCATGCCGGTGCAGACGCGGGCGCTGCCGCCGCGGGTCCGCAGGCCGATGGTGTGGGTCCAGTCGAGGTTCGGGCAGCTGCCCAGCACCTGCAGCTCGTAGACCCGCGAGCGGGTGGCCCGCACGTAGACCGTCTTCTCGTCCGGGGCGGTAAAGCCCGAGATGTTGTCGGCGTCGAAGCAGTCGCGCGTTCCGCGGCGCTCGGGGACGTCCTGGGGCTGGCTCTGGGCTTCCGCCGACAGCAGGCCGGCCAGGCCTATGGCCGCAGCGACGACGGCGAACCGGGAGTTCAGGCCGCGCATGGGAATATCTCCATCCTAGTCGTGGCCCTGCGCCTGCAATGTAGGCGCGGGGGCCTTCAGGCGGAAGCGGTTTCGAACCGCCCCGGTTCCAGCAAGGCCGCCAGGCGGGCGGGCAGGGGCGAAGGCTCCCCGGCGAGCCTGGCCGCGAGGTGCTCGGCCAGCAACGGCGCGGTCGTGAAGCCGCGCGAGCCGAGGCCGCCCAGCACCCACAGCCCGGGCTCGAGCTCCCCGCACGCGGGCAGGTGGTCCGGCGTCGTGGCGCGGACGCGCGCGCGGCCCTCGACCTTGCCGACCGAGGCCGCCAGGGCGGGACGCCGCTCGGCCAGGGTGGCCAGGTTGCGCGCGTCGTCCTCGGCCCGGCGCTCGACGCCGGCGTCGCCGCGATCGAAGGTGGCGCCGAACAGGAAGCCGTCCCGCGTCGGGATGACATAGCCGCCCCAGGCGGCGGCCGCGGGCCGCTCGGCCGAGGTCACAAAGCTGGCCTGGCCGCGGGCGGGGCGCAGCGGAAGGTCGGGCCGAAGCCCGGCCAGGCCCCAACCGGCGGCGAGCGCCACCGCCCCGGCGACGGCGATCGTCCGCCCGTCGGCGTCGATCAGCCGCCAGCCGTCGGGCGCGGCCTCGATCCGGGCGACCGCCGCCCGGATCACCGGCGTGTCGCCAAGGAACGCGGACAACGCCGCCGCCGGCTCGACGGTCAGGCCGTCGCGGATCGCCATCCCTTGGCCGGGCAGGCGTTCCAGCGCCCCCTCGGCCCACAACGGCTGGCCGACGATGCGATCGAAGCGGCCTGCGTCCCGCTCGCCGGCTTCCAGCTGCAGGGCGCCGCGGGCGATGACCGCGTCGGGCGCCTCGCGCTCGTAGAGGGCGACGGCGCGTTCGAAAGCCTGGGCGAACAGCTCCGCCTGGGGGCCGCCGCCGGCGTCGAAGCGGGGGGTGACCAGGGCGGCCGGGTTGCCCGAAGCCCCGGCGCCGGGCGCCTCCGCCTCCACCAGCAGCGCCTCGACGCCTTCCGCGCGCAGCGCCCGGGCCAGCGACGCGCCGGCCACGCCGCCCCCGACGATCGCCACCCGTCCCGGCGCCGCGGGGTCCGCGACGGGGCCGGGTAGGAGGGCCTCGAGGCGCTCGCGTTTGCGGCCGAAACCCGGCCGCTTCCCGACCGTGAAGCCGAGGGCGGAAAGCCGGCGGCGAACCTCGCCGGCGACCGTGAAGGTGGCCACGCGGGCTCCCGGGGCGGAACGCGCGCGCACGCCGGCCAGGACCTCGTCGCGCCACATCTCCGGGTTGGACGCGGGCGAGAAGCCGTCGAGGAACCAGGCGTCGGCCTTACCCTGCCAGCTCTCCAGCGCCTCGACCGCCTCCATCACCGCCACGTCGACCACGGCCCCGAACTCCGGCAGGTCGAGCCGGTGGAAACCCCGCCCGGCGGAGGGCCAGCCGGCGGTCAGCGCGGCCGCCGCCGCCGCCACCTCGGGCCATCGCCCCAGCGCGGCGGACGCCTGGTCGCGGGACATCGGATAGGCTTCGACGGTGAACACGTGCAGCCGCGCGCCGGGCGGCCGGGTCCCGGCCCAGAGGGTCAGCAGGGCGGCGATGTTCAGGCCCGTGCCGAATCCCAGCTCGGCGACGGTGAAGCGACGCCGTCCGGCCCAGGCCTCGGGCAGGCCGCAGCCGTCGAGGAATACCGCCCTCGTCTCGGCCAGGCCGTCCTCGGCCGAGAAATAGACGTCGCCGAACCGGTCGGAGACCGGAACCAGGTCCTCGGTGAAGCGGACATCGGGATCGTTGGACCGCGGGCGCATCGCTGCTTCTCTAGCCGCTTACCGGCAAAGCAAAAGGGCCGCCCGGAGGGGCGGCCCTTCGCATTCTAACCCCGTGAGGGGCGTCGAATTACTGCTTGGCAGCGTCGGCAGCCGGGGCTTCAGCCGAGGCGGCGGCGTCAGCCGGAGCGGCTTCGGCCGAGGCGGCGGCGTCGCCAGCGGCGGCGGCGGCGTCACCAGCCGCTTCTTGAGCGGTGGCGGCGGCGTCGGCGGCCGTGTCGGCGGCGGCGGCGGCGTCAGCGGCCGGCTCGGCGGCGGCTTCTTCCTTCTTCTGGCAAGCGGCGACCGACAGAGCGGCGATGGCCACGGAGGCGACGAGGATCTTGCGGATCATTTCTCAGGGTCCCTTCGAGAAAAGTTGTGAAGCCCCGCGATCGGAATCTCGTGGCTTCACCGCGGAGATAACGCGTTCTTGAACGCCCAAGCAAGGGGTCATTTCACGGGTTCGTGATCACTTTTTGCGATCCCGCGGCCCGCGCCCGGAAGGGCCGGACCGCCGGAAGAGGGCGGCCCGGCCCGGAAAGTCCGGTCCGGACGGCCTACTTCTTCTCGGCTTCGGCGGCGTCGCCGGCGGTCTCGGCCGCTTCGCCCGACGGCTCGCCCGGCGCCGTGGGCTCGGCGGCGGTTTCATCGCCGGTGGGCGGCGGCGTCGGGGTCTCGGTCTCGGCGACCGGCGGGGTCCCGACTTCCTTCTCCTGCGCCTGCGGCTTGCAGGCGGCGACGCCGAGCGCGGTGACGGCCACAGCGGCGATGAGGATCTTGCGGATCATGCGGAGGCTCCTTCCAAGGTCCGGAGCCCTGGCGGGATGCCCGGCTCCGCCCCCGATGGCGCGCTCCGAATGTGGCCACTTCACGACTTCGTGATGAAGATGTGATCGAGAATTCTGGCCGTCCAGCCATTGCTCTGCTTCGGTTTCCGCCAGAAGCGGCGAAAGCCGGCTCCGTGATCGGAACCGGCTCCGGCGTCCTCGAGGGAATGATCAGGCGGCCGCTTCGAGCGGAGTCGCGGTCAGCGCCTCCTCCAGCTCGAGGAAGCTCGGCTGGGCCGGGGTCGGCACGTTGCCGCGGCCGATCTCGACGGAGATCTGGGCGGCGTTGCCGTGCAGGTGGGCGACCAGCACCGACTGGATGATCTTGTAGAACTGGCCCTCCTCGTCGACCACCTCCTTCAGGCGGGTGGCCATCGGCCCGACCAGGCCGTAGGCCAGGAAGACGCCGAGGAAGGTGCCCACCAGCGCGCCGCCGATCATGCCGCCCAGGATCTCCGGCGGCTCGGTGATCGCGCCCATGGTCTTGATGACCCCCAGCACGGCGGCGACGATGCCCAGCGCCGGCAGGGCGTCGGCCATGCTCTGCAGGGCGTGGGCGGGAGCCAGCGCCTCGTGGTGGTGCTTCTCGAGCTGCTTCTCCATCGCGTCCTCGACCTGGTGGGGGTCCTCCAGGTTCATGGTCATCATCCGCAGCGTGTCGCAGATGAAGTCGATGGCGAAGTGGTCCTTCATGATCTTCGGGAAGCGGTTGAAGATGGCGCTGTCGGTCGGCTTCTCGATGTGGCTTTCCAGGGCGATGACGCCCTTGGACTTCATCGTCTTGGTGAGCAGGAACAGCAGGGTCAGCAGGTCGCGGTAGTCCTGCGACTTGAACTTGGGCCCGCCGAAGATCTTCCCGAAGCCGCCGACGGTGGCCTTGATGGTCGAGACCTTGTTGCCGATCAGGAAGGCGGCGATGGCCGCCCCGAAGATGCACATCAGCTCGTGCGGCAGGGCGTGGGTGATCACGTCCATCTTGCCGCCGGCGATGATGAAGCTGCCGAAGACCATGGCGAAGAGCACCACGATCCCGATGATCTGAAACATTGGTCCCCGCCCCGGGCTTGGTTAACCGGGGGAGGATCGCGGTTAATGCTTAAACCTTTCTTCCTCGGAGGAGGAAGAGGGCCCCGCGCACCGGACCGCGCAGCGGGCCGGTCTTCGCGCGGGAGATGGAGGAAAGAACCTCAACGGCGGCCGCTCCTTCCTCCACCTCCGGCATGGACCTTCGCAGCTACGCTGCTTCGGTATGCGGAATGTCCTCCTCCTCCGAGGAGGAGTCAGCGCGCCGCGTTGCGCTCCAGGTAGCCCAACGCCGTGATCACGTGCGCGCGGACGCCGACCTCCATGGCCGGCTCCCAGACATCGAACATCGGCGAGTGGTTGGGCGGGGCGGCGTCCTGGGAGACGCCCGGCGGGGTGACGCCGAGGAAGTAGTAGACCCCCGGGATCTTCTCCTGGAAGTAGGAGAAGTCCTCGGCCACCGTGGTCGGCAGGACGTCG
>Ga0196964_10000419_pt1 | contig 27039 bp, 28 predicted proteins | sample S1_10metaG_FD_148615 | JGI IMG/M metagenome (GOLD analysis project Ga0196964, IMG submission 148615) | Soil microbial communities from Anza Borrego desert, Southern California, United States - S1_10 | ecosystem: Environmental > Terrestrial > Soil > Desert | place: USA: California | collected... | reverse complement strand
CCCCTGGACTAGAGGAGACGACCATGGCCGCCCAGCGCGGGAAGGACATGCTGCTGAAGATCGGCGACGGGGCCGATCCGCAAGCGTTCACGACGGTGGCGGGCCTGCGGGCGCGCACGATTTCGCTGAACGCCAGGACGGTGGACGCGACCGACTCCGACAGCGCCGGGCGGTGGCGCGAGCTGCTGGCCGGCGCGGGGGTGCGCTCGGCGACCGTATCCGGAGCGGGAGTGTTCCGGGACGCGGCGTCAGACGCCCTGATCCGTGAGGCGTTCTTCGCGCAAGCCGCGCGAACCTGGCGGCTGGTGATCCCGGACTTCGGGACGCTGGAGGGGCCGTTCCTGGTGGCGGCGCTGGAGTACGCAGGCGAGCACGAGGGGGAGGCGACCTACGCCCTGACCCTGGCGTCGGCCGGCGCGGTTTCGTTCGAGGCGCTGTGATGCGCGCGTGCAATCCCGCGCGCGGCGAGGTGGTCGCGGTGCTGGGCGGGACCGAGCGGCGGCTGTGCCTGACGCTGGGGGCGCTGGCGGAGCTGGAGGGGGCGTTCGGCGCGGACGGGATCGAGGCGCTGGCGGGGCGGCTGGGGCGGCTGTCGGCGCGGGACTTGTCGGTGGTGCTGAGCGCCCTGCTGCGCGGCGGCGGCGAGGAAGCGTCGGACCTCGGCGCGGTCGATTTCCGCGAGGCGGCCGAGGCCGTGGCGCGGACGTTCCGGGCGGCGGCGCGGGCGTGACCCGCTGGGCGGAGATGCTGCGGCTGGCCGCGGGTCTCGGCGTGGCGCCGGAGGCGTTCTGGCGGCTGTCGCTGAAGGAATGGCGGGCGCTGACCGGTGCGCCGGTTAGCGCGGCGCTGGGACGGCGGGGGCTTGAGGCGCTGGCGGAGCGGTTTCCTGACGAGCGGGGCGGGTGATGTTCGAGGACGAGAGCGGCCTGACCGGCGTGCCGGTGCGGGCGGCGGAGGCTGCGGCGGCGCTGCAGGCGCTTAAAGGTCCGGCGGAGGACGCCGCGCGGGCGATCGACGAGGCGTTCTCGGCCGCGGGCGAGAGCTTGGCCCGGTCGCTGGCGCGGGCGGCGGCGGACGGGGAGATCAGCCTGGCCGAAATGGCGCGTGCGGTGCTGGCGGCGGTGAACGCCGCTGCGCGGACGCAAGGCGCGGGCGGCGGCGGGTTGGGCGCGGTGCTGAGCGAGGCGCTGGCGGGCTTCGCCGGGGCGCGGGCGGACGGCGGGCCGGTGACCGCGGGCGGGGCCTATCTGGTCGGCGAACGGGGGCCGGAGCTGTTTCGCCCGACATCGGCCGGAACGGTGGAGCCGGCGGCCGCCCCGTCGGTGACGGTGAACGTCAGCGTCCAGGGCGGCGCGCCGGGCCTGCTGCGCTCCGAGGCCCAGATCGCCCAGGCGCTGGCCCGGGCGGTGATGCTGGGCGGGCGACGGCTTTAGGTGCGCACCGGCTCGGGGCCGAAGCGATTGTCGCCCGGCTGACCGGGGCTGAGACCGACCCAGAGCAGGAACGCCAGACCGACCAGGAAGGCGGCGGCGATCGCCAGGGCGATCACGCCGGCGCTGGTCAGGGCCGAAATCGCCGTGGCGGCGTCGTCGCCGCTGAGGATCGCGGTGACGGCCGTGACGCCGCCCATGGTCACCGCCACGCCCAGCGCGACGATCCAGCCGACGATTGGGATCACCTGCAGCCAGCCGGTCTTGCCCATGTCGTGCAGCCGCTTGGTGTGAACGCAGATCGAGCACCAGATGCTGACCAGGCCCAGCAGGAATCCGATGAACGGGATCAGGTTGAACACCCAGCCGGCGACGAACAGGATCGCCCAGGCGATCCAGAACTCCTGCCGCCGAATACGGCCTTCCGGCGAGAAGAACAGCTTTCCGAAGTTCATGTGCGCGCCCCCGCGACGATTGAGTCGCGAACGAGCTTAGCGCGCTTTCGCCGGCGAGCGAGACAGGCTTTGCAAGAGGACCATCGATGACGGCCTTTCACGAAGCGCGCCTGCCGGCGCGGCTGGCGTTCGGTTCCACCGGCGGGGTGGAGCGTCGCACCGAGATCACGACGCTGGCGTCGGGGTATGAGCGGCGCTCGACGCCGTGGGCGCTGGGGCGCCGGCGCTGGCTGATCGGGGCGGGGGTGCGCTCGCTCGACGACGCGGCGGAGCTGGTCGCCTTCTTCGAGGCGCGCCGGGGGCGGCTGTACGGGTTCCGGTTCAAGGACTTCGCCGACTTCAAATCGTGCGCGCCGGGCGGGACCCCGAGCCCGCTGGACCAGGCGATCGGGACCGGCGACGGAGCCAGGACGGCTTTTCCGCTGTGCAAGACCTACGGCGACGTGGTTCGGCCGGTGGTGAAGCCGGTGGCGGGAACGGTGCGGGCGGCGCTCGGGGGCGTCGAACTGGCGGACGGGGCTTTCTCGGTCGACGCGGCGACAGGGGTGGTGACGCTGAACGCAGCGCCTGGCCCGGGCGCGGCGGTGACGGCGGGCTTCGAGTTCGACACGCCGGTGCGGTTCGACACCGACCGGATCGAGGTGACGCTGGAGGGCTTCGAGGCGGGACGGGTCGTGACCGTGCCGCTGGTCGAGGTGCGGGTTTGATCCTCCCCTGCGAAGCGGGGGAGGGGGACCGCGCGACGCGCGGTGAAGGGGGCGTGGACGCCTCCACGTTGAGGATCTCACAATGACAAGTTCTGGAACGGCGGCGGCTGCGGTCGCCCCCTCCACCGCTGCGCGGTCCCCCTCCCCCGCATGCTTCGCTACGGGGGAGGAGAGGTGAGGGCGGTTCCGCCCGAACTCGCCGACCGGATCGAGTCCGGGGCGGCGGGGCTTTGTCATGTCTGGCTGGTGCGGCGGACGGACGGGAGCCGGTCGGGGTTCACCGATCATGATCGCGACCTGACGGTGGACGGAGTCGTCTGTCGGCGTATCGAGTGGAGGTGATGAGCGGCGTGTCGGTCGTGCGCGGGTGGGGAGTGACGGCGACCGAGGCGGTCTACGCCGCCGCGGACCAGCGGCGGACTTTCCGAGCGGGACGCCGATGCCGTTGACGGTGCGGGTCCGCCAGGATTCGGTGGTCTGGGGGTGGGGCGTTCCGGCGCAACGGTCGCTGTGGCACTGATGTCACAGCCGCTCTTGCGCGGCGGCGCGGGTCGCCTACCTGAACGGGGTCGGCTACAGACCTTCGCAGCTGAAATCCCGTGTTCGAGAGCAGAGTGGCGTCAGACCCGTACAAGGAACTGGGCGTGTCCCGCGGCGCCAGCCAGGAGGACGTGCGCAAGGCGTTCCGCAAGCTCGCCAAGGAGCTGCACCCCGACCGCAATCCCGGCGACGCCAAGGCCGAGGAGCGGTTCAAGCGGGTGTCGGCCGCCTTCGACATCCTGGGCGACGAGGAGAAGCGCAAGCGCTTCGACCGGGGCGAGATCGACGCCGACGGGCGCGAGGTGTTCCGCGGCTTCCCAGGCGGCGGTGGCGGCGGCGCGGGCGGGCCGGGCGGCTTCTCCGGCCGGTTCGAGGACGTGGACCTGTCCGACATCTTCGACATCTTCGGCGGCGGGGGGCGCGGCCGGGGACCGGGCGGGTTCGCGCAGCGCCCGGGCGGGGTGGACGTGCGGGCGCGGCTGGAGATCGAGCTGGAGGACACCATCAACGGCGGCTCCAAGCGGATCGCCTTTTCGGACGGACGCACGGTCGACGTCACCATCCCCAAGGGCGCGACCGAGGGGCAGACGCTGCGCCTGCGCGGGCAGGGCCTGCCGGGGCGCAGCGGCGAGCACGGCGACGCCCTGATCGAGCTGGTGGTGCGACCGCACCCGATCTATCGCCGCGAGGGCGCGGACCTGCACATGGACCTGCCGGTGTCGGTGCCCGACGCGGTGCTGGGCGGCAAGGTGCAGGCGCCGACGCCGGAGGGCTCGGTGGCGCTGAACGTCCCCAAGGGCTCGAACTCGGGCGCGACGCTGCGGCTTAAGGGGCGGGGGGCCGTCGATCCGCGCACCGGCGCGCGGGGCGACCTGTTCGCCCGGGTGCTGGTGACCTTGCCGGAGCAGCCGGACGCCAAGCTGGAGGCCTTCTGCGAGGGGTGGCGACGCGAGCGGCCCTATACGCCGCGGCGGCGCGGGTGAGACAAAACGGCCCTTACGAGCTATATCCGGTCCGTTCAGTCGGCGTTCAGGGGGCGGGGCGTAAACCCGACGGTATGAAACGGTTCCTCGCCCTATCCGCGCTGACGGCCGCGATGGTCCTGACCCCGGCGGTCGCTTCGGCCAAGCCTTCGCTCGGAGGCCTGCTCGACGTGCGCTTCGATCGCAGCGACGACGACGGCGGCAAGGGACGAGGCCGCGGGCGCGGTCACGACGACCGGGCCGACGACTCGCTGTCCAGCGGCTGGCGCCAGCAGCAGGACGAGGCGCGCGACGCCGTGCGCCAGGGCCGGCACGTGCCGCTGAGCCAGGTGATCGCCCAGATCGACCGGCGCACGCCCGGCCGCATCCTGGACTCCGGCATCGAGTACCAGGGCAACCGCGCCGTCTATCGGGTGCGCTGGGTGACCGACGACGGCCGCCGCATTGATTACCTTGTGGACGCGCAAACCGGCGCCATTATCGGCGCGAGGTGATTCACCCATGCGCGTCCTTCTCGTCGAAGACGACCCCGACATTTCCCGCCAGCTGAAGTCGGCCCTGGCCGACGCCGGCTATGCGGTCGATCACGCCGCCGACGGCGAGGAGGCCCACTACCTGGGCGACACCGAGCCGTACGACGTGATCGTGCTCGACCTCGGCCTGCCCAAGATCGACGGCGTGTCTGTGCTGGAGCGCTGGCGGCGCGAGGGCAAGATGACGCCGGTGCTGATCCTGACCGCGCGCGGCGCCTGGTCGGACAAAGTGTCCGGCTTCGACGCCGGGGCCGACGACTACCTGACAAAGCCGTTCCACACCGAGGAGTTGCTGGCGCGGATGCGCGCCTTGCTGCGCCGGGCGGCCGGCCACGCCACGCCGACGCTGGCGTGCGGGGGGCTGAGGCTGGATCCGCGCGCGGCAAGGGCGTCGGTCAACGGCGAGCCGCTGCGGCTCACCTCGCTGGAGTACCGCCTGCTGCACTACCTGATGATGAACCAGGGCCGGGTGATCAGCCGCACCGAGCTCGTCGAGCACCTGTATGACCAGGACTTCGATCGCGACTCCAACACCATCGAGGTGTTCGTGGGTCGGGTGCGCAAGAAGATCGGCTCCGACCGCATCGAAACGGTGCGCGGACTGGGCTATCGCCTGGTGCCGCTGGAAGGCGAAGCGGCGGCTTGACCGCCCGCGAGAAACCTCGATCGTCCCTCGTCCGGCGGCTGATCTGGATCGCCGCCGCCTGGATCGCCGCAGCGCTGGTGGCGACCGGGCTGGTGCTGACAGCCTTCTTCCACCAGGCGGCGCTGAGCCGGTTCGAGGCGGGCCTGGCGGACCTCGCCGACGGCCTGCTGGCCGGATCGAGCATCGCGCCCGACGGCCACGTGGTGGCGCCGACCCTGATCGACGCCAAGGCGCTGCGCGTCTACTCCGGCCGCTATTGGCAGATCGCGGAAGCCACGGACGCAGGCCGCGGCGTCAACGCGCTGATGCGCTCGCGGTCGCTGTTCGACGCCGTCCTGGCGGCGCCGCCGAAGGGAACCGCGGCGCTGACGGCGAAGCCCACCTTCTACGACTCCGAAGGTCCGCAAGGGGAACCGCTGCGGGTGGCCGCGGTGGCTGCGACGCTGCCCGGGCGCACGACGCCGCTGATCTTCATGGTCGCCGAGGACCGCTCGCCCGTGGACGAAGACGCCACGCGGTTCGCGACGCTCGCCTGGCTGGCGCTGCTGCTGCTGGGCGGCGGGTTGATGCTGGCGGTGTTCGTGCAGGTGCGGGTCGGGCTGAAGCCGCTGTTCGCACTCGGCCGCGAGATCGGCGAGGTCCGAAAGGGCAAGGTGCAGCGGCTGGCGGGCGATTACCCGCAGGAGGTCGAGCCTCTGGCGACCGAATTGAACGCCCTGCTGGACCACAATCAGGAGGTCGTGGAGCGCCAGCGCACCCACGTCGGTAATCTGGCGCACGCACTGAAAACGCCGCTGGCGGTGATGCTGACCGAGGCCGGCGCGGAGCGCTCGCCTCTGGCCGAGGTGGTGCGCCGCCAGAGCGAGATCATGCGCGGGCAGGTCGAGCACCACCTGCGCCGCGCCCGCGCCGCCGCGCGCAGCCAGGCCATGGGCGAGCGGACCCTGGTCGAGCCGGTGCTCGACGAACTGGCGACGCTGCTGGAGAAGGTGTTCCAGGACAAGGGCGTCGAGATCGACTGGATCGCGCCGGAAACCGTCTGTTTCCGCGGCGAGAAACAGGACCTGCAGGAGATCGCCGGCAACGTGCTGGAGAACGCCTGCAAGTGGTGCAAAGGCAAGGTCCGGGCACGCGTGACGGAGGCCGACCACCGCCTGCGGCTTACCGTAGAGGACGACGGCCCCGGTCTGCCGCCCGAGGCGCGTGAGCAGATGCTGAAGCGCGGCGCGCGGCTGGACGAGAGCGCGCCGGGGTCGGGCCTCGGCCTGTCGATCGTCGATGAACTGGTGCGCGCCTACGGCGGGACGATACGGCTGGACGAAGCGGCCATGGGCGGGCTGAAGGTCGAGATCGAGCTTCCGACCGCGGAGAATTAGTCGGGCGCAAGGCTCAGTTATTCTTAACGGTTCAGGCTTAAACGTACTCGGGTGGGGCGCCTTGCGTCTCGGCGGAGTCCGCACATGGCCGGTTTGTCGGCGGTCCAGCTCGGCGCGGTTCGCACCCTGGTTCAGGGCGCGCCGGACGAGGCGCTGCGGAGCCTGAGCCGGGCGCTGGCTGGCGCCGCCGGCGGGCCGATGGCCGAGATTCGGGACATGGTCAGCGGGGAGCAGGGCGGTCGCGCGCTGCGTGCCGCGGTGCTGTCGCCGGTCCTGCCGCTGTTCACACCGCGCCCGGACGGCGTGCGAGGCCTGAGCTTTCCGAGACGTGCTCTGAGCGGCCTGTGGTCGCTGCTGGCGCAGGAGGCGCCCGATCTGATCGCCGAGGCCGAGCGCGCCTGCCGCGACTGGGATCCCGACGCCGCGCCGCCCGAAGTGTTCGACCGCGCCTGCCTGCGTGCGGCGGAGGCGCTGCGCGCCCGCCCTGAAACGGTCTTCCGCTCGGGTGAAGCCGATGCGGCGTCGGCGGCCGAACTCGCCGCCTGCCTGGAGTTGGCGCCGGTGGTGCGCGCGGCGGCGGCGCGGCTCGGCGAATGGCTGGGCCGCGCGACCGACGAGCGGATCGCGGCGCTGAAGCTCGCGTTCAAGGACGCGGTCGCCTTGCAGCCGGACGGCGCGCCGCGGCTGATGGAGATGCTGCTGGCGCATCTGTCGGAAGCGTCCCTGTCGCTGCGCCTGATCGCCATGCTGATGGACCGACCCGCCGAGCGCTACGTCGCGTCCTCGGAACTGGCGTCGTTCGGCGAGCGGCTGTTGGACGACGCGGAGGCGCGGATCGCACGGATCAAGGCGTTCCAGCCGCACCTCGGCCCCGGACCCGCTCACGACGCCGCCTGCGACGTCGCCGCGGTCTGCGCCGCCTTCGCCGAGTTCGAGCAGAACGTGCTGCTGTCCAAGGAGGGACCGTGGGGTTCGCGTGTCGCCGCCGGACGCCGCGCGTTGGCGCAGACGGTGGAGATGCGGCTGCGCGAGGTCGAAGACGCGGTCGCCCAGGCCTTGCCGTTGCAGACCGTGCGCCTGCACGGGCGCATGACCCGGCAGGCGCCGAAGCTGGAGTTCGACCTGGACGAACGGGTGGTGACCAAGGCGCGGGCGCTTTCGACGTTCCTGGAAGAAACCCGCGCCAGCGCCGCGGTCGGCGGCTACGGCGCCCTGCGCAACCAGGTGGCGGAGCGGGTCGCCGACCGACTCGACAAATACGCCGAAGAGGTGCTGGCCCTGATCAACGGCGGGGAAGCGGGCGACGAGGAGCGTGCGCGCGCGCACCTGGAACTCGCCGCCGAGTTCCTGGGCCACGCCGCAGATCCCAAGGCCGCCCAGATCGTGCGCCGCCGGGCCGCGGTCGCCGGTGTCGCGCAAACCTCGCAAGACGTGGCCTGATCGCCTAAAGGGCCGCGCATGGCCCTGTTCTGGATCGTCGCCGCCCTGCTGTCCGCCGCCGCCGCCCTGCTGGTGCTGCGTCGCGCGGCGCGCCCGGAAGCCTACGACGCGGAGGCGCCCGAGGCGGCGGTCTATCGCCGCCACCTGAGCGAATTGGACGAGCTGAAGGCGCGCGGCCTTCTGGACGAAGACGGCTGGCGGGCGGCGCGGGCCGAGGCCGGGCGTCGTCTGCTGTCGGCTTCGGAAGCGGGAGGAGCGGTCGAGCCGCGGCGCGATCCTCGGCGTGAACGCACTCTGGTGCTGGCCGGGGTGGCGGGTGCGGCGGCGGCGGCGGTGGGCCTGTACGTCGTCGTCGGCCGGCCAGGCGCGCCCGATCAGCCCTATGCGGCGCGGGTCGAGGCGTGGCGTGCGGCCGATCCGGCGACCCTGGACCCTCCGCGCATGGCTGCGGTGCTGGAGCAGATCGCTGTCGAGCGGCCGCAGGATCCGCAGGTCTGGTCATTTCTCGGCCGCGCCCGTGCGCAGGCCGGCGACAAGCTGGGCGCTGCGACCGCCTTCGAACGCGCGGTGCGGCTGGAGCCCGCGAGCGCGCGCCATTGGGCCGCCCTGGGCGAGGCGTTCGTGCAGCTTTCAGACGGGCAGGTCGGGGCCGACGCCAAGCGCGCATTCGAAGGCGCGTTGCAGCGTGATCCTTACGCGCCCGCGGCGCTCTATTACCTCGGCAAGGCCGAGGTCGATGAAGGACGGCGCGAACAGGGCCTCGAGCGCTGGCGTGTGCTGGCGGGCCGCTTGCAGGCGGGCGATCCGCGCCGGGCTGCCCTGACGGGCGAGATCGCTCGGGTGGAACGCGGCGGCGAGACGGCGGCCCAGGCCGTGGCGAGCGCGCCTGCGCAGGAGCAGGCCGCCGCCATCCGGGGCATGGTCGAAGGTCTGGCCGCACGCCTGCAAGCTGACCCGTACGACCCGAACGGCTGGGCGCGGCTGGTGCGATCGTACCGGGTGCTCGGCGACGAGGCGGCGGCGGCGCGAGCATTGACCCGCGCGCGGGCGCTGTTCCGGGAGCGGTCCGCAGAGCTGGCGAAGATCGAGGCGGCGGCGAAAGCTCCTCCCTCGTAGCGAAGCGTGCGGGGGAGGGGGACCGCGGAACGCGGTGGAGGGGGCGACCGTGCCCGCCACGCCGCTCCGGCGGTCGCTTCAGGACCACGCCCCCTCCGCCATGCTTTGCATGGTCCCCCTCGCCCGCTTCGCAGGGGAGGATCTACGCGCTTCCCCGTACTGGCGCGGGGACCGAAATCCCCTATGTTCCGCGCGCGATGGGGTTCCTTCCGAAATCCAGAACGGCGCGGCGGCGCCTGACGATCGTGGCCGTGGCCGCGCCGATACTGGCGGCGGCCGTGGGGCTGTCGCTGTGGGCGATGCGCGACGCGGTGGTGTTCTTCTACGGCCCGTCGCAGGCGCAGGCCGCCCAGATCCCGCCCGGCCGCACGGTGCGGATCGGCGGGCTGGTGGAGACCGGCAGCGTCGCGAAGAACCCCGACGGATCGGTGGCGTTCACCGTCACCGACAACACCGCCTCCACCCGCATCCTCTACCGCGGCGATCTGCCGGACCTGTTCCGCGAGGGCCAAGGGATCGTGGCGCAAGGGGCGTTCGACCGCTCCGGCGGCTTCGAAGCCAAGCAGGTGCTGGCCAAGCACGACGAGACCTACATGCCGCGCGAGGTCGCCGACGCCCTGAAGGCGAGCGGCGAATGGCGCGGCGAGGACGGGAAGACCGCCAACGCGCCGGACGGGGCCGCGGCGGCGCGATGATCGCCGAACTCGGCGCGTTCTCCCTGGTGCTGGCGCTCGCCCTGTCGGCGGCGCAGGTCGCCCTGTCCGCCGCCGGACGCATACGCGGGTCCGAGCCGCTGAGGCGGGCGGGAGAGGGCGCCGCGGGCGCGGCGTTCCTGGCGGTGCTGGTCGCGTTCGGCGCGCTGACGGTCTCGTTCCTGACCTCGGACTTCTCCGTCGCCAACGTCGCGGCCAACTCCCACACCGACAAGCCGCTGCTCTACAAGGTGGCGGGAGTCTGGGGCAGTCACGAGGGCTCGCTGCTGCTGTGGTGCCTGACCCTGACCGGCTTCGGCGCGGCGGTGGCCCTGACCGGCGAGAGCCTGCCCAAGGGTCTGAAGGCGTCGGCCGTGGCGACGCAAGGCGCGCTTGGCGTGCTGTTCCTGGCCTTCGCCGCCTTCGCCTCCAACCCGTTCCTGCGGCTGAACCCGGTTCCGGTGGAGGGCCGCTCGCTGAACCCGCTGCTGCAGGACCCCGCGCTGGCCCTGCACCCGCCGTTCCTCTATGGCGGCTATGTCGGTTTCTCGGTGGTGTTCTCCCTGGCGGTGGCCGCCCTGATCGAGGGGCGCGTCGACGCCGCCTGGGCGCGCTGGGTGCGGCCCTGGACGCTGGCGGCCTGGAGCCTGCTGACCGCGGGCATCGCGCTGGGCGCCTTCTGGGCCTACTACGAGCTGGGCTGGGGCGGCTGGTGGTTCTGGGACCCGGTCGAGAACGCCAGCTTCATGCCGTGGCTGGTCGGGGCGGCCCTGCTGCATTCGGCGATTGTCACCGAGAAGCGCGGGGCCCTGGTCGGCTGGACCGTGTTCCTGGCGCTGGCGGCGTTCAGCTTCTCGATGCTGGGGGCCTTCCTGGTGCGCTCGGGCGTGCTGACCTCGGTCCACGCCTTCGCCGTCGACCCTGCGCGCGGGCTGGTGCTGCTGGCGATCCTGGGCGTGACGGCGGGGTCGGGGTTCGCCCTGTTCGCCTGGCGCGCGCCCGCCTTCGCGCCCGGCGGGGTGTTCGCTCCGATCAGCCGCGAATCGAGCCTGGTGCTGAACAACCTGTTCCTGGCCGCGGCGACCGCCACGGTCTTGCTCGGGACCCTCTATCCCCTGATGCTGGAGGCCGCGACCGGCGAGACCATCTCGGTCGGCCCGGCCTATTTCAACCTGACCTTCGCCCCGTTAATGGCGGCGGCCGCCCTGATCCTGCCGGCCGGGCCGCTGCTGGCCTGGAAGCGCGGCGACCTGAAGGGCGTGATCCAGCGCCTGACGGCGGCGGCCGGATTGGCGATCGCGGCGGCGGTGCTGACCTATGCGCTGGTCGAGCCGCGCAAGGCGTTCGGGGCGGTGGGCGTCGGGATCGGCGCCTGGCTTGTGCTGGGTGCCCTCGCCGAAGTCATCGAGCGGGCGCGCGTCGGCCGCGCCAGGGCCGGCGAGGTCTGGCGGCGGCTTAAGGGCCTGCCGCGCGGCGCCTGGGGCATGACCCTGGGCCACCTGGGTCTGGGCGTGTTCGTGCTGGGCGCGTGCGTCGAGACCGGCTGGAAGCAGGAGTCCGCCGAGGTGCTGGCGCCCGGGCGCGGCCTGGAGGTCGGCGGCTACGCCCTGCGGCTGGACCGGGCCGGCGCCGTCGACGGACCCAACTACCTGGCCGAGCGCGCCTCGGTCTCCGTTTCGAAGGACGGGTCCACGGTGTGCACGGCCGAACCCGAGCGCCGGTTTTTCCCCGCCGGCGGCCAGACCACCTCGGAGGTGGCGCTGTGCTTCCGGGGCCTGAGCGACCTCTACGTCGTGCTGGGCGAGCGGCGGGCGACCGCAGCGGGCGAGCCCGGCTGGCTGGTGCGGGCCTATTGGAATCCTTGGGCGCGGCTGATCTTCCTGGGACCGCTGTTGATGGCGGCGGGCGGCCTGGTGTCGCTGAGCGACCGCCGTCTGCGCTTGGGCGTGGCGGCCAGGCGCGCGGCGGCGTCCGCAAAGGCGGAGGCGGCCGCGTGAAGCGTCGGCTCGCCGCCCTCGCCGCCGTGCTCTGCATGGCCGCCGCCTCCGACCCGTCCGAGCGGCTGCCGGATCCGGCGCAGGAGGCCCGCGCCCGCGCCCTGTTCCAGGACATCCGCTGCGTCGTCTGCCAGAACGAGTCGATTGACGACTCCGAGGCCGATCTGGCGCGCGACATGCGCTCGCTCGTGCGCGAGCAGGTGGCGGCGGGGCGCACCGACGCGGAGGTGCGCGCCTATCTGCTGGACCGCTACGGCGAGTTCGTGCTGCTGACCCCGCGGTTCAATCCGGCTAACGCCCTGCTGTGGCTGACGCCGCTGGCGATCCTGCTCGGTGCGAGCGGCTTCCTGTGGATGTCCGTCCGGCGCGCCCGAGCGTCCGATCCGGCCGCCCTGTCCCCGGAGGAGGAGGCGCGGCTCGCCGCCTTGACGAACCCGCTTCCAGGCGGCCACGCTTCCGCCCAGACTTCGCCGCAAGAACAGCCGCACCTTTCCGAAAGGTAAGTTGAGGTTGTGGCTCCGACGGGTCATGCCACTATATCTGAACCCGTGCGTTCAGACGGCGGGGCTCAGGGGCTCTTCGGGTTCGAGCGAAAGTACGGCGCGGGAAAACATGCTGAAGAAAAAAGAGTTCATCGTCGGTGCGGTCGCCGGTCTGGGCGTGGCCTTCGCAGCCGTCGCCGGCGTGGGCCTGGATTGGCCGAAGGCCTCCGCTCAGAGCCAGCCCGCGCACCTGGTCAAGGCCGCGGCCGGGCCGGTGTTCGCGCCGCCGCCGGGCGCGCCGATGTCGTTCGCCGACATCATTGATCGCGTGTCGCCCGCGGTGGTCTCGATCGAGACCCGCTCTCGCGTCGACGCCAACGCGCTGCGCCGCATTCCCGGTTTCGAGAACTTCCCGTTCGAGCTGCTGCCCCGTGGTCAGGGCCAGGGACAGGGCGGCGGCCAGGGTCAGGAGCAGGAGGAACTGCCCGACCAGCTCGGCGCCGGATCCGGCTTCTTCATCTCCGCCGACGGCTACATCGTCACCAACAACCACGTGGTCGAGAACGCGGAGGAGATCACCGTCACCCTGCGCGACGAGCGTGAGCTGAAGGCCACCATCGTCGGCCGCGACGAGGCGACCGATCTGGCGGTGCTGAAGGTGCAGGGCGCCAACTTCCCGTTCGTGCAGTTCAACACCCAGGCCCAGCCCCGCGTCGGCGACTGGGTGATCGCGGTGGGCAATCCGTTCGGCCTGGGCGGCACGGCCACCGCGGGTATCATTTCCGCCTACGGCCGCGACATCGGCGAGGCTTACGTCGACTATCTCCAGATCGACGCCCCCATCAACCGGGGCAACTCGGGCGGGCCGACCTTCGACATCTACGGACGCGTGATCGGGGTGAACACCGCGATCTTCACGCCGACCGGCGTGTCGGCCGGCATCGGCTTCGCCATTCCGTCGGACGTGGCCGACCGCATCACCCGCCAGCTGATCTCCGGCGGCAAGGTCGAGCGCGGCTACCTGGGCGTTACTATCGGCAATGTCACCGAGGACATCGCCGAGAGCCTGAACCTGCAAAACCGCGACGGCGCCTATGTGACCGAGATCACGCCCGGCGGCCCCTCGGCTCAGGCCGGGCTGCAGGTCGGCGACATCGTCACGCGGATCAACGGCCAGCCGATCAAGGGCTCCTCCGACCTCACTCGCCGCGTCGGCCAGGCGCGACCGGGCGAGACCCTGCGTCTGGACGTGCTGCGCAACGGCCGCACCGTGCAGCTGAACGTCCGCTCCGGCACCCGCCCGTCCGAACGCGAACTGGCGCGCCAGAACGGCGAGGACGAGGAGGAGACGCCGACGCCGCCGAAGCCGGTGGAGCCGTCCGGGATCAGCGTGCTGGACATGACCGTCACCCCGCTCGACGCCGCCGCACGCACCCGCTTCGGTGTCGGCGCGGGGGTCAACGGTGTGGTGATCACCGGCGTCACCCCGCGCTCGGAGGCCGCGAAGAAGGGCCTGCGCGCCGGCGACGTGATCACCCGCGCCGACAACCGGCCGGTGGGCAACGTGGCGGAGCTGCAATCCATCATCGGCGGGCTTCGCTCGGCGAATCGGCCCAGCGTGCTGCTCATGATCAACCGTGACGGCCGGAACGCTCCGGTCGCCATTCCGCTGAAATAGTCGGCGAGCGTCGCCGGGGGGCGTGATGCGGGTACTTATCGTCGAGGACGACAACGAGGCCGCGGCCGCCATGGTCCGCGGCCTCTCCGAGGCCGGGCTGGACTGCACGCGGGCGGCCGACGGGGCCGACGGGCTGCTGGCGGCGCAGAAGGGCGGCTACGACGTCTACGTCGTGGATCGCATGATGCCGCGCATGGACGGGCTGTCGATGGTCGAGACCTTGCGCCGCGAGGGGGACCGCACCCCGGTGCTGTTCCTCTCCGCGCTCGGCGAGATCGAGGACCGGGTTACGGGTCTCAAGGCCGGCGGCGACGACTACCTGGTCAAGCCCTACGCCTTCGCCGAGCTGATCGCCCGGGTCGAGGCCCTGGCCCGCAGGCACGAGACCGGCTCGGTGCAGACGGTGCTGAAGGTCGGCGAATTGGAGATGGATCTGATCGCTCGCCGCGTGCACCGCGCCGGCAAGGAGATCGACCTTCAGCCGCGTGAATTCCAGCTGCTCGAGTTCCTGATGCGCCACGCCGGCCAGTCGGTGACCCGCACCATGCTGCTGGAGAAGGTCTGGGAGTACCATTTCGACCCCCAGACCAATGTGATCGACGTGCACATCTCCCGGCTGCGCTCCAAGATCGACAAGGGCTTCGACCGGCCGATGCTGCAGACGGTCCGCGGCGCGGGTTACCGGCTGGAGGCGTGAGCCTCCGGTGAAACTCCCCTCGCTCTTCCGCCGGACTCCCTTCCGGCTGACGCTGCTGTTCCTGGCCCTGTTCGCAGCCGCGGCCAGCGCCCTGTTGGGCTACATCTACGCGGCCACGGCGGCGGAGGCCCGGCGCAGGGCGGAGGGCGACGTGCGCCGCGAGGTGGCGGTGCTGCAGTCGGTCTACGAGGAGCGCGGCGTCGACGCCCTGAACCAGGCGCTGGTCGAGCGGACGCTGCGCGGGGGGCCGTACCTCTACCTGCTGATGCAGCCCGACGGCACGCCGGTGACCGGCAACCTGTCGGAAAGCCCGCTGGACGATTTCGAGCCGCCCGAGACCTGGGAGACCTTCCGTCTAAGCCAGGCCGACGAGCGCGGGCGCGTGGTACGGCGCTCGGCCCGCGGCGTGCAGATGCAGCTCTCGCGCGGCGACCTGCTGTTCGTGGGCGAGGACATCGGCGACACCGAGGCGCACCTTGAGCGTGTGACCCAGGCCCTGTGGGGCGCCGGCGCGCTGGTGGTCATACTGGGGCTCGGCGGCGGCCTGCTGATCAGCCGCAACGTCGAACGCGGCATGGCCGGGCTGAACGAGGTGGTGGCCGCGGTCCAGGAAGGCGACCTGAAGGTCCGCGCCCGCCCGACCGGCGCACGCGACGAGTTCGACGAACTGGCCGCTGGCCTGAACGGCATGCTGGACCGGCTGGAGGCGTCCATGACCGCCATCCGCCACGCCGGCGACGCGGTGGCGCACGATCTGCGCTCTCCTTTGACCCGCATGCGCGCCAAGCTGGAGGTGGCGCTGATCGAAGTCGAGAACGGCCGAGGCGATCCGACCGCGGCGCTGGAAACGGCGCTGTCCGAAGCCGACGGCCTGCTGAAGACCTTCAACACGGTGCTGGCCATCGCGCGGCTGCAGGCGGCAGGCCAGATCGCCAACCCCGAGGTGTTCGACGCCGGCGAACTGGCCGCCGACATGGCCGAGCTTTACGAACCGGCGTCGGAGGACAAGGGGCTGGACTTCAAGGCGGAGATCGCCACCGGCCTGATGATGAAAGGCGACCGCGCCTTCCTCGCCCAGGCGCTGGCCAACCTCGTCGACAACGCGATCAAGTACACTCCGGGAGGCGGAGCGGTGATGCTGCGCTCGCGCCGGCGCTCGTCCGGCGAGATCGAGTTCTCCGTCACCGATACCGGCCCCGGCGTGCCCGAGGAGCACCGCGAGCGGGTGGTCCAGCGGTTCGTCCGGCTGGAGAACAGCCGCAGCGAACCCGGCTCGGGCCTGGGCCTGTCGCTGGTCGCCGCCGTGGCCGAGGCCCACGGGGGGCGCATCGAACTGGCGGAAGGCCCCGGAGAGGTAGACGGCTACGGTCCCGGCCTGCGCGTGGCGCTGGTGTTCCCCGGGGCCTGACTGACCTCAGCGCCGCGGTTCGCCCCTTCGAGCCTTGCCGGGCGAGCGAGCCAGCGCCGGGGCGATCGCCGCACGTCCAGAGGCGTCCAGGTCTTGCATGGCCCCGATCAGTCCGTTCTCCAGCTTCAGCCGGCCGCGAAGTTCCGCATCGCGGGCGCGGGCCAGTTCGGCGCGCACCCCGGCCGGATCGAAGCTCGGCGCCGCGGCCAGTTCGGCGGCGCGCCGGCGGGCCTGGCGCGCCTCGCGAAAATCGGGTCTCGCGGCCAAGGCCGCCTGACGGACCACCGCGCGCAACGCCTCCTGCCGCTCGGGCGGCAGGTCGCTCATGGCGGCGTGCAGGGCCGGCGCCCGGCGGGCGTGCTCCCGCTCCTTGAAGCGGTCGAACATCACCGCCCCGCCGATCCCAGCGCCCAGCAGAAACAGGTTCAGCACCAGCGAGGCGGCCAGCAGGGTGCGGCCCGTGCGCGAACTCATGCGGCGTCCTCCGACAGCTCGTATGTCTCGCCGGCCGCCGCCAGCACCTCGTCGGCGGCCAGATCGGCCGCGCCCGCCTGGATGTAGAGCGACCCGGCGACGACGCCCGCCACCGACGCGGCCGCCAGACCCGCGCCCCAGCTGAGAAACGGCTTGCTCCACCACGCCGCGCGCTCCGGCCGCGGCTGCGGCGCGGCGGCCAGGACTCGATCGCGCAGGGCCGCGCCCGCGACCTGCGACGGCGCCGCCGACAGCGCCGCGTCGGTCATCCGCGCCTCGAACAGCAGACGCTCGGCCACGGGGTCGGCGTTCAGAAACGCCAGAGCCGCCGCGCGTTCCTCCTCGGGCCAGCGGCGGGGCTCGGCGCCGTAGGCCGCGACCATCGCCTCGAACCGTTCCGCGTTCATCGCCTCAAGCTCCCTTCGCCGTGGCCGGCGCCATGTCCGCGAGCTCGACGCGCAGCGCGCGCCGTCCCCGCGATAACAGACTCTCGAGCGCATCGACGCTGATCTCCATCAGCGCCGCGGCCTCCTTGTTGGACAGCTCCTGCCACCAGCACAGCACGATTGCCTCGCGCTGCCGGTCGGACAGGGCCTGCAACGCCCGCTCCACCCGGTCGCCGAGCTGCGCCGTCTCCAGCGCCCGGTCCGGCGCGGGACCCGGATCCGGCCGGTCCGGAACCTCGGCGGTCGGAACCTCGCGCCGCGCCCGCAGCCGGTCGTAACAGAGGTTCAGCGCGACGCGATGCATCCAGGTGTCGAAACGCGCCGCGCCGGGTTTCCAGCGCGGCGCCTGTTTCCACACGCGCAGGAACACCTCCTGCGCCACGTCCTCGGCCTCGGCCGGATCGCCCAGCATGCGGCGGGCCAGCGACAGCATGCGCGGCAGCTTGCGGGCGACGAGCGCCTGGACGGCGGCCGGGTCGCCCCGGCCGACACGCCCGATCAGCTCCTCGTCCGGGTCCGCCGCCTTGCTCAAGCCGCCTCGCGTTCATCGCCCACACGCCGGAAACGCCCGGCCCAGCAAAAGGACCTTACCGCTTGCCGCCACGACCGTGCTTGGCCGGACGCTCGTCCGCCGTCACCGCGCCGTCGCCGTTCTTGTCCAGGCGCTGGAAGCGCTCGGCCGAACGGGCCTCGAACTCGGCCAGGGTGACCGCCCCGTCCTTGTTCGCGTCGAGCCGGGCCAGCACTCCGCCGCCCGTGCGTTCGCCGCGGCGTTGTTCGCGTTGCGCCTTCGCCGCGTCGAGCTCGGCCTTGCTCACCGCGCCGTCGCTGTTCGCGTCCAGGCGGGCGAAGAAGTCGCCGCCCGGCTTGGCTTGACGGCCCTCGGCCTTCGCCTTGCGTTGCGCCTTGTGGGTGTCGAACTCGGCCCGGGTGATGTGGCCGTCGTCGTTCGCGTCCAGGCGGTCGAAACGGCGCTCTCCGCGATCGGCGCGACGCTCCAGGCGCTGGGCCCGCATCGCTTCGGCCTCGGCCTGGGTGACCCGCCCGTCCTTGTTCGCATCGAGGCGGGCGAAGTGTTCACGCTGGCGCCGCTGCATTTCCTGCAGGGTCACGCGGCCGTCGGCGTTCGCGTCCCCGTGGCGACCGGCGCCGTGACCCTGGTGCGGTTGCGCCGCGGCGGCGCCGCCGAGCGCGAGCGCCAGGCCGGCGCCGAGAAGGAAAGCCCTATTCATCGTATGCTCCGTCTTGTCTTCGAGCGGCTCCCGGCCGCCTGTGCAGGGTTCAACGGTGCCGGGCCGAATTCCCGTCGAGGATGCGTTGGAACGCCGCACGCGCCTGGCCCCGCGCCTGTTCCAGCCGGCGCTCCAGCGCTTCGAAGTCGCGCACGCCCCCGGCACGCGCCAACAGCTTGCGGAACGGCGCCGGTTCGTCTCGAGGGTCCGGACCGGCGCGGTCCAGCGCCGCCTTCAACAGTTGCGCCAAATCCTGATGCAGCCGCCACGACGCCGACAGCGCCCGGACATCCGTCGCCGGCGCCAGCCCCGCCTCCGCCGCCGCCTCCAGCGCCTCCAGCGTCGACGCCCTCAACGGGCCGCCCCCTGACGCGCTGGCGATCTGCAGGAACTGGGCGGCGAACTCCGCGTCGACCTGGCCGCCCGGCGACAGCTTCAGGTCCCAGAACCCGGAGGCGGGGCGCTCCCGCTCCATGAAGGCGCGCATGTCGCGCACGTCCGCGGCCGCAGCTGCGCGTTCCCGCGGACGGCGCAACGCACCCTCGACCGCCGCGGCGACGCGTTCGGCGAAGACGTCCGACGTCGACCAGACCACCCGCGCCCGAGTCAGCGCCAGGAACTCCCAGGTGTCCGCCTCCGCCGCATAATAGGCCTCCAGCGCCGGCAGCGAGACCGCCACCGGTCCCTTGGCTCCGGACGGCCTAAGCTGCATGTCGATCTCGTACAGCCCGCCCTCGGCGGTAGGCGCCGACAGGGCCGCGATCAGCCGCTGGGTGAAGCGGCCGTAGAAGGTCTCCGCCGCCCAGCCCTTGCCGTCCGACGCCGCACCCGGCTCGGCCGCATAGACGGTCATCAGGTCCAGGTCCGAGGTGGCGGTCAGCTCACGCGAGCCGAGCTTGCCCAGCGCCACCACAGCCGTCTCGCCCTGAAAGGCGCCGCCCAGCCGCTCGGCCTCGCGCAAGGCCGCGGGCGCCAGCGCGCGGACACAGGCGTCGGCCAGGTCGGCGAACCCGCGTCCCGCCTCGCCGGCGTCGGCCGTGCCGGTCATCACCTGCACGCCGATGCGGAACGCCTGCTCGCGGTGCAGTCGGCGCACCGAGTCCATGGCCGACTCGAAGCTCCCCGCCCGCCCTGCCTCGGCCAGCATCTGGGGGATCACCCCGCTGTCCTCGTCCAAGGGAGCGAAGAAGGCCGCGTCCAGCAGGGCGTCCAGCGCCGCCGGGCGTCGCGCCAGGGTCGCCGCCAGCCGCGGCGCCAGGCCCAGCACCTGCACCACCATCTCGAACAGGGCCGGCTGGGCCAGGAACAGCGACTGGATCTGCACGCTGGCCGACAGGCCCGCGAAGAAGGCTTCGAACCGGCTGAACGCGGCGTCCGGCGCCCCGCTGGCCGCCGCCGCGTCCAGCAGGCGCGGCGCCAGGCGGGTGAACAGTTCGCGCGCGCGCTCGCTGCGCGTCGCGGGGATGCGGCCGTGGTGCCAGGCGCGAATGGTCGAGGCGACCCGCTCCGGATCGGAAAAGCCCATGCGCCGGAGCGTATCCAGAGTCGCGGGATCGTTCTCGACCCCGGTGAACACCAGGCTGCCGAAGCGTGACGACAGGGTCTCCTCGCCGGCGAACAGCTCGCCGTAGCGGCGGTTGACGGTCTTCAGCGTCTTCTCCACCGCCCGGTCGAAGGCTCCGATGTCGGCATCGCCGGCCAGCGCCGCGACGCGGGCGCGAGCTTCCGCGTCCTCTGGGAGCGTATGGGTCTGCTCGTCGGCGAGCATCTGCACCCGGTGTTCCAGCGCGCGCAGGCGCTCGTAGGCGGCGGTCAGGTCGCGCGCGGCCGCGCTCGCCACGTGGCCTGCCGCGCGCAAGGCCTCAAGCGCCTCCAACGTCCGCGACGAGCGCAGCGCGCGGTCACGGCCGCCCAGGATCAGCTGCTGGGTCTGCACGAAGAACTCGACCTCGCGGATCCCGCCCGCGCCCAGCTTCAGGTTCGCGCCCGCCGCCTCCAGCCGCTCGCCGGCCTTGTGGACGTGGATCTGGCGCTTGATCGAGTGGACGTCGGCGATGGCGGCGTAGTCCAGGCTGCGCCGCCACACGAACGGCTCCAACGCCTTCAGGAAAGCCTGCGCGCGGGGAATGTCGCCGCAGCTCGCGCGCGCCTTGATGAAGGCGGCCCGTTCCCAGTTCTGACCCCGGGTCTCGTAGTAGATCAGCGCCGCGTCGGCGGGCACGACCGGGGGCGTGGTCGACGGATCGGGCCGCAGGCGCAGGTCCACCCGGAATACGTAGCCCTCCGCCGTCCGCTCGCTCATCACCGCGGTCAGACCCTGAGCCAGGCGGTCGACGAACGCCTGCGGCTCCACGCCGGGAGCCAGCGGCAGGGCGTCGGGCTCGTAGAACAGCGAGATGTCGATGTCGCTGGAGTAGTTCAGCTCGAAGGCGCCGTACTTGCCCATGGCCAGGCCGAACAGTCCCGGGATCGGCCCGCCTTCTGCTGAGCTTTCCAGCAGCCGGCCGCGGCCTCGCTCCGCACGGGCGAGGGCCGCCAGGCTCGCATCGACGGCGGCGTCGGCGAAGCGGGTCAGGGCGGCGGTGACCCGGTCCAGGTCCCATACGCCGCCCAGATCGGCGAGGGCCGTCAGCAGGTGCAGGTCGCCCTTGAGGCTGCGCAGACGCGGCTTCAGCTCGTCGGAGCTCAAGGGTGTCGCCGCCAGGGCGGAGGCGGCCAGCAGCAGGTTCTCCAGCCGCGCGTCCGGCGCCTCTTCCAGGATCGCCCGCAGCCGCTCGGGCGCGCGCCGCGCCAAGGCCGCGAGGTAGGGAGAGGCGGCGAACGCCGGGGCCAGCGCGGCCCGCGCCTGGTCCAGGGCCGCGCGCCAGCCCCCCGCCTCGGCCGCCTCGACCAGCGGCTCGAACGCCCGCGCGGCCGCCGCGTCGTCGGTCACGGGTCCGCAGGGGCGGATGAGGCGGGCGAGGGGCTCGGCCATGCGCCTGCATGGCCCATGCCGCGCGCCGCGCCAATCCCTCTATCGGCGGCCTTCCAGCGGGATGATCTCCGCCCCGCCCGGCGGCCTGCGGTCGGCCTTGACCACCGGCAGGCGCACGGTGACCGCCGTGCCTTCCCCGAGCGTCGATTCCAGCGCCATGGCCCCGCCGTGCAACTCGGCGAAGGCGCGCACCAGCGACAGGCCCAGGCCCGTTCCGCGCGCCCGCTGTCCGGCGTCCCCCGCCTGCTCGTAGGGTCGGCCCAGCCGCTGCACGTCCTCCGGCGCGATGCCCACGCCGGTGTCCGCCACCGACAGCTCCAGCGCCGCGCCGTCCTGGCGCAGGGTCACGGTCACCGACCCGCCCTTGGGCGTGAACTTCAGGGCGTTGGACAGCAGGTTCAGGGTCATCTGTTTCAGCGCCCGCCGGTCGGCCTCGACCGTCAGCGGCTCGGGCGGCAGCACGCCTCGCAGGGACACCTCCGCCTCGTGCGCCTGCAGCCGCACCAGCCGCAGCGCCGCCGACACCGGCTCACGCGCGTCGAAGGTCTCCAGCGCCAGCTGGTAGCGCTCGGCCTCGATCTTCGACATGTCCAGCACGTCGTTGATCAGGTCCAGCAGGTGGCCGCCGGACTCGTGGATGGCCTGGGCGTATTCGGCGTACTTCTGCGGCATCGGCCCGAACATCTGCCGGCGCATGATGTCGGAAAAGCCGATCACCGCGTTCAGCGGCGTGCGCAGCTCGTGGCTCATCTCGGCCAGGAAGCGCGCCTTGCCGGCCGCCTGGCTTTCCGCCTCGGACTTGGCGGCCTCCAGCGACAGCTCGCGCGAATGCTGCCAGGTGGCGTCGCGCAGCACCCCGGCCAGACGACCGTCGTCCAGCCGCCGCACGGTCAAAGCCGCCCAGCGGTCGAGCGCCCGGCGCGGCGCGAACCCCGCCTCGGCCTCGCCCTGCGCCAGCGCCCGGTGCAGGGCCGTCTGCAAGGCCGGGCGGTCCGGGTGGTGCGCCTGGGCGATCAGCCCCTGCTCGAACAGGGCGCCGGCTTCGATTCCGGGGGGCGTCGCGCCGAACCCCGAGGCCACGCGGCCGGTCACGTCCAGCGTCATCACGAAGTGCGGCTGCTCGGCCAGCAGCGCCTCCAGCCGCGCCGCCGCGCTTTCGGCCGTCTCGCGCCCGTCGCTCCGCCGCTTCCAGGCGCCCAGGATCGCCGCGGCGAGGGCGCCCAGCGTCGTCCCGGTCGCCAGCAGCGACAGCCAAAGCCGCAACGCCTCCGGCTCCGGCGCGCCCGCGCCGGCCAGGGACGCGACCAGCCCGGCCGCCAGCACCGTCAGCGACAGGGCCGCGCCGGCCGAGATCAGCCGCCGCCGGTCCAGCGCCACCGCCACGGCCAGCGGCGCCGCAGCCCAGGCCGCGAACGGTCCCGCCGCCCCGCCGGTCAGGACGATCGCCGCGGCGGCCGAGACCGCCCACAGCCCGATCAGTCCCGCGCGCTGCCGGTCGCCGTCGCCCAGCCGCAGCACCTGGGCCGCCAGCGCCGGCAGCACGGCCGCGCTGAGCGCCGCCAGCACCGCCAGCGGCAGCCCTCCGAAGGCCGCCGCCATGGCCGCCCCGCTCGCCAGCACCAGCCCCGCGAACGCCGCGTGCCCGTGCAGCACCCGCGCGCGATCGCCGCCCCCCTCGGGGGGACGCGCGTCGGTTCGGGAAGTGGCGGGCGGTTCAACCAAGGGAATCAGGCGCGCGGCGGCTAAAGCGGAAATGCAGCCTAGCGCAACCCGCCCCTCCGCCGCGAGGCCGCTCCCGTCGCGGGGGAGGGGATAAGGGAATCGGAAACCCTCTCCCTCAACCCCGGCGTAAGCGCCCGCGTGTCATACCCGACGCTGGAGAACCGCCGAGGAAGGCCGAAGGCCATGAGCTCGCCCGCCGCCCGAAGGACGCCCGCGCCGCCGCCGCCCACGGCCGAGGACCTGCGCGCCGACGCGGCCGAGCGGGCCAAACGCTCGTTCCTGCGCATGGCCAGCCACGAGCTGCGCACCCCGCTGAACGCCATCATCGGCTTTTCGGAAATTTTGAGCGGCGAGCTCTACGGCCCGCTCGGCCGGCCCGAGTACAAGGAGTACGCCGACATCATCCACACCGCCGGCGGCCGGCTGCTCAGGCTGGTCAACCAGGTGCTGGAAGTGGCGCGGCTGGAAGGCGGAGCGGTCGACATCGACCCGCGCGCCGAGCCGCTCGACGCGGTGTTCGACGACGCCGCCGACGCCGTCGAGGACGAACTGGAGGCCCGCGGCCTGACCCTGGTCCGCCGCCTGCCCGAGCGCGCCCCGATCGCCCTGGCCGACGCCCGCGCGATCCGCACCGCGGTGGTCAACCTGCTGCAGAACGCGATCGCCTTCGCGCCGGAGGGCGGGGAGGTGCGGCTGTCGGCCTCGGTCCAGGGACCGCTGGTGGTGATCGAGGTGGCCGACGACGGCGAGGGGCTGGACCCGGCCCAGATCGAGCGGCTGATGAAGCCCTTCGAGCAGGGCGACAACGCCCTGGTGCGCCGTCACGAGGGCGCCGGCCTCGGCTGGCCGCTGGTGCGGCTCCTGTGCGAAGCCATGGGCGGCGGCTTCGCCGTGCGCACCGCCCCCGGCGAAGGCCTCGCCGCCGCGATCACCCTGCGCCGGGCGGGGTAGGCTCACCGATCACAGGCAGTTCCGCTCCATCTCCTCCGCAACCCTGAACCCCGCCGCCTCGACCGCGCGGCGCGCCGGCGAACCCGGGAAGCGGGCGGGGTTGGACCAGTTCAGGTGGATGAACCGCACCTTCGCGCGCTCGGCCGGCGGCAGGGCGGCGAAGCGGGCCATGGAGCTCGTGATCATCGGGTGCGGGATCTTCGACATGTCGCGCCCGGGCAGCTCCCCGTCGGCGTGGAATGTGCCGTCGAGGTAAGCCAGGTCGACCTTGGCGATCTCGTCCTCGATGCGCACGCCCTTCGCGTCCCAGTCCTCCCAGCGGTCGATGTCGGGGATGAACAGCACCTTGCGGGTCGGACCGTCGATGCGGAAGCCGACCACCTCGGAGTATTCCTGCCGGTGCGGAACCAAGAAGGGCGTGACAGTAAGCGCGGGGCCGAAACCTATGGGCTCCCCGGCCGTCATCGGCTTCAGCGCGACGTTGCCGAGCCGCACCAGCTGGCTCCACGGTCCGTTGATCGACAGGTAGTCGGCCATGCGCGGCATGGCGTGGACCGGCAGGCCCTTGGCCCCCATCACCTCGTGGCCGAAGAACATCAGGCCGGTGTAGTGGCCCATGTGCGCGTGGGTGACGAACACCCCCTCCAGCCCCGGCAGCGGCCCGCGCACGGGCGCGACCGCGTCCAGCCGCTGGATCTGCTCGCGCAAGTCCGGGCTCGCCTCGAACAGCCAGCGCCGGCCCGAGCCGTGGTCGACCACGGCCAGCGAGGTGGCGAGCCGCCGCAGCGACGGGTCCTTCCAGGCCGGGTCCTCGGGATGCCCCAGCTGCGGCGCGCCGCCGTCCTGGGCGGTCCCGAGCACGACCAGTTCGACCTCGCAGGCGGGCATGGGCGTCTTCTCCGGCAGCACCGCGCAGCCGGCCAGGGCCGCGGCGGCGATCAGGGCGGTCAGGCGGGCGAGCGTGCGCATGGCCCGAGGCGTAGCGCGGTTTCCCCAAACCGCGAAGGCCGGATAGGGTCGGCTCCATGCGCCGCATCAACTCGCTTTATCTGTCCGGTCCCGACCGCTGGTTTCCCGGCGCCCAGGTCCACGCCCGGCGACAGCGCGACCTGTGCGCCGCGGCCGGGTTCGTGGGCGTCACCGCCTTCGACGGCCTGCTGACGGAGACCGAGCCGTCCGAGGCGATGGCGCGGGAGATCTACGCCGACCGGGTGGGGCGCCTTCGCGCCTGCGACGCGGTGATCGCCAACCTGACGCCCTGGCGCGGGCCGGGCTGCGACCCGGGCACGGCGTTCGAGGTCGGTTTCGCCTCGGCGCTGGGCAAGCCGGTGTTCGGCTATCTGAACGTCGCCGACGAGGACGAGGCCGATCACCGCGAGCGCGTGGAGCTGATGATCGGCGCCCAGCCCGACGACGACGGCGTCTGGCGCGACATTTACGGCTGCGAGGTCGAGGACTTCGCCCTGCCCGAGAGCCTGATGCTGTGGGCCGAGTCGCGCCGCCTGATCGTGATCGTCACCCCCGAGCCGCTGCACGACCTGACCGGGCTGGAGCTGGTGCTGGATACGGTGCGGCTGTACGCGGATTGATCTCCTTCCTCCCTCCCCGTCATGGGGAGGGACAGACCGGCCCGAGCCGGCCAGGGGGGGGATGTGGCGGACAGTTCCCCACGCATCACCCACACGTTCTCAGATTTCGCTAACCGGCTGAAACGGCGTAGCTATTGCGCTGCTGCTCAACGTCCGCTTTCGACCCATAGCGGACGTTCGGAGTAGCCGCCTTGTGAGCACATACGCCACCGTCGGTGGCGGCCAAACACGTTATCCAGCTGACTACACACGCACTAACGCAAGGGCGAGCTCTTCCCAAGAAGGTATGCGGCCGCCAGTGCAGTGAGTACACATATACAACTGAAGCCGATGACGTCTACAAATAGCCCATCGCGAAACACAGGGCCCGCTGACCCAAAGAATAAGCCAATGAGCGGCATCAAGATTTCTATCTTCCTGGTTTCCATCGCATCACCTATTCCGCCGGCTCCACAAAGGATGTGGAGGTCCGCTGTTCACCCATAGCACAGGGCGTCCGCTTGGGTGCCAGAAGGCGCAAGGTCCGCTTTCCGGCACTGGGCCGGTGTCCGCTTCCGACCCATAGCAGACCTTCTGTCTCGCCCCGAGCTGCGCTCGGGCCACACTCCCCATAAAAGGGAGGGTTACAGCCACTCCAACCCCGCCTCGCCCCTGAACACCGCCTCCGCCTGGGGCGTGTGCTTGGCGCCGGAGCCGTCGTGCAGGACCAGCGGCGGAAGCAGCTGCAGCGGCGCCTTGCCGGTCTTGACCGCTCGCACCAGCACCCGCTTGGCGGGCGCCTCGGCGAACGGTTGGATCGGGCGGATCTGGAACGAGCCCGCCTGCCCCCCCAGCAGGGCCAGCAGGTCCGCCAGCCGTTCGGCGCGGTGGATCAGGATCACCCGCCCGCCTTCGCGCACCGCCTTCAGCAGAAACCGCGTCCAGGCGTCCAGACCCGTGTCTGCGATCCAGGCGCCGCGCTTGGCCGGATCCGGCGCCCGCAAGGCGGACGGATCGTCGAAGAACGGCGGGTTCGCCGCCGCGACGTCGAACGGCGGCTCGCCCGGCGCCAGGAACCCGTGCGCGGCGAACCCCCGGCCGACGTCTCCGGCGCGGACCTCGACCCGGCCTGCGGCCTGGTTCAGCTCGACGTTGCGCCGGGCGAGCGCCAGCGCCGCCTCGTCGCGCTCCACCCCGGTGAAGCGGGCGCCCGGCAGCCGCGCCGCGCCCTGGAACAGCACCGCGCCTGCGCCGCAACCCGCCTCCAGCACCCGCTCGCCCGGTCTGGCGTCGATCGCGGCGGCCAGCAGGGCGGCGTCCATGCCGGCGCGATAGCCTCGCGCCGGCTGCAGCAGGGTGACGCGCCCGTCCAGCAGGCGGTCCTGGGTGGTCTCCTCGGGCGCGGAATTTTGATCGGTCACGGGCTCGGCGATGGGCTAGAGTGCGGCTTGACCTCGGGGGAGGGGGCCGCCAATTGTGCCGCGCGCACGCG